>Ga0210394_10000574_pt1 | contig 74129 bp, 71 predicted proteins | sample IncBWC12MmetaG_FD_160121 | JGI IMG/M metagenome (GOLD analysis project Ga0210394, IMG submission 160121) | Forest soil microbial communities from Barre Woods Harvard Forest LTER site, Petersham, Massachusetts, United States - Inc-BW-C-12-M | ecosystem: Environmental > Terrestrial > Soil >... | reverse complement strand
CTCGAGCGAGATTGTCCTTAGCAAGCTGATCGAGAAGCTCATGCGAATCGCGGTCGAGCATGCCGGGGCCGAGCGGGGTCTACTCATCCTTCTGCGCGGGAATGAGCCGCAGATCGAGGCGGTGGCCCTCACCGGCCACGGCGCGGTCGAGGTCACCGTTCGACAAACGGTCATCGCCCCACTTGACCTTCCCAAGTCCGCGCTTCAGTACGTCATTCGGACACGGGAGCGCGTGGTGCTTGATGATGCTTCGGTGGGGAATTTGTATTCGCAGGACGAGTATGTGCGGGCGAAGCGCCCCCGATCGGTCCTTTGCCTACCCATCGTCAAACAGACCAAGCTCATTGGCGCACTCTATCTGGAGAACAATTTGACACCGCGGGTTTTCACTTCGGATCGGGTCGCACTACTGGAGATGCTGGCTTCGCAAGCCGCTATTTCGCTGGAGAATGCCAGCCTCTACTCTGAGCTGCAATGCAGCTATTCTGATTTGCACCGCAGCGAAGCTTACCTGGCTCAAGGGCAGAGAATCAGCCACACAGGCAGCTTCGGCTGGAACGTTTCGAGTGGAGAAATCTACTGGTCGGAAGAAACCTTCAAGATCTTTGAGTACGAGCGAGCGGTTAAGCCCACGTTGCAGCTGGTATTGCAGCGAACTCATCCCGACGACAGAGATCTCGTACAGCAGACTATCGACCGCGCGATCGGGGCAAGGGAAAATTTTGATCTCGAGCACCGCTTGCTGATGCCGGATGCTTCGATCAAGCACCTCCGCGTTTTGGCTCGAGCGTTGGAGACTTCCTCCGGTAACCTCGAATTTGCGGGTGCTGTGACCGACGTCACGGCAGCAAAGCAGGCTGAAGACAACATCCGGCGAAACGAAAAGGAACTTCGACAGATCCTGGATTGTACGCCGCAGCAGGTTGCCGTATTGGGGCCCGATAACACTCGTCTTTATGTCAATCAGGCAACACTCGATTACTTTGGTTTTACCCTTGAGGAGTGGCGGAACGGCGACCCTGGGAGGTTTGTGCATCCAGAAGATCGAGAACGCTTTCGAAACGAAGCTCAAAGTAAATTCTTAAACGGCCTCCCACACGAAACCGAAATGCGTTCACTTGGAAAAGACGGGACGTATAGGTGGTTCCTCTACCGCTGGAATCCCTTACGCGACGAACAAGAGCGCCTGATTCGCTGGTACGTCGCTGCGACCGATATCGAGGATCGCAAGCGGGCTGAGCAACGACTCCAAAACGAGAACGTTGCGTTACGCGAAGAAATAGATAGGGCATCGATGTTTGAGGAGATCGTGGGAATTTCTCCAGCCCTACACGCGGTGCTCTCTCGTGTATCGAAGGTTGCGCCCACAGACTCCACGGTTCTGATCGCCGGCGAAACGGGGACGGGCAAAGAACTGATCGCGCGTGCCGTTCACAAACGATCCCAGCGTTCCTCGCGAGTGTTTGTCAGCGTAAACTGCGCGGCAATGCCACGCGATTTGATCGCGTCAGAACTGTTCGGCCATGAGAAGGGTGCCTTCACGGGGGCAACTCAGCGGCGATTGGGGCGCTTTGAACTGGCGGAAGGAGGCACGATCTTCCTCGATGAAATCGGAGAACTTTCTGCCGAAACCCAGATCGCTCTGTTGCGTGTTCTGCAGGAACACGAGTTTGAGCGCGTCGGTGGAAGTGGATCTATCCGAACTGATGTTCGGGTGATTGCTGCAACGAACCGTGATTTGGAGGCTGCCATCGCTGCAGGCATGTTCCGCAGCGACCTCTTTTACCGGCTCAACGTATTCCCGATAGAGGTGCCTCCTCTGCGGGAACGACGAGAAGACATTCCGGTGCTGGTTGAGTACTTCATCGATCGTTATGCAACGAAGGCGGGAAAGAGCATCCGCGGAGTAAACAAGAAGAGCCTGGAACTGCTGCAGTCGTACCTCTGGCCGGGTAACATTCGCGAATTGCAGAACGTCATTGAGCGATCGGTAATCGTGTGCGACACGGAGAATTTCTCAGTCGATGAGAGTTGGCTTTCTAGACGGCCTCCTGCAACTGACGCGAGTAGGGAGATTGGTCTCTCAAAAAAGCTCCCTTCTCACGAAAAAGCAATCATCGAGGCTGCGTTGACCGAATGCGGAGGACAGGTGTCGGGACCTTCAGGAGCGGCCGCCAAATTGGGTATCCCAGGATCTACACTGGAATCGAAGATAAAGTCGCTAAAGATCAATAAGAAACGCTTCAAAACTGCACATCTCTCAAGGACCGGCAGTTAAGAGAGCTCCTCAACGCCCCCGGAATCCTTCGTTGCGAACTTCGTAAATTGCGAAACTCGCAATTCAATTACCTCTCGATTCATTTATTTTTCAGCAGCTTAGGGTTGGCATTGTGATTGCCATTACAAAGTGTGACGGTCCGACAGGGACACCCAGTAAGAGTTGCGCAGAAAAGAACATGTTGAGGAGGTTGAGTTATGGAGCTGAAAATCGTATGGCGAAATCCTCTGCCATTAATAAGGACTAAGCGAACGCTGCAGCGCATTCGAAGAGATCAGTTCGGCGCAGTGTATGCCGTCTCTGCTCTGGATCTGATGCAGGAGTTCGAGGTGTTACAGGGCGAAGCTGCCTGAACTCGGAGTTTTTAATTCCCGTTCCAGGAGAGGGCGGATGCTGAAGATTGCGAGGACAGCGAACGGAGAGGTTGTCTTCAAGCTGAGTGGTCGAATGGGCACAGAAAACGTAAGCGAGTTGGAAACTCTGATCAGCGCAGAAGCGAGCGGTCGGCGCATCGCCTTGGACTTGAAAGACCTAAGGCTCGTGGATCAAGATGTTGTCAGTTTTCTTAAGCGCTGCGAAACGGACAACATACAGCTCAAGAATTGCCCAGCGTACATCCGCAAGTGGATTACTGGAGAACGGCGATGAGAAGAGAAAAATCACGACAGTGAAGGAGGCGTCATGGCAACAGCGACACAATGGGCTACTCATATGACTTGGGGAAATAGGGTTCCTTCTGAAAATCAAAGTCATCTCGAGACCTTTCTCACCGAGCGAGAATATGAGCACGACATTGCCCCGCACGACACAGCCGAATCCACTTCCTCGGCACTGCTCTCAATTATCGAATCCAGAAGCCATCAGGCACTGAAGGGCAAAGGGGTGAACGACGGATTTGCGGGCATCGTCGGAGCAAGCGAGACTCTCCGGGAAGTGTTAAAGCTCGTCCAAATTGTCGCTCCAACAAGTTCCACCACCCTTATCCAGGGAGAAACTGGCACCGGCAAGGATCTGGTAGCACACGCCATACACAACCTCAGTTCGCGCCGCGGACGCCCATTCGTGAAGTTGAATTGCGCTGCTATTCCCAACGATCTGCTGGAAAGCGAGCTTTTCGGCCATGAGAAGGGCGCTTTCACAGGCGCCATCGCGCAAAAAGTCGGTCGCTTCGAATTGGCCGACAAAGGGACCCTCTTCCTGGATGAGGTCGGAGATATTCCATTGGCCCTCCAGCCCAAACTGCTGCGTGTTCTGCAAGAGCAGGAGTTCGAGCGCTTGGGCAGCACACGGACTCACCAAGTCGACGTTCGGCTCGTGGCTGCGACCAACCGGAACTTGGAGGACATGGTGAAGCGGAACGAATTTCGGAACGACCTCTACTACCGTCTGAATGTGTTTCCGATCTCGCTGCCACCGTTGCGGGCGCGTTGCGAAGACATTCCCGCGTTGGTGGAACACTTTGTCGAGATTTATGCCCATCGGATGGGCAAGCAAATCGACCACATTTCCTCAGAAGCGATGTCTGAGCTTATCTCGTACTCGTGGCCCGGAAACATTCGCCAGCTCCAGAATTTTATCGAGCGGAGCGTAATTCTTAGCTCGGAGAGTGTCCTCCGTCCCCCGAGCCTGAAGGCCGCAGCCGCAGCCGCGGCCGAGCCCGAGTCCCAGAAGGCAGTTACGCTGGAAGAAGCGGAGCGAGACCACATACGCAAAACTCTTGAACACACCCGGTGGGTTGTCGCCGGTCCCAACGGGGCCGCTGCACGATTGAGAATCCACAGGTCTACACTTTATTACCGCCTGCAAAAGCTTGGCATCGAAAGGCCGTCACGCAAGAACTGCGGGTAGGAGTGTGCCCCGTTCAACTTCTTATTCGGGACGTGCGCAGTGAAGGCCGGCCACGGTATTGGATCCGGAGCTTTTCTTTGACAGTCCTGGAACGTGTTTGGCTTTGGAATCGGATTCTATGGCGGTTTTGGCGTCGCCGGTCTCAACGGGCTCCTGCTTGAGAACGTTCGAGCGGTTCTCGAGAATTGAGCCCGATAAAGAGCTGGTTTGCACTAGGAGGTTCTTTGTGGGAGCTATCCAAGGATTTGGGAGTTGTGATCAGCCGTCTTACGAGCACAGATTCGAGCAAGTCATAGGCAATAGTCCTGCTCTGGAATCGATGCTCGACCAAGTGGAACGGGTTGCGCCTACGGATTCCACTGTTCTTATCCAGGGGGAAACCGGCACCGGCAAGGAACTGATCGCGCACGCGATCCATGACCTCAGCTCGCGGTGCGGACGACCGTTCGTAAAGCTGAATTGCGCTGCCATCCCGCTGGATCTGCTGGAGAATGAACTCTTCGGCCACGAGAAGGGTGCGTTCACTGGAGCTATTGCGCAAGAGATTGGCCGTTTCGAACTAGCCGACAAAGGCACTCTTTTCCTGGATGAAGTGGGAGATATTCCGCCGGCCTTGCAGCCAAAGTTGCTCCGCGTTCTGCAGGAACAGGAGTTCGAGCGATTGGGCAGCACTCGCACACATCAGGTAGATGTTCGCTTGGTTGCTGCGACAAATCGTAATCTGGGGGAGATGGTGAACCGTGGTGTGTTTCGCAGCGATCTTTACTACCGTCTCAACGTCTTTCCCGTCCTGTTGCCGCCTTTGCGTGAACGTCGCGAAGACATTCCGGCCCTCGTGGCCCACTTTATCGAGATTTACAGCCGCCGGATGAGTCGCCAGATCGAGCACATTCCTTCGACAACGATGTCTGCGCTCACGTCGTACCAGTGGCCAGGCAACATTCGCGAACTGCAGAATTTGATCGAACGTGCCGTGATCCTTTCCGATGATGGCGTGCTTCCCAATCCTTTGCCGGCGACAGAAGCTTTGACTGGCACCGCCTCCCCGGCGCCAGCTACTCTAAAGGATTCCGAGCGCATTCTGATTCTGCGTACGCTTGAATCGGTTGGTTGGGTGATCGGTGGTGCGAAAGGAGCAGCGACGAAGCTTGGTTTGAAGCGCACCACGCTGATCCATAAGATGCAGAAGCTCGGGATCTCCCGATCCTCGCATCAACCTTTGCCAGGCACGATGAGACCAGGTGCGCCAGAGCCGCTGGCGCAAGTGCAGTAGCCCAATGTCAACCACCGTTGCCCAAGAACGCTCCCTTGATGGCACAAATAATGCGTGCGTCTTGATATCGGGCATCGTCTGCATTGAGAAAGCCTTCGCGACGGGAGCCTAGGCGATTCAACTAACGTGACCGGGTCGGCTCAACGACATTCGCGATCCAAGGCAACGATCGCAGGTAGAAGGGGAGGAGACCATGAAAACGTCGGACAAGTCGGACGTAATCCAAGGGGACGAGCAGTGCCGAGACGGGCACTATCGCGCCAAGCAGGACCTGCGAACCAAGACTGTGACCAGCACAGGGGGAGAGCCGGCGGCAGAGCTGGACCCGAACGACTCGACTTCTCTGCAAGCGCAAAACCCAGCTGATTTGGGCAAGCTCAGGATTGGGCGTGCCTCTGAAGAGGCCGCCGGAATTCCTGCCATCTGGAATACGATGCTCTACGGCATTGGTGAAATGGGTCCGGTGCGATCATCGCAGGCTTTTTTGAAGATCAACCAAGTAACTGGATTCGACTGCCAGAGCTGCGCTTGGCCTAGTCCCGACAAGAAGCGGAAGATTTTTGAGTTCTGCGAGAACGGCGCCAAAGCTGTGTCGGACGAGTCTACAAAGAAGCGCATCGGGCCGGACTTCTTCGCCCAGTATTCAATAGCGGATCTGGCCTCAAAATCTGACTACTGGCTCAATGGGCAGGGGCGCCTGACTTCGCCAATGGTAAGGCACGCGAACGCGACGCACTATCAGCCGATCACTTGGCCGGAGGCCTTTGCGATGATCGCCCGGGAGTTGAGTAGTCTGGAATCACCCAACCAGGCGTGCTTCTACACCTCAGGCAAGACAACCAATGAACCTGCATTTCTTCTGCAGTTGTTCGCGCGGCAGTTCGGAACCAACAATCTTCCGGATTGCTCGAACATGTGCCACGAGTCGTCGGGAGTTGCGATGGTCGAAACACTCGGGATCGGCAAGGGTACGGCTACGCTGGAAGATATGGAGAGCACCGATCTCATTTTCATCTTTGGAAACAACCCTGGGACAAACCATCCGCGAATGTTGACCTCACTGCAGATGGCCAAGGACCATGGTGCCAAAATCATCGCTGTCAACCCTCTACCCGAGGTGAGTTTGATGAGGGTGATTAATCCTAATCCCCAGGATTACCCGAATCCTTTGGAGTTGCCCCTTGCGCTGCTTGGTAAGGGCCAGGCCCTTGCCGATCTGTATCTCCCCGTGCGCGTGAATGGAGACGTGGCGGCAATCAAAGGCATTCTGAAGGATCTGTTCGAGCGCGAACGAACGGGACACATCTCGGCGATTGACCGTGAATTTATTCGAACCTTCACCGAAGGTTTCGAAGCACTGCTGGCCGATGTGGAAGCTACGAGCTGGGAAGAAATTGAAGAAAACAGCGGGTTGACTCGAAATCAGTTGCATGTCGCCGCCGATATGTACGCGACTTCAAAGAAGACCATAATCGCGTGGTGCTTAGGCGTTACACAGCAGCGCAACGGAGTCGACAATGTTTCCATGATCGTGAATCTTCTGCTGGTTGGCGGGAATATCGGGCGGCCCGGCGCGGGCACCGTCTGCGTGCGTGGACACTCGAATGTCCAGGGTGACCGCACCATGGGTGTGTGGGAACGCCCGCCAAAAGCCTTTCTGGATGTCCTCGGGAAAGAGTTCAACTTCGAACCACCACGAAAGTCAGGGTATGACACCGTTGAGAGTCTGCACGCGATGTTTGAGGGGGACGTCAAGGTGTTTTTTGCGATCAGCGGCAATTTCCTTTCGAACGTATCTGACACGGTCTATAGCGCGCACGCGATGCAACGCTGCAAGCTTACCGTTCATGTCTCGACGAAGCTCAATCGCTCTCACCTGATCACAGGGGAGCGAGCCTTAATCCTGCCTTGCCTGGGGCGGAGCGAGGAAGATATACAGGCGACTGGTAAGCAGTTCCTCACGATCGAAGATTCCATGGGCATTATCAATCCTACTCAAGGCTTCTTTCCACCAGCTTCGCCGGACCTGCTCAGCGATGTAGCCATCATTGCGAATCTGGCGAATGCTACTTTGGGGTCTCGAACAACTACAAACTGGCTTGGCTTTGCGGCGGACTACAACCTGATCCGGGATGCGATTTCCAGGGTGATTCCGGGATTCGATAGATTCAACGAGCGAATTGCTAAAGAGAAATTCTTCTATTTGCCGAATGCAGCGAAGCAGCGCATCTTCAAAACCAGTTCCGGTAAGGCTAAGCTGAGCGTTTGCCCAATCCCGAAACATGACCTGAAGCCTGACGAGTTTCTTTTGACAACCATTCGCAGCCACGATCAGTTCAATTCCACGATCTATGGACTAAATGACCGCTATCGGGGTGTCTTTGATGGTCGCCGGGTCCTCTTCCTGAACCCGCTTGATATGGAGGCGAGAAATCTCCAAGCTGGTCAGATCGTAGATATATACAGTCACTTTGAAGGAGAGGTGCGCAAGGCACCTCTCTTCGCCATCGTCCCCTATGCAATTGCCCGCCGGAGCGCTGCTGCATACTATCCGGAGACCAACGTTTTGGTTCCGATCCGCAGTGTTGCCGCCAAGAGCAATACTCCCTCGTTCAAATGCATTCGCATTACGCTGACGCCAGCAGATCATGGCGAGACCCTGCACTTTCGAGAGGTAAGTCTTGCTCGCAACCTAGATCGGGCTGTGCCGCGTGTTCCATGACGTTATTGTTTCACGGCGCAATTGCGCAGGGAGTAGCCTGCCGGTGAGTAAACTTCACTTCGAAGAGCGTCAGCGTGATTCAAATATAGGGATACCGTCTTAAATAGTGGCTTAGGCGAGCGTTGCTGATGCCAACCGGTCGCCATGAGAGGAGATTTCGAGGAAGACCGCTGTTCCGCAATCAACACTTGAGAGCCGCCGCGTGGGACGTGAATGCCATTGATCCCACTTCTTCCGCGGCAGCGATTGTGATCTTCCCTTTCAGTTTCCGGGGAGTCTTGGCTTGGCGTCAGCTCAGAGATCCGCTACGCTCCACGCTTTTGCTTGCGGCCGACGCACTAAGTTCCACTATGGAAGCAGGTCCATTGCTGTCGGGCTGAACAAATAGTTGCCGGTCATGAAAGGAGCGAAGCGTCGCCCGGTGGCCTATGCTGAATAAAGTTGTCCACGGAAGCCGATCACGCAGCAAACGGTAAAGGCGCGCCTCGGTTGGCTCATCCACCGCTGAGGTTGCTTCGTCGAGGAAAAGCCAATCGGGCTTTTGCACGAGGGCGCGGGCAAACGCAATACGCTGCTGCTCACCAGGAGAGAGCTGAAGTGTCCAGTGGGACATCTCGTCGAGTTTACCGGCAAGGTCCTTGAGCCCCACCGCATCGAGCGCCTCGCGCAGACTTGCATCGTCCACGCCGGAAGCCTGCATCGGATAGCTCACGGCCTCGCGCAGCGTTCCAATCGGCAGGTACGGCTTCTGTGGCAGAAATAGAACGCGGGGATTTGACGGCATACGGATCTCACCGCGCCCAAAGGGCCAGATTCCGGCGATGGCACGAAGGAGTGTGCTCTTGCCGACACCCGACGGTCCGGACACGAGTGCGCTTTCGCCGCGCGCGAGCGAGAAGTTCACGTCCGCGATCAGCGGCTGACCGTTTGGAAGGTCGAGCTCCACGCGGTCCACGATCAGACCGCCACCGTTGCCATCGACGAGGTGAATCCCGCCTTTCGTCGCCGCCTGGATGTGGGCGACTTTGAGGGCGCTCTTGAAACCTGCTAGCCGTTCCACCACGGCGCGCCATGCGGCAATATCCGTGTAAGAAGAGACGATGAAGCTTAGCGAATCCTGCACCTGGCTGAAGGCCGATGCGGTCTGCATCAGGCCGCCGAGCAGAATCTGGCCCCGAAAGTAGCGTGGGGCCACGACGACGATTGGGAAAATGATCGCCGCCTGCCCGTATCCGGCGGTCAGCCATGTGAGCCGCTTCTGCTGGCGCATGATGCTCCACCAGTTGCCGATGATGTGGCTGAAACGTTTGCGGAAGGTGCGGAGCTCGTCGGCCTCACCGTGGTAGAGCGCCACGCCCTCGGCGTTCTCCCGGAAGCGGACGAGGTTGAAACGGAAGTCGGCTTCGTAGCGCTGCTGGTCAAAGTTCAGCCGGACGAGAGGACGCCCGATCCAGTCGGTGAGCCAGGTACCAACGAGGGCGTACAAAAGCGCTGCCCATACAAGATAGCCCGGCAGCTTCATGGAGGAGCCAGGAATTGTAAGTGTCCCGGAGAGTCCCCAGAGAATTGTGACGAATGAGATCAAGGTAACTACGGCGCTCATTCCGCCAATGCCGAGAGTCAAAGTACTGGCGATAAACTGTGGCACATCGTCTGCAATGCGTTGGTCGGGATTGTCGGCCTCACTGGCGGCGAACTGCATGCGATAGTACGCAGCATCGGTCAACCATCCGTGGAGATAGCGCTCGGTGAGCCAGCGTCGCCAGCGAATCTGGAGCATCTGGTTGAGGTAGAACTGGTAAACGGTGAAAACAATGAAAAGGCATGCGAGCCAGGAGAAACGAATCAACTGGTGGAGAAAGACCGCGTAGTTCTTATCCTGCAGTGCGTCATAGAACGTGTTATTCCATTTATTGAGAAGGACATTGATATAGACAGTCCCGAGGTTGAGAGCGATGACGGCGAGCAAAAGCCCTCGCGCGGCCCAGCGTTCCTCGGAAAGCCAGTATGGGTAAGTCATGACCCAGGCGTCGCGAAGGACTTGGCGCAGGCCGGCGATAGCGAACGGCCTTTGCTGACTCGGGACACTGATCGGAGTTGTGCGACTCAAGTCAATACTCCCGAGTTTGCGTGGGTTCTTGCCATTACCCGATCTGTTCTAAAAACCTGCACGCGATTGAATGTCGCCCGGTGAGGTGACAGTCCGGTTGCCTCGTCGGGTTTCGCGATGCAAGCATTGTTTCCCCAAGGCGGCGATTTCGCGTGCGTTATGGCTTATGGGTTGGAGTCCTGGCGTCCAGTGTCGAGACCAGTTTCTCGGCGGCTGCCGGGACGGCGACCGTGCCAGACCGCACGATCTGCCTTGGGGGAATCTTCCGCCCATAAATCTTCTCGTTGGCGCCACCATCAGGGCGGATGGTTGATCCTTCAAGGGCGACACCTGCAAAAGCTCCTCGGGCACGGGAGTAGCTCAAGATGTCCGCCCGCAAAGTAGCGTCGGTCTCCGCGGAGAGGTCGCGGCCGACCGGGCCAGCAGCAACCGAAGCGTCCGCGCCAAGCTTCACTTTGCTGGCGAGAATTCCACTCGCACCGCGATCATTCATGATCAGAAGAACAAAATCCGTTGCCTCCCCGCCGATTTGGAAGCCAAAGCTGCCGCCCTCGAGCGCCATCATAGTGGGTGCACCCCAGCGGCCCTTGAAATCTTGGCCTTGGCGACAGGACATCGCTCCCCGCCCATAACTTCCGCCAACAATGAACGCTGCTTTCAGGACGGACGGGAATACGACCACACAATCAGCCTTGTCAAGCAAGTCCTGAGGGATGTCGTCGGGAACATCGAGAATCTCCTTCAGCACAATGCCGCTGTTCTTTAGGCGATCCTCATCCTTTTCTTGATCAGCTGCCAAAGCTGGCGCGGAAAGAACTGGCAGAGCCACAAATAAAATGCTCATCAGATACGTAATCACTTTCTTCATACCGTTTTCTCCTTGTGAGCGGCCCTCAAGCGACTCATGTCGCGTTCTTCGAAACTGAACCGCCGGCCGGGACAAAGAGCGGCTCTTCCGGCGGTGCTATTTTGTATCGATCATCGTAAGAACTCCCCTCGGCTTTACTTTTTCGCCTCCGGAGGAAAATGGTCGAACATCTTCTTCACTTCCTTGTCGAGGTTCTTGGTGTTCTTATCTGGATTGTTGGAGAGTGTGTCGCTGGACGAGCCTCGCCAGATTAAGTTCTTGGCCTTGGCGTCGAACAGATCGACGACCAGGGTGCCAACCTGGTAGGTTTCAGTGGTTGTCGTTGCGTCTCCGAAACCTCCCATTCCGCGCCACCGCCAGCCTCCGCCAAAGCCATCGTAGAAAGTATTGAGAGTCTGCTGATTCTTCGTGATCTCGATCGCCACGACAGAGACGTCACCACCCGAGTCGACCTGGGTCCAGCCTTTGGCTGTTAGAGCAGCATTCACCGCGTCCTTAATGCGGTCAACCATCAGCGGATCTTTGGTCTGAACCTTCTCCCAAGAGTAGGTCTTGTATTGTCCGAAATTTGCGCTGTGATCGTAGTCGGTCTTCACCTGCTCGGCGAATGACGCAGCTATGAATACAAAGAACGTTGCGATCGAAACAAGCATTTTGTTCTGTAGTTTCATGGTTTCTCCTTTTGTTTTTTGAAATGTCCCCAAGGAACAGTCAGTTATTACGGCTGACCCGCACTCTTGGCTGACAGCGTATGTTTTTCAGCGGCCGCAGCTCTCGCCGTATTTTGTTCGAATTTCGACGGCAGGATCTGCATCTCAGACTTTCGTCCTTCGACCCAGATGGCGCTCAGAAAATCTACGTTGCCGTACTTGTTGAAAGTGACATCGCTCTGGGTATGCCGAGTGTCGGCGGAGGCTTTTTCAAACTCCACAAAGACGGAGTGTGAGCCGTCGGCGGTTTCGAGCAATAAGAGGTTGTCGTCGGCGTTCGGCTGAGTCACTCGATAACTGCCCGCAGGCATTTTCGCGTTTCCCGCATAGAACGCAGAGGGTGCGTCAAATGTCACAGCATTGGTGATCTGCGCCATGGCAGGGATAGCACATAGGACCGACATCAGGCCCATGCCCACAATCAGTTTCTTTAAAGCGTTCATTTTGTTTTCTCCTAAAGTTTTGTGTGTGCCTGGGCTTGCCATTCCGACAGGAATGCCGCCCCGACCACCACGCATGTGCATTAGGAATGCCAAACTTGAAGGGGGGGAAAAAAAGAACGAGGCAAGTGATTGAATGTAGGAAAAGGATAGGAAGGCTGCAACCGCAATCAGGTTGTGAGAGTCTTGCACTCCTCTGAACCCTACGTCCCCCGTCCGACACCAGTCCGACACCAGTCCGCCAGCGGTTACGCCAAGACAAGGTCCACGCTAGGTGTTCCTCTGCGGTCGGCCTTTCCCTCGCGTTGGATGGAAGTCTTTCCCATGTATTTACAACTTTGGCAGCTGATTTGCTTTTGTCGGAATGAGGAGAAACACATGCGTTATCCAAAAGTTCTTGCCTTCGCCATTATGCTCGCGGCTCTGACCAGCATTCCGAGTTCGTCACCCGCGCAGGTCTCGATCAACATTGGCCCCGAACCCGCGTGCCCTTATGGCTACTACGACTCCGCGCCATACAACTGCGCTCCGTACGGGTACTACGGGCCCGAGTGGTTCAGCGGTGGCGTATTCATCGGAGCCGGCCCGTGGTTCCACGGTGCGCACGACTTCCATGGTCACGTTGATAACCGTTTCGATCCTCAGCACGGCTACTCTGGTCCACATCCGGAACGCGGGGACAAGCCTTTCAACCATTTCCACGGAAACGAAATGCGTGATGGACGCGGGCACGCCGAGGGTGGCCATCGCTAGAGTGTTTCTTTTTTTGAGGCTGCCTATCCACATGTGATGCTGCAGCTTATAGGTCGGACTTTCGCTGTGTTGGTCGTTCTGCTCATTTGAACCTGAACTGGGCGATCGGGCATTCCATACCTCCACAGTTTGCCTCTTGACGAAACACACAAAGCTAACTGTGTTCAAGGGTTCGTACATGAGTGTCAGCGGGCGGACAGGTCCTCGGCATGTTGGACGATTCAGGCTTGCATGCCGGTGAGATGGGCGATCGACACATACGCAAAGCGGGTGAGACAGAGCGATCTAACCATTTCTTCCGAGCGAAGAATGTTTGGAAGTGCGAGTGCATCACCAAGGATAGGGTGCGACACCGGACTAGAAGAAAGCAGTACTTAGGGCGTAGTCGGTCGCGCGAGGCCCTCACGACGTGAGGTGAGCACGGGTACAGACTACCGGTTCTGGATCCCGCAAGCAGAGATAGCCGTCCTAGAGTGGAAAACGGGGAGGGAGCGCTGATGTGGATTGTTCGCTTTGCTCTAGAGAGGCCATACACATTCGTTATCGTCGCGCTGCTGATTGCGATCTTCGGCGTGGCTTCCATCGCGACGACGCCCACCGACATTCTGCCGGACATCAACATCCCGATCGTCAGCGTGATCTGGACTTACAGCGGCCTCGATGCCGATGACATGTCCAAGCGGATCGTCGGGGTATGCGAGCGCGCGCTCCCAACCAGCGTCAACAACATCCAGTACACCGAATCGCAGTCCTACAGCGGTGTCGGAGTTATTAAGATTCACTTTCAGCCCAATGTTCAGATTGACCTTGCGATTGCGCAAGTAACAGCGCTGGCGCAGTCGCTCCTGCGACTGATGCCGACAGGGATCCTGCCGCCCTATGTGCTGAAGTACGACGCTTCCAGCGTTCCAATCGTACAGGTGAGTCTGGGCGGACGGGGGCTTTCACAGACCGAACTCTACGATCTTGGTCAAAACTTCATACGAGGGCAGCTTGCGACCATCAAGGGGGCAGCGGTGCCTTTGCCGTATGGCGGGGAGCAACGCGCCATCATGGTAGACCTGGAGCCGGGGCAGCTCGCGGCCAACCATCTGAGCGCGTCGGACATTTCCGCCGCGCTCGCCAACCAGAACCTGGTCACGCCGTCGGGCACTGAAAAGATAGGCGACCGCGAGTACATGGTGGGAACCAACAGCAGCCCAGGCACGATCGCGGAACTCAACTCTCTGCCGATTCGGACGGTAAATGGCGCGACGGTTCAGATGAAGGATGTCGCCTGGATCCATAACGGTTACCAACCGCAGACCAGCTATGTGAGCGAGAACGGTCAGGCCTCAGCGCTGCTGACCGTCATCAAGAGCGGCGCCGCCTCAACGCTGACGATCGTGGATGAGGTGAAGAAGGCGATCCCGAGCATCAAGGCCGGGCTGCCCAGCGCGCTCACACTGACACCGATCTTCGATCAATCGGTGCTCGTGCGAGCCTCCATCCAGGACGTGGTGCAGGAGGCGGTCACCGCAGCGTTTCTGACCGCCATGATGATCCTCGTATTTCTGGGCAGTTGGCGAAGCACGCTGATTGTGAGCGTTTCCATTCCGCTGGCCGTCTTGTTCGCCATCGCGGTCTCCTCGGCGCTGGGCGAGACGATTAACGTTATGTCGCTAGGAGGCCTTGCCCTGGCCGTAGGCATGCTGGTCGATGACGCGACGGTGGAGATCGAGAACACGCACCGCAACCTCGGGACCGGGGAGAAGAAGCCGCTGGCCACGGCGATCCTGGACAGCGCAGAGCAAGTAGCGATGCCGGCACTGATCTCCACTATGTCAATCTGCATCGTGTTCGTGCCTGTGACCTTGTTGTCCGGTTCTGCGAAGTACATCTTCACACCGCTAGCACTGAATGTTGTACTGGCTCTGATCGCCTCGTACGGACTGTCGCGCACATTGGTGCCCACCATGATGCACTTCCTTCTGCCTAAAGAGGTGCCGCTCTATCAGGGACAGGAAAAGGAATCGCCGCTGAGCAAAAGCTTCATCTGGCGCTTTCACCAGAGGTTCGAACGTGGATTCGACTGGTTTGCGGAGAAGTACAAGGGCCGACTGGAGTGGGCGCTGGGGCATCCAAAGATAACGCTGGTTGTGTTCGCGGTGGTCTCCCTGGGTTCGCTGGCACTGATTCCGGTGATTGGCCGTGACTTTTTCCCTTATGTGGATTCCGGGCAGATGGAGTTTCATGTACGGCCACCGGCAGGCACGCGCATCGAAACCGCAACCGAGGTGTTCAAGCAGGTAAACGAGGAAATTCGGCGTGTGATCCCGGCGGACGAGGTTCAGATGGTGTTGAACAACATCGGGCTGCCGCCAGGAGGCATAAACCTGGCCTACTCGGCGAGTGATACGACCAGCAACGGGGATGGGGATGTGCTGGTGCTGCTCGCCACCAAGCACCGGCCGACGCAGGAATGGATGCAGATTCTGCGGCAGGACTTCGCGCAGAAGTTTCCCCAGGATACATTTTTCTTTGAGCCCGCGGACATCACGAATCAAACTCTGAACTTTGGGCTGCCCGCGCCGATCGACGTGCAGGTGCGCGGAAAAGACGCTGTGTCCACGGCGCAAATCGCAGAAACGCTGCAGGAGCAGATCAAGGATGTTCCGGGAGCAGTAGACGTATTCGTGCAGCAGGAAGTAAGTGCCCCGAAGCTCAACATTAAAGTAGACCGGCTTAAGGCGCAGGAGATCGGACTCACGGCAAAGGACGTTGCGGATGATGTGCTGTTGTCGCTTTCGGGCAGCGGGCAGGTTGCGCCGAACTTCTGGCTCGATCCGAAGACGGGGGTCGAATACCCTGTGATCGTGCAGGTGCCGCAATACCGTTTGGACAACCTCGATACGCTGGACCGGACGGCCCTGTCGGCCTTGATGCCCGGCGGCAGGGATCAGTTGTTACGCAATGTTTCGGAGACTGAGCGGCAGGTTTCGCCGCTCACGGTTTCGCACTACAACGCGCTCCCCATAATGGATGTGTTCGCGAACGTAGAGCAGCGCGATCTTGGCGGGGTGGCCAGCGATGTGCAAAAGATCGTGAAGAAAAATTCACAACACCTGCCCCCTGGGGTGCAGATAGTCCTCAGCGGTCAGGTGCTGACGATGAACACATCTTTCTCCAACCTGGAGATCGGGATCGCCGCGGCGGTCGTGTTTGTGTATCTCTTGATGGCGACGAACTTCCAGTCATGGAGCATACCGTTCATCATTCTCATGGCGCTTCCGGGAGCCTTCGCGGGCATCGTATGGATGCTGTTTCTCACGCAGACCACTTTCAACGTGCCCTCCTTGATGGGCGCGCTGATGACCATTGGCGTGGCAACCGCCAACAGCATCCTGGTTGTCACTTTTGCCAACGAATCGCGTGGCGAAGGCGAGAACGGTAAGGACTCAGAGGAGGCGGCGCTGATCGCAGGCTCGACCCGGCTGCGGCCGGTGTGCATGACGGCGCTGGCGATGATCATCGGTATGCTCCCGATGGCGCTGTCGCTGGGCCAGGGCGGAGAGCAGAACGCTCCGATTGGACGGGCAGTGATCGGAGGGCTCTTGTTCGCTACGGTAGGCACACTCTTTATCGTGCCGGTGATGTATTCACTAATGAGTAAGAAAGCTCCGGTGAACTGGGAGAAACGCATCGCGGACGAGACCCAGGGAGGGCACCAATGAGCCCAAACGGCGCGACAGGAACGCCCATTGCTGAAGATCAGCAGCATGGGGCGCAATCGCAGCGGAAAAGCAGCCGATGGATGTTATGGACTGTGGTGGCGATCGCGTTACTGAGCTTGGCTCTGCTGATCGGCTGGCTGCCTCACCACAAGCGCAATAAGGCAGTGAACGCCAAGGCCAGGCAGCAACAGAACGCGCTCCCGACCGTTGAAGTGCAGGCAGTCCATAACGCAAGCTTGGAGCAGGAGGTCACGTTGCCGGGCACTGTGACTCCGCTTCGTGCCGCGCACATCTATGCGCGCGTGCCAGGATATTTGAAGGCCCGCTATGCCGACCTGGGCGATAGGGTGCGCAAAGGGCAGTTGCTGGGAATAATCTCGGCGCCGGAACTGGACTCGTCGGTGGCGCAGCAGGCTGCGCTTGTACAGCAAAGCAGAGACAGCGTGTTAACTGCGCAATCCACACTGCGGCTGCAGCAGGCGACTTATACCCGGGTGCATACGTTGGTGCTCCACGGCATTTTGTCCAAGCAGGAGGACGATGCCACGCTGGCAGCCGTCGAATCGGCACAATCAAACCTGCAGGCGATGGAAAATGCGGCGAAGGCAGCAGAGGCAGCGTTGGCTCGTGAACAAGCTCTAGATGACTTCGAGCAGATTCGCTCGCCAATCAACGGCACGATCACGGCCCGCAACGTCGAGGTGGGCAATCTGGTATCGGCTTCGGGAGCCGCACAGGGTCTGGCCGCTGCCTCTCCCGCCTCCACTGGCGGGCCGCCCACGGGCGGAGCGCAGGGCGGCGAATTGTTCGATGTTGTGGACCTCGGCAGCTTGGAGGTATTTGTCTCCGTGCCGGAGCAGGATGCGCTCTTCGTCCAAACCGGCCAGCCAGTGGACCTGACCTTTTCTGAGTTGCCGGGGCAGACGTTCAAGGGCAAGGTGGTTCGGAGCAGTAACTCTCTCAGCCAACAAACCCGGACTCTGCTCGCTGAGATTCAGATAACGGATACCCTGCACCGCTTGCGGCCCGGCATGTTTGCCTCCGCACAGATGCATTACAAGGCTCCTGGCCCGGGCATCTTGATCTCGGGCGACAGCCTGCTCACGACGGCCCGCGGTCAGTTTGTGCCGCTGGTGCAGAACAACGTCATCCAGATGCGCCCAGTCCACGTGGGGCGGGACCTGGGTACGCAGGTGTATATCACCGCTGGACTGCAAGACGGCGACGTCGTCGTGGTGAACCCCAACGATCTCGTGAAGCAGGGAGCGCGGGTGACCACGCGGCCCGCGCCCGCTGGGCAGCAGGGTGGCAATTCAGATCCGACTGCGGAAGGGAAGAGTAGCGGCCCGGGCGGACAGACCCAGAGTAGCGGGAAGGATAAGTTGCGGTGACCAACTGCGGCAACAAAAGGCAGCGGCAGTAAGGACTAAAGGCGGAATCTGCCCCGGGAGGGGGCTGCGCGAGATGAGCTGTTTCTTTCCGTACTTCAATAGACGCTCTGGTGTGCGACGGGCCTTCATGTGCTTCGTATTGGGCGGTGCGTCAGCGTGTGTGGCGGCTGCGCAATCGCCCGCGGTGACATTCCAGGCTGCAACTGAACTTTCGCACGCATCTCAGCCGTCGCGATTGTTGGCGCAGGCGCCCGTCCCCGCCCCAGCGCCGGCGAACTCACCGGACGGTCCGCTCTACCTGAGCCTGCAGCAATCCTTGCAGATGGCGCTAAAGAACAACCTCGACATCGAGCTGGAACAAGTCGATCAGAGGATCGCGGACCTGAGCATCCCGTTGGCACAAGGCGGTGGACTCCCGCGCTCGATCAATTACGCGGTGGCGGATACCCCGGCCGGCGAAGCGCCCGCCGCCATGCCCCTGCTTAGTTTCTCCTCGGCCGGCCTGTCCCCGCTGAGCGTGGATCCGACTGCTTCGACAATATCCTCGTCCTACAACACGAGTCGCGCGCTGGAGGGATCACACTCCTTATCCATCACTCCGACTCAGTATTCCAGTGGATCGCCGGTACCTGGCTTCGACGCTCAGCTGCTGGGCCGCTACGGCTGGTTGCGGCGTAACCCGGCAGTCTCGCTCGTGTCCGCCACCGGGGCTTCGGGGTCGCCGGCCGACACCGCGATAACCGACAATACCCTTGGGGATACTCTTCTGACCAAGGGCTTCAGCCCGGGAACGACGATCCAGTTCGGTATCAACGATTTCGTGCAGAGCTTCTACTCGGGGCGCTCCAGCGCGGTTCCGTTCTCTCACCCTAATGCCTATGCCCTTATCGCTCAACCGCTCTGGCGCGGGGCCGGGCGCGGGAACAACACCCGCTATATCGCCATTGCGAAGACGAACAAAAAAATCTCTGCGGCGGTGCTGGAGCAGCAGATCATCGCCACGATCACGGGGACAAGGAACCTCTATATCGACCTGATTAGCTTGCAGGATTCGGTCAAAGTTCAGGAGCAGGCGCTCAAGGCGGCCGAGTTGCTGTTGCATAATGACCAGGAACAGTTGAACGTAGGACGTCTTCCACCAATTGAGGTAGCGCGGGCGCAGTCACTCGTGACGAGCACGCGACTGGTGCTCACCCAGGCGATCGCTTTGCGAGATCAGCAGCAGGTGATCCTGCGAACGCTGCTCGATCCGCAGTCGCTCACCGCGACACGCGGCGCCGCGCCTGAAATTGTCGCGACGGACCGGCTCCTGCCGCCGCAAGCCGAGCCCCAAGCGCCGCTTTCCGATCTGGTCAAGAGTGCGTGGGAGAACCGCCCTGACGTGCAGGCGGCGCGCTTGCAAGTCACCAACGGCGAGCGGGAGGTCGCGAGTGCCGCCAATGCCGCGAAGCCCGAGATCGATCTCTATGGAACTTATCAGAGCCGTGGTGTCGTGATCCCGGGGCTGACGGCGATCGGTGGAAACACCTTGACGGGAAATGCGTCCACCGACCCAATTCCAACTGGTGGTAGCCGTTCCTCAACCTTGTATGAGGCCGGGATACAGTTCTCGCTGCCCGTGCAAAACCGGGTGGCGAAGGCGAATCTCGGAGCTGACAGGGCGCTCTTGCGGCAGCAGCAGCTTCGAGTGACTCAACTGGAATCGCAGGTGGCTGCTGAGGTACAGAACGCGATCACAGCCCTCCATGCCGCCAACAGTGCGGTGGATGCCGCCACAAGGGCGCGAGAGTTGCAAACACAACTGCTGGGTGCCGCTCAGGAAAGCTTCAGCGCAGGCTACTCCACCAACATTTCAGTTATCGAGCAGCAGACCTATCTGACGCAGGCGCAGACCACTGAGGTGATGGCCAAGGCCGCGTGGCTGAAGGCCGCGGCCCAGTTAGACCGAGTACTAGGACGAACCCTGGAAAGGAGTGACATTTCGCTCAAGCGAGATCAGGTGCAGGTTGGGTCGCCGCATCACTGATCCTGGAAGGCTCCTCCGTCCAAAACTACCAACTCATTCCTCTCAAGGTATGACTGACACCGTTTGGACATCGCTCACCCTGCGAAACTTGCCTTTCCGCACCGTTCAAACGGTAGGGGGTATTCCTCAGGGGGACGAGTGTAGGTTCAGCCGTTCCGCGACTGAGCGTTGGGCGCCTGCTCTAGGTAGGCATCTAGTCCGCCGGATAAAGGCCCGCAACCCTCGCGCGCTCCTGCACCAGCGGAAGAACCACATCGATTATCGGTGTTTTCACCCCGGCTAGCCGTCCCAGTTCTTGCACGACCGTCACAATGGGGTCTATCTCCATGGACCGGCCGCGCTCCAGGTCCTGGAGCATCGACATTTTATGGCCAGTTGTAGAGGCAGCTGCCGCCAACCGGCGGTCGGCCATTTCGGGCGGAATGTGAATGCCGTGTGCTTCATTTACCGCTTGCGTCTCCGCCATCAGTGCCTTGCAGAGAGCGCGCAGGCCGGTCTCTGTCGTGATGCGGTCGAGTGTCGTACAAGTGAGAGCGCTGATCGGACTAAAACAAATATTGCCCCAGAGCTGGAGCCAGACATTCCAGCGGATATCCTCACGGACCACCGGGTCGAAGCCAGCACCGGACAAAACCTCGCTGAAAGCCTGCACGCGGCGGGACAGACTCCCATTGGGTTCGCCCAATGTAAATCGCCTGAATTCCTTGTGCTCCACCACACCGGGCGCAATAACTTCGGAGGCTGGCTGGATAACACAACCAATAGCCCGTTCGGGGCCGAGAGTGTCCCACAGCCGCCCACCTGGATCGACCGATTCGAGATGGTGTCCTTCAAACGAACCACCGCTTTTGTAAAAATACCACCATGGAATGCCATTTACTGCCGTGACAATCGCGGTATCGTCCCGCAACAACGGGAGAAATTCCGAAGCGCTCGCATAGGCCTGATGTGCCTTCAGCGCACTGATCACGATGTCCTGCGGACCAAATGTTCTTGGGTCATCGCTCGCCTCAATCCTGGCGATCTTCGAGTGGCCCTCGGTCAACAATTTCAGACCATGCTGCTGGATCGCCTTAAGATGTGCGCCGCGGGCAATGGCACAAACGTCATGTCCTGCCAGCGATAATTCCACCGCGAGATAACCACCAATCGCGCCAGCTCCGAAAACGCAAATCTTCACGTTGATGTGCCCCCGTTCATTGTTCCAATCCCAATGCAAGCCTCGGTTCGACCGGGCCGATTGCTTTCGTCAAGGCAATGGCCAGGCGCAGGAAGCGAGCCAAATCGAGCGGCTGTCCTTTGCTCCGCTCAAGAACCAGATCCAGGGGCTCCCCTCCAGGATCTTTGAATACGAGGATCGTCCGCGCTGCACATTAGAATTGCACCTTCAACGCATCAGCGCGGCACGCTCAATTCGCCGAGGCTCGCTCCACGGGTTCTGCCGCATCAGCAGCTTCAGCGGGCCGATCAGCGCCGGTCTTCGAGCAAATATGCCACCCGTTCCGTGCTGGCTCTTGCCCAGGCAGTGTCCGCTGCAAAGCCAAGCGCCAGCACCGCCGCGCCGCACGCTGCCATCACCCACCAGATTGCGTGCGTCGCTGTGGCGAAATCCGTTCCGCGCGCATGGCTCGCTTTCACCACCGTCCCGGATACCGCCACCCCCAGAGCCACGCCCACTTGCCTGCTGGTCGATGCAATCGCGGCTGCGACGCCCGCCTGCGACAGCGGCATTCCAGCCACTGCACTGTCGCTGATGGCAGGATTCACCATGCCCACCCCCACACCGAACAGCGCGTACGCCGCCAGGAGCCACCCCCCCGATGTCTGTTGATTCAGCCCAGTCAGAATCACAGCGCTGATGAGAAATCCCACGCCTGCAGCCAGCAGCGAAGGCCGCGGGCCGTGGCTTCCGACCAGCCGTCCCGACCATGGCGCACACGCCACCATCGTGACCGCCAGGGGCAGCGTGAACAGCCCCGTCTGAAAGGCGGAGAATCCGCGCACCTGCTGGAGGTACAGCGTGTTCAGAAAAAGAAAGCCGCCAAAGCACGCGTAGGAGCTCAGCGCCAGAACCGTTGCGCTTGAGAACGGCACGCTGCCGAAGAACCTCAGGTCCAGGAGCGGATCCTTGCGTTGCGGCTCATACAGCACAAATGCCAACAAAGCCAGGGCTGCGGTGACAAACAGCCCCAGGATCAACCCCGAGCTCCATCCCTCATGCGGCCCTTCAATGACACCCCACGTCAGCGTTGTCAGCCCGGTCAGCACTAGCATCTGTCCCACCGGATCGAACCTCCGCGCCCGCTCTGCCTTCGACTCGGGAACAAAAAACGCTGCCAACAGCGCCGCCGCAATTCCCACCGGTACATTGATCCAGAAGATCGACCGCCATCCCATCGTCTCCGTCAGCGCCCCACCGATCAGCGGCCCAATCCCCAGCGAGACGCCTGTCACCGCGCCCCAGATACCAACCGCACGCCCCCGCGCCTTTGGCTCCGGAAACGCATTCGCAATAATCGACAGAGCCACCGGGTTCAGCATCGACGCCCCAACCCCCTGCAGCGCGCGGTGGACAATCAGCTCTTCAATTGTCCTGGCCTGGCTGCAAAGCAGCGATGCCAGCGTGAACACGCCTAGCCCGATCTGAAACACCCTCCGGCGTCCGAAGCGGTCCGACATCGATCCCGCCAGCATCAGAAAGCTCGCCACGACGAGCGTGTAGGCATCGAGAATCCACTGCAGCCCCGCCACACGAGCATGCAGGTCCTTTTGGATCGCCGGCAGCGCAACGTTGACGATCGTCGCGTCCATGCTGAAGATCAGCACGCTCATGCAGCAGATCGCCAGGATCAGATTCGGATGCTTGATGCGATTCGCAGGTTCAACGGCAGGGCTGCTCGTCGCATGAACAATTTGGTCCTCAGTCCTCGGCATGGTATCTCCACTCACACATGCTCAACGACCTGACACTGCACGAGGTACACCGGAGATCGAAGATGCGACCTTCTTCTCGATTGAAGGTGTGGCCCACTCGCTGAAAAAACCTAACGCAATCATGACGACAAAGGGAGGCAGTAAGGCCGCCCACAACGGGAAATGTGAACCAGCCATTCCGGACAACCCTGCGCCGACAACGAACCCTGACCACACGCTTGCTTCAATTAGAGCGCGGACAAGATGGGAATCCTTTGGGCCTTGTCCATCCGCAAGAGGTTGCCGCCCCGCAGCTGCTGCGAGATGGCCGGCTATTCTGTTTAGCGTGCCCGTCACGAACGTGAGACTCACCGATTCCCCTCCGACCTTAGACAAAGCCGGATTCATCATGCTCATGCCCACAGCAAGCATCGCGATTTCGACAAGGACATTGCGAGGGCCATGCCGTTCAAGAACAGCAACGGTTGCAAGCAGGCCTGCAACCACAAGAAAAATCAGGCGGTGGGAGTAACGCGATCTGGATTGACTAAAGAGGGTTCCAAGAAAGGTACCAGCGACGAAAAACAGGATGGCTATTGCGGTGGGCAAGGCAGCATGGAAATCCACTTGTCCACTCTTTAGGCCGGTCGTAGTCGTGTTTCCGCTCATGAACGACACGGAAGTTCCCAGGAAAAGAAGCCCATATCCATCCACATAGCCAGCGATCAGGGCAAGGAAGACGGCTGTTGCCCACTTCACTCGTGTCTCGTATAGGCGTAGCGTCATTGCGGCTCCGAACCATTGCTGGAGAGCCATGCCTTCGATTGCAACAACACTCTGATTCCGGAAGCGACTGCCGAGAGTTCTTGACGATCCTTTTGCGCAAGCAACGCGGCTATTGCTGTGGATGCCAGTCGGATCTTCGGATTGGCTGCACGGCTGGTTAGGATAATCGGTACTCTTGCTCCAAGGACGACCCCGGCGGACTCAACTCCGGCTAGAGATTGGAACTGCTTTACCAGCATATTGCCCGATTCCACATCCGGCACTGCCAGGATGTCTGCCTGTCCGGCTAGCGGTGAGTCAATCTGTTTGATCCGCGCGGCCTCTGGCTCCGTGGCATCGTCAAACGCGAGTGGACCATCGAGAACACCTCCCGTGATCTGGCCCCGGTCGGCCATCTTACAAAGCGCAGCCGCATCGATCGTCGAAGCAATCGTAGAGGAGACGGTTTCGATAGCCGACAAAATTGCTACCTTCGGAGTCGCGATGCCGAGAAGGTGAGCAAGATCGATCGCGTTCTGGACGATATCCGCTTTTTCCTCCAACTTGGGATACACATTGATCGCCGCGTCGGTAATGATCAACGTTCGAGGAAAGCTGGGAGAGTCTACGACAAATGCATGGCTTATCCGCCGCTTTGAATGCAAGCCAGTATCGTCAGCCACGATGGGTTTCAGGAAGACATGCGTTTGAAGGCTACCCTTCATCAGGGCTTGGCAGGCGTCCTCCCGGCACAGCTCGACGCCTCTTTGCGCTGCCTCGATGTCGTCAGTCACATCGACGATCGGATAGGGCGCAATCTCGATGCCGTGTTCACGCGCGAGTGAAGCAATCTTTGCCTGAGGCCCGATGAGATACGGGTTTATCAAACCCGCACGCGCAGCGTCTATCGCGCCTCTAATCGCGACTTCGCTCAACGGGGAAACGACAGCGACCGCGATGGGATCAAGGTCGGAACACTTCTTGATGACACACTCGAAAACGCTTTGATGAACTCCCATCTTAATTTTTCGCTCCTCTTTCCACGCCGGCGTGGGACGAGATCGGCGAAGTGTTTTCGCGACCAGGGGCCAGTTTTGAATCGCTAGCGGTAAATTGCTCGGCAAGGGCACGGCGATCCGTCGACCCCTTTTCTGTTCGAGGGAAATTCGACATTATGTGGATCCGCTCCGGAACTTCGAAGACACTCAGCCTCGTGCGGCAGTAGTCGCGCAGTTCATCCTCCGTTGCTTCCATTCCCGGCCGCAGAATGACAGCTGCCTGCACATTCTCTCCGTAGATTGCATCGGACTCGCCGAACGATGCTGCATCGAGCACCTTCGGGTTGGACAAAAGGACCGTCTCGATTTCTCCCGGTGAGATCTTCTCTCCACCTCGGTTGATGATTTCCTTGATCCTTCCTTTCACATAGAGGTAGCCGTCCGCGTCTACGCTGCCCAGATCACCACTGCGGAACCATCCATCGACGAAGCTCGCGGAGTTTGCGTAGGGATTGTTGAGATATCCAAGCGTAACTGTTGCGCCGCGGACCAAGACTTCTCCAACGCCGCCGTTGGCAACGTCTCTTCCATCGTCCGCGACAATTCGGATCTCAACTCCCGTGGGCAGTCCCACCGACGACGTCTTGTCGGGTCCATGGACGGGCAACGGGTTCGAAGACACCTGATGAGAGGCTTCGGTCATCCCATAGGCGGAGATAAGCGGCGCTCGGAATGTAGCCGCGATGGCAGCGGCGAGTTCATCGTCAAGCGGTGCGCTGCAGCTGCGGATGAAACGAAGCTTGGTCGGAGCCGAGCTCGGGTAGTCGTTCGAGGCACGGTTAACGAGAATGCGGTGAATCGTGGGTACTGCGGTGTACCATGTCACTCCGAGTCGGACAACGTCACCCCAAAACAAGTGAGCCGAGAACCCGCCCGTGCTCGGAAGGTAAGCGCTGCCGCCGCTGGCCAGAGTAGCCAGCAGCCCGCCCATGAGCCCGTGACCGTGGAACAGCGGCATCACGAGGAGCGTCGTGTCCTGCGGAGACAACTCGTACCCGCAGGCAATGCCACGGACTGAAGCGACGACATTGCGGTGAGTCAAAGGAACAACCTTGGGCGCGGAGGTCGTCCCGGCAGTAAACATCAGGAGCGCTACATCCTCACCGTCGATTGGGATACTTGTCTTTTCAGCCGCGCCATTTGCGTGGCTTTGCCCGTTTCGATCCGCAATTCGTACCTCATAGGCGCCCCGGGAACCCTCGACACTCATAATCCAGCGAGCAGCGCTTCCGGCCGTGGCCTCCGCATACTCGAGCTTGCCGGCCAGATGTTTCGGCGCAAGTACGGCGTGGGCGGAGAGTTCCGAAAGTCGACTACTCAATTCGGACAATGTGAGTGCCGGGTTGAACGGCGCGACACGAGCGCCGCTAGACACAACTGCGAGAAGACCTACCACAAATTCAACACAATTGTCCGCGACAAGCGCGATCGTGGCACCGCGGCCCAGTCCGAGTCGGGATAGTTGCGCTATAGCCGACTGGACTAGAGCGTCGAGCTGGCCATAGCTAATTACAGTTCGTCCGTCTGAGGTCCCAACAGCCGTTCGCTCGGGTTGCTCCTGAACGTGCCTCGTGAGCAACTCGGAGAGGTTGTTCAAGAGTGAAGCACCGGGGTTGGCGGCTGTGGCCGAAACGCTCATCACGACACCCCCTGCAGTGCAAACTCCGCCCGAATAGCTGTACCCCGATTGTCGAGTGTGGGCGCGGGAATCGTCGTACCGACAGAGTTGTAGGAACTGAACTTGAGCGGCGTACCGGGAACATCACGCCCCCCGACGTTCTTGACCATTCCGCGAACCGCGATCTGCTCAAGTTTCTGCGTATCGTCGACGTTGAGGACAATGGCGACTGGCACACCCGTCGCCTCGAACCGCCCCCGCCACGTCTCGGCCGTGTTCGTTTTGAGCACGCTTTCCATCGTCATCTTGAGTGCAGCGTGGTTTGTGCACCTAGCGGCGTTGGTCGCGAAGCGGGTGTCTGTCGGCAGTGTGGCGAGGCCCAGAACTTTGCAGAGAATGCCGAATAGATGGTCGTTACCGACAGCGATCGCGAGCGCCTGATCGCTGCAGTTGAAGGTGTCGAAGGGATACGCGAAAGGATCCCGATTCCCGAGCCTGGTCGGACGCTTATGGATGCCAAGCGCGTCCATCAGACCGTGCTCGAGCAGCGCGAAAGTGCAGTCGAGCATCGCAATATCCACGGTGGTCCCGAGTCCGGTGCGCGCCCGGGCCGCCAGAGCTGTCACGATACCCGCATAGCCGAAGATTCCAGCGACAATGCCCGAGATCGCCGCGCCGACACGTGTTGCGGGACCATCCGGCCAGCCGGTAGCGTCCATGATTCCCGAGAGTGCCTGGATGATCGTGTCATACGCAGCCAGCTTGCGCATCGGCCCATACTGTCCGAATCCTGAAATCGAGCAAACGATCAGTTCAGGATGCTCCTCGACAAGTGACCCAGGGTCGAGCCCTAGCCCCGCCATGACGCCGGGTCGAAAGTTCTCCACGACGATGTCGGCGCCAGCGATCATGTTCTTGACGAGCGCAAGGTCTATGGGATCTTTCAGATTCAGCGCGATACTCTCTTTGCCCAGGTTTGCTAACCTAAAATACTCAGAAGATCCATCATCGAGGAAGGGCCCCATCTGCCGCGTGTCGTCGCCGACTTTCGGGTGTTCGATCTTGATAACCCGGGCACCGGCGTCCGCGAGCATTCGAGTGCAGGTAGGCCCCGAGAGCTCCCGCGTAAAGTCGATTACCGTTATGCCCGCGAGAGCGTGCGGCTTGTTTGGGTCGAGATGATCTTGGGGATAGGTCACGGTTTTTCTCTTATTTTCCCTTTGTCTTGCCGATTTGACTCTGCGGATTCAAACTCTGCAAATGACCGCTTTCGGTTCCCGCGGTCGGATCGATGACGCAATTGATGATTGCCGGCTTACCTAACGCGAGGGCATCAGTGAGAGCCTTGGTGAGACCTTGCGGATCGGTCACATGATGGCCGATGCCACCGAAAGCCTCGATGAGTTTGTCGTAGCGCGCGCTCTTCATGAGAATGGTGGGTGATGAGTCGGCGCCTCCGCTGTGGTTCACGTCGTCGCCGCGGTAGATTCCCCCATTGTTGAAGACCACGATGACGACAGGCAGTTCATAGCGGCAGATGGTCTCAATCTCCATGCCGCAAAAACCGAAGGCGCTGTCGCCCTCAATCGCGACGACACGCTTGCCGCTGGTCACAGCCGCTCCAATGGCATAACCCATGCCGATGCCCATCACTCCCCAGGTACCGGAGTCGAGACGCTTGCGAGGTTCGTGCATATCGATGACGTTGCGACCAAAATCGAGGGTGTTTGCCCCCTCGTTGACAACGTAAACGTCCGGTTTGTCCGCGAGAACGTCTCGGATTGCTCGGAGTGCACTGTAGAAATCCATCGGGTTGGGATTTTTGGCGAGGCGTGCTGCCATGCTCGCTGCATTGTGTTGCTTGCGATCGGCGATTGCCTTGAGCCACGCGGCACTTGGCCGGACGCTTCCGGGCTTGAGGGTCGTCAGCAAAGCAGAAACGGCAGAACCTATGTCGCCCACAATGGGCGCGGCGATAGGGCGATTACTGTCCATCTCTGTCGGCGAAATATCCACCTGGATGAACTTGGCCGTGGGAGCCCACTGCGGCGGTTTGCCATGTCCAAGAAGCCAGTTCAGTCGGGCTCCAATCAGCATGACCACATCGGACTGAGCCAGAACCAAAGAGCGGGCCGCAGCCGCCGATTGAGCGTGGTTATCCGGTAGGAGCCCTTTCGCCATTGACATAGGGAGAAAAGGAACACCTGTCTTCTCAATGAACGACCGAATGTCAGCGTCAGCCTGTGCATAGGCAGCGCCTTTGCCGAGAATAATGAGTGGGCGCTGTGCGCTCGCCAGCAGGTCGAGGGCGCGCTGGATCGATTCGGGCGAGGGAATTTGCCGGGGCGTTGGATCGACAACCCGCACCAGCGAATTCCTCCCCGCAACGGCGTCGAGTACCGCACCTAGAACGTCGGCCGTCAAGTCTAAATAGACCCCGCCAGGTCGTCCCGATACGGCGGCACGAATCGCGCGTGCGACTCCAATCCCGATATCTTCGGGCTTTTCGACCCGATAAGACGCCTTGGTGTAAGGCTTTGCCGAATTCATCTGATCGAGTTCTTCGTAATCACCCTGTTGGAGATCGATGATCTGGCGGTCGCTCGATCCGCTGATCTGGATCATGGGAAAACCGTTGGTGGTGGCATTGGCGGTCGCGACGAGGCCGTTCAAGAACCCCGGTGCGGAGACGGTCAGACAAATTCCTGGCTTCTTGGTCAGATAACCGGCGATCGCGGCCGCATTTCCGGCAGACTGTTCATGCCTAAAGCCGATGTACCTTATTCCTTCCGTCTGGGCCAGCCGGGCCAGGTCCGTGATCGGAATTCCGGCAACGCCATAAATCGTATCGATCCCGTTGAGTTTCAGGGCATCGACTACGAGATGAAATCCGTCGGTCAAAACCGGCGGTTTCTGTTCAGCAGATGCTTCCAGTTCGTTTGATGATTTTGGTTCGGTCGCAAGCGTGGACATGGAATGCCTCTTTTCTAATTTTGGAATTGATGAGTTCCCGCGCATCGTGAATCTGTTTCGGACATTGAATCGGCCTTGGCTGTTGTGCCGGCCAGGAGATGCAGATCTAACCTGTGAAAGCTGCACGGGTTACATCCTCAAGTCCGTGAATATCTCTACCCTTTGCCGTCTCCACCCCGCGAAAGGTCCACCGCTACCTGTCCTTCGAGTTCGGCGAGGCGTTTGCGCAAGTTTCGCTCTCCGGCGTAGCGACTGGTTTCGTCGCGAATCACGGCCGCGATTCCTACCACCTCTCGTTGCGGCCCATAGAGCAATCCGACCGTAAATGCAATCGACAAAGCTCGCCCGTCCTTATGCACCGCTGGAACGCGCAACACGTCGTGAGCGTAGCGCGTCTCCCCGGTCGCCATGGTTTTTCGGAAACCTGCCCAATGGTGCGCTCGTAAACGCTCGGGAATAATGAGATCGAGCGAGTTGCCGAGCGCCTCAGCCTGCGTGAATCCGAAGAGGCGCTCGGCAGCGGGATTCCATAAATCGATTGCGCCGCTGGTGTCGGCGACCACAACTGCATCGCCGATCACCTCAACCAACTGCTGGTAGTCAATTGGCGTTTCGAGATTGCTGGTCTTCGTCACGTACCCCCTCACTTCAGAGAAAGCACAGGTTCTTCCGACTTGGACTTAGAGCCGATCCCCGTCGAGCCGACCACATTCTTCTCGTGCAGCTTGACGATCTGTTCGTTGCTGTAGCCGATTTCACGCAGCACCTCGTCGGTGTGCTCGCCAAGGAGCGGCGAACTCTTGATCTCGGGCGTGAATTCCGAGAACTTCATCGGGCATCCGACAGTCCAGTACGAGCCGCGTACCTTGTGCGGGACCTCGACGATGGTGCCAATCTTCTGCAGGAACGCGTCGTGTTTGATATCCTTCATGGACAGTACCGGTGAGGACGGCACGTCAAACTTGCGAAAGTGGTCGACGGCCTCGAACTTGGTCTTGCGCGCCAGAAACTTCTCGATCTCCGCGAAAATCTGGAAGATGTGGGGCTGTCGCGCTTTCGGCGTCGTGTAGTTCGGGTCGGACGCCCATTCCGGGTGCCCGACGGCTTCGGCGGTTCGCGGCCAGTTCGAATCCTGGATCGTAAAATAGATATAGGAGTTGGGGTCAGTCTCCCAGCCCTTGCACTTCAGCACCCAGCCCGGCTGGCCACCCCCGCCGGCGTTGCCGCCGCGCGGGACGGCGTCCCCAAATGTGCCATTTGGATATTGCGGATACTCCTCTAGGTAGCCGACGCGCTCGAGCCGCTCCTGGTCGCGGAGCTTGACGCGGCAGAGATTCAACACCGATTCCTGCATGGACATGAACACCCTCTGGCCCTTGCCGGTCTTCTCACGCTGCAGGAGCGCGGCGAGGACGCCGATCAAGAGGTGCATGCCGCTGTTGCTGTCGCCGAGCGCGGCACCTGCGACCGTCGGCGGGCCGTCCCAGAAGCCCGTCGTCGAGGCGTTGCCGCCGGCACACTGGGCCACGTTCTCGTACGACTTGAGGTCGGAGAAGGGGGAGCCATCGGGAAATCCCTTGACAACGCCGAAGATCAGGCGCGGGTTGAGTTCATGGATATGCTCCCAAGTGAAGCCCTGGCGGTCGAGCGCGCCCGGCGCCATGTTTTCGATCATCACGTCGGCGCGGCGGATCAGTTCCTCCAGGATCGCCTTGCCCTCGGGCGTCTTGGTATCGATCTCGAGTGACCGCTTATTGCTGTTGACCATGGTGAAGTAGAGCGCATCCGCGTTGGGGATGTCGCGCAACTGGATTCGGGTATTGTCTCCTGTGTGCATGCGCTCGACTTTCAGGACGTCGGCGCCGAACCACGCCATCATTTGCGAACACGCCGGTCCGGCCTGCACGCCGGTGTAGTCAACTACTTTGATTCCTTCCAGTGGTAACTTCATAATCGAAAGCTCCTTATTGGTGAATGAGTTCACAGCGCCAACGTTCTGTCTCTTTCAACGTCGACTACCTCTCATAGTTATGCAATTTCCCTTCCACAATTTCTCGCTCAGATTTGCAAACAGTTATTTCGTTTCGTTCCTTGGAGTGTGTTGGTTGTTCGCTGTCCGGCACACGTTGGTGTCTCCATCTTTCTTCCACGCTCCAATTAAGCTATTGCAGCTTCCGTTCCACTTGGCAAAGGAGTGTGGATCGATGGCGATTGAGTACAGGCATAGTCATGGTCTTGCAAATCTCACGATCGCTCCATGGTTTGACTCGAACGATTGCGTGTCCAATAAACGCGACAGAATTCGCCATGCACTGTCCGATGGTCGACACTCAAGAGAATTGAGAGTTCCTGATGGCCACGAACTTGAATGATCGCCAATGCACGGGCATCTGGAACTGAAACTGCAGGCAGATGAATGCGCAAAAGGCCATTCTGTGATGAAGAAGGTTGCAATACGAAAGGGAAGAAATATGTCGAGAAATGTATCGGTAAATTCCGGATCTCTGAGATTTGTCCAGAACATATCCGTCGGCCCTCATCTGTTCCAGGCGGACGAACCGAGCGAGAACGGTGGCAAAGACGCGGGGCCCGAGCCCCACGATCTGGTCCTAGCCGCACTGGGAGCGTGTGCCGGTATCACTGTTCAAATGTACGCCGACAGAAAACAGTGGCCTCTTGAGGGAGTGCATGTCGTTTTGTCATACGCGAAAGTTCCCGAGGCGGATCGTGCCGACTCCGATACGAAGATGGGGATGGTGGACGGAATCGAAATGGGGATCTCCTTCGACGGAGATCTATCCGAAGACCAACAACGCAGAATGCTGGAGATAGCCGGCAAATGTCCGATTCATCGCCTGCTGACTTCGCCGGTCCCGATTCAAACGAAACTGCTTGTTCCCAGCTCTCTTCCAATGTGAAAAGGTCTCGTGGGAATTTACCTGACATCAGTCCGTGAGGGCAGAAAAGGTCTGTTACGGAGAAGCGCCTTGGGGGAGCAATGTGGTGTCTTAAAGTGTTGGCTTACGGTCGCACTCCTTTCGATTCCCATCACCTTGGCCGGTGAACGAGAGAAGGGTCGATCCCTGTCGAATCTGAAGACTCCTGTTGTCGGCTTGCAGCAACTGCTGGAGAGAGAAAAGAACTATACCAAGACCGCTCAGAACAACAGCCCCGACGAGATTGCGAGCGCCGCTCAGACGCTGGATGATGACGAGACGAACGAACAGTTCAAGAATTCCCCCTCCTTGAAATGGGTGGCAGAGACTTTGCGTATCAATACGGCAGTGGCCTACAGGCTGAGTGTAGCGTTCAACTTCGTGGCGCTCGTCACGCTCATCGCCATACCTTTGAGATCCAGATTGCCTGCCATATTTCGCAAACGGACAGAACTCATCCGGCAGGGTCTTGAGGGTGCGCAGAGGGCAAGTGCCGAGGCAACGCAGCGGCTATCGGCCATCGAATCGCGCCTCGCCAAAATAGGCTGTGAGATCGCCACAATACAGTCGATCGCCGACCAGCAGTGGCAGGCGGAGGAGGCGCGCATCCGTGTCGCTGCCGAAGAGGAGAAGTGCAGAATTGTTAAGGCGACGGAGCATGAGATTGCAGCGGCCGTAAACCAAGGCAGGCGCGAGCTAAAGGCCTACGCAGCCGACCTGGCGGTGACTTTGGCAGCCACACGCATCCAAGTGGATGTTTCGACCGATGAAGAACTCGTGCGGTCCTTTATCGATCAACTGGGACGAAATGGCAGCGATTGAGTGTCTGTCGTCATCCGCCGACAGGCATATCGCTTTTTTATCCTGTTATCTCGTTGGTTGTCAGCGCCTCGTAGTCGCGACCGGCGGATCGCCCCTGTCCGTTTGAAGTGCGCACATGATGGACGTCGTTCCAAAGGAGAACCGCAGGCTGCGAGAGGCTGTTTTCATAACTCAGTGCGCTCAGGCTCGCTGTATTCAGAATGAGTGATCTGCCGTTGAGGGGTTCGATGCCAAGCCAGCGTGTGGCCAATACTCTCAGAAAATGCCCGCTGGAAAAAAGCAATGAGTTCCCCGCCACCGCGCGCAAGCGGCCGACCACACGATCGGCCCGCGTGGCGACTTGCTGTGGCAGTTCTCCGCCGGGGCAGCCGTCGCGGAACAGTTGCCAGTCCGGCCGTTCCGCGAGTATTTCCGATGTCTGGCGTCCTTCGTATTCACCATAGTCCCACTCAACGAGGTCGCGATCAATTTGCGCCACAGATCCGAAGCCGGCAAGCTCACAGGTCCGCATGACGCGCTGCAATGGACTGGCAAAGACCTTCGCGAACATCAGTCCGCTCAGGCGCTGTCTCAGTCGTCGCGCATTGCATTCGCCACGTTCGGTGAGTGGTAGATCGATAAGCCCGGTGCGTTGGCCAGTAATTGTCCAGGCTGTTTCACCGTGCCGGACCAAGTAAACGACCGGGAAAGTCTCGCTCATGCGGTTCTTGTCTTGGTGAGATGAAGAAACTGTGCTGCATCTGGTTCGCACGTTGGTGTGTCCATCTTTCTTCCACGCTCCAATTGAGCCGTTGCAACTTCCGTTCCACTGGCACGGGAGTGTCGACCGATGGCGGCTGAGTACAGTCAAAGTCATGGTCTGGCAAATCTCACGATCGGGGCTCCATAGTTTGACTCGAACGATTGCGTGTCCAATAAACGCGACAGAATTCGACAGTCACTGTCCGATGGCTTCGGCACTCAAGAAAATTGAGAGTTCCTGATGCCCACGAATTTGAATGATTGCCAATGCACGGGCTTCTGGAACTTAAACTGCACCGCTGATGAATGCGCCAAGGGCCACTCTGTGATGAAGAAGGTTGCAACACGAAGATGTATCGTCCTGGTTCTCTTGCTTGTTTTGTGCATGGTTCGGCAGCGCATCAATGCTCAAACAGTTCCTGACTCAAGCGCGAATGCTGGATCGAGCACTAATTCGAACTCTGCGGGCGTATTTGACCCGGTCGGAGCGGCTGATTCTCTGGATTGGCTGTTTCCTGTCGACAAGCTGAACCGATCTTTGCCCAGTTGGTTCCACATCGGTGGGGAATATCGTGGTCGTATTGAGGGCCCCACAGGAATCGGGTTCACCAGCACAAACGATTTGTATTACTTGGACCGCTTGCGCGTGAATCTGACTATTCGGCCCAAGGAGTGGCTGGCTTTTTCCGGCGAAGTGCAGGATGCTCGTATCTTCTTCAATCACCACATCCCCAATGCCAATCCCTACGAGGATAGGTGGACGCTTTGGCAGGCCTATCCTCAAGTAGGCAGTTCCGAGACAGGTTGGGTAGATGCTCTGGCGGGTCGCGAAGTCCTTCGTTTCGGCGATGAACGCGTAATCGGCCCATCCGAATGGACTAACGTCGGTCGCACTTTCAACGTCGCGCGGATTGACCTTCACCACCCAGGCTACAGAGTCAGCGTGTTCGCTTCTTCCGTAGTACCCGGGGACAATAGTGACTTACACAATGCACTCCCGGGCAACAATCTGTACGGAGTTTACGGAAGCTTCCAGAACATCGTCCCCAAGGCTGACTTCGAGCCTTACGCTTTCTGGCGCGTCGCACCAAAGAGCTCTGAACTTCCAGAGACGCTGAACCGTGGCCACCTCGATGAAATCACCATTGGTCTTCACTGGAAGGGCGATCTACCCGCCGCTTTCGATTACGACACTGAATTCGACGGACAGACGGGCTCGCTCGGAGCATCTTCCATCGCCGCGTGGGCGGGCTATGTCGGCGTGGGCAAAACATTTCGCAAAGCCGCCGCCTCGCCTCGCGTTTTCCTCGAGGGCAATTACGCCTCTGGAACGAAAAATCCGAACGGCCACGACTGGAATACTTTTGACGAGATCTATCCTTCAAACCATGACAAATATGGCTTTGCCGATCAGGTCGGCCGCCGGAACCTTGTGCAGTTCCGCACCGGTGTCGAAGAAGAGCCGACGAAGAGATGGAAACTCAAACAGCAATTTGAAGGTTTCTGGTTGGCCACTTCAGATGACAACTTCTACGCCAGCAGTGGGGCAATTTCCGTTGCCGCCCATCCCGGCGCGAGCCGGCACATCGGCAACGAATTCGATATGGTTGCCGAATACGAGCTGAATAAAGGATTGAACTTTGGCTTCGGTTATGCTCGCGTGTTCGCCGGACAATTTCTCAAGACCACTACGCCGAGTCACGATTACAGCTATCCCTACGCGTACTTCGAATACAACTTGTCGAAATCGGGCTTTCATTTACCCATCACGCCGAATCGGCCGAACTAGTCTTTCAGCGTCGCAGCTTTTCTTTCACTTTCGCCGAGCGATCAACAGCGATGAGCATCTCCTAGATGTTGGTAGGTGTATCGGCGTAAGGCTTGCACCCAGGGCTTGTTTCCGAGGTGCCCTTCGGCCAGCCAGCAATCTGCTGTTAACGATGAAAATCTCCAATATCAAACTCCCTGACAGGTACGAGGAAGCAGCGTCATGCGGTGCTGACCGATTGTCAAGGGATCGACACTGTCGCGACACGTGTAGAGTGCTAGGACACTAGAGTCAAGTGTTTGGCCTCTTCATCACTTCCGACAGGACCAGGCAATACTGACCACAATTCACTGCCATACCATCTTTCGCGTTTCTTCCACCGTTATTGCCGCCACTCCCATTGATCTTCACTTTGTCGTCTGCATTGCATTTCCGACGGGGTACTCGGCGAGGACTTCGCCGGTGAAGTGTGCCACAGAAACCTCGCCGGAAAGACTCGCGGCAAACAACGTGCAGACGGATTCCGCAGGGCTAGCGAGGTTCGGCGAGTAAGCGAAAGGTCGCTCGAGAATCACCATGCTAAGGACCGTGATCACCGATACACCCTTCGAACAGAAATGGGTGTTGCAAGATCGGCTTTGCAGGCAGTGGGTAGCCGACCTAGAGGACAGATGGGAGAGCACGCGAAGCACTAGAAAGAGCCGTAGGTGCATCGTCGATCTTGAAGATGTAATTTCGGTCGACACCCAGGGCGAGGATTTACTGCTCGAGATGGTCGCAGAAGGGGCAATACTCTTCGCCAGCCGGTCTTACATGAAACACATATTGGAATCGTTGCACGTACCTCCGAATTCGACGCGGAGAGGCGATTAATCAATTGCTTGGCCGCACGCAGTGCGGCCTGCCAGGAGAATTTCCATGTGGATCGTTCGGGTTGCGTTGGATCGTCCTTATACCTTCATTGTTTTAGCTCTGTTGATCCTTATCTTGAGTCCAGTCGTGATCTTGCGCACGCCGACCGACATCTTTCCCAATATCAACATTCCCGTCGTTGCCGTGGCCTGGACATATACGGGCCTGAATCCAGAGGAACTGGAAGGGCGGCTGACCAGCGTATACGAACGAAACCTGACGACGACGGTCGACAATATCGAGCACATCGAATCGACCACGGTGAACGGTGAAGCAATCGTCAAGATCTTTCTGCAACCTGGCGCGAGCCTCGATACCGCGAACGCTCAGGTGACAGCAATTTCCCAGGCGGTTTTGCGTCAGCTGCCACCGGGAACCTTGCCGCCGCTAATCATTAATTACAGCGCTTCGAGCGTGCCGATTTTGCAACTCGGGCTCAGCGGCCAGGGCCTCCAGGAGCAGGAGCTATACAATCTGGGCGCCTACTTCATAAGACCGCAATTGGTTACGGTTCCGGGTGCAGTCATTCCCTGGTCGTATGGGGGAAAACAGCCCCAAGTGATGATCGATCTGAATTCGACCCTGCTTCAGTCGAGGGGCGTGTCTCCGCAAGATGTGCTCAACGCCGTGACCGATCAGAATCTTGTGTTGCCGGGGGGCACCGCGAAGATCGACGAGTTCGAGTACGACGTTCGCGTGAACGCCAGTCCGCGGACCGTAGCCGAGCTCAACTATCTTCCGGTCAAGCAAGTCGGAAGCACTACCGTGTATCTACGCGATGTTGCCAATATTCGCGACGGTTTTTCTCCTCAGACCAACATCGTGCGTAAGGACGGGCATCGCGGAGTGTTGGTGAGCATATTGAAGGCAGGTACGGCCTCGACCATCAGTGTAGTAAAAGGGATTCGACAGCTTTTGCCTCGTGTCGCCCTGACACTACCTCCACAGCTGAAGATACTGCCCCTTTCGGATCAGTCAATTTTTGTCAGCGCGGCAGTCAGCGGAGTCATCCGCGAAGCTATCATTGCAGCTTGCCTGACCGCCTTGATGATCCTGCTTTTTCTCGGAAGCTGGCGCAGCACTCTTATCATCGGAGTTTCGATTCCATTGTCGATCCTGACGTCGGTGATTCTGCTGGGCCTCTTGGGACAAACCATCAATATTATGACTCTCGGCGGGCTGGCCCTGGCGGTCGGCATTCTGGTGGATGACGCCACCGTTACCATCGAGAACATTGAGCGTTATTTCGAAGAGGGGCATCCGCAGCGGGAAGCGATTCTTGAAGGCGCCTCTCAAATCGCCGTTCCCGCCCTGGTTTCCACACTCTGTATTTGCATCGTGTTTATGCCGATGTTTTTCCTGTCCGGCGTTTCGAAGTTTCTATTCATACCGCTGGCGGAGGCAGTTGTGTTCGCCATGCTTGCGTCTTACACCTTTTCCAGGACGCTGGTTCCAACGTTGGCGATGTATCTGCTCAAAGAGAAGGAACAGGGTAATGGCAGGCCTGGGTTGTTCACACGCTTCCAGCGCAGGTTCGAAAAAGGTTTTGAGCGGCTCCGGTCGTCGTACCAGCTTTTTCTGACCACCGCCGTGCATAGGAGAGCGATTTTTATCCCTGCGTTTCTGGGTGCGTGTCTCTTAGTCTTTCTCCTCGTGCCCTGGCTTGGTCAGAATTTCTTTCCAGCCAGCGATAACGGGCAGTTCATTCTGCATGTGCGGGTAAAGACCGGAACACGTATTGAGGAAACCGCCAGGCTTTGCGACCTCGTCGAGACGTCCATCCGTCAGCAAATTCCGGCGCAGGAGATGGACAACATCCTCGATAACATCGGACTGCCCTACAGCACAATCAACTACATGCTCGCTACCTCTGGACTGATTGGAGCCGGAGATGGGGACATCATGGTGACTCTCAAAGAAAAACACCATCCCACGGCAGACTATGTTCGCGAACTGCGGCGCACTTTGCCTCGGGACTTTCCAGGAGTCATGTTTTATTTCCTTCCCGCGGATATGGTGACCCAGGTCTTGAACTTCGGATTGCCGGCGCCGATTGATATTCAGATCGAGGGAGATGACATCGACGGCAATCGCCAGGTAGCCGCGAAAATGCTCGCCGAACTTCGACGCGTTCCGGGACTCACCGATTTACGCGTTCAGCAGCCGTTTGATTATCCGACCTACAACGTTAATGTTGACCGCACAAAGGCGGCTCAAGCCGGCCTCACCGAGCGCAATGCTGCTACCAGCATCTTGAACTCGCTGAGTGGAAGTTTTCAGATTACCCCGATGTTTTTCCTGAACTGGAACAACGGCGTGAATTACAACATGGTCACCCAGACCCCGCAATACCGGGTTGAGTCCCTGCAGGATCTCCAGAACACTCCCATTACCACGCTGCCACGGGCATCATTCACGGCTGCTTCGTTCACGTCGCGCCCCGGAATTCTGGCGGATGTGGCTTCGATCCAACGCGGCACCGAAATGGAGACCGTAAGCCACTACAACATCCGCCGTATCGTAGAGATTTACGGTGCGGTTCAGGATCGCGATCTGGGGTCGGCCGGGCGTGACGTCAACCGGATCGTCGACGCCAATCGAAAATCGCTGCCCCGAGGAAGCTTCGTCACGATCCGGGGGCAGATCGACACTATGCGGAGTTCTTATATCGACCTCTTAGGCGGTCTGGTGTTCTCCGTTGTGCTGGTTTACCTGCTGATCGTGGTGAACTTTCAGTCATGGCTCGATCCCTTCATTATTATCACCGCGCTGCCGGCCGCGCTGGCTGGTATCGTCCTGTTCCTGTTTGTCACGCACACCACACTCAGCGTTCCTGCGTTGATGGGCGCGATCATGTGCATGGGCGTTGCTACGTCGAACAGCATTCTCGTGATCACTTTCGCCGGGGAACGCCTGCTGCACCACGGCGATCCGATCCAGGCGGCCATTGAGGCGGGATTCACCCGCTTTCGGCCAGTCCTGATGACTGCTCTGGCCATGATTATCGGCATGATTCCCATGGCTCTTGGCCTTGGGGATGGAGGCGAACAGAATGCGCCGCTGGGGCGTGCCGTGATTGGCGGCCTGCTAGTTGCCACGGTGGCCACACTGGTCTTTGTTCCTTCAGTCTTCAGTATTTTGCACAGAAAGCGTTCGGACGCCGATCCGGCACCGCCGACGCATACGGAAGGACAACCGACTCATGCTTAAGCAAGGGGAAACGCCGATGAAATCCGACGAGACGAATGCAACGCAGGTAGAAAAGCCAGAAATCGTGGAAGCGAATCCTGCAGAAATTCCAGAACAGAAACCCGTGCGAACAGGATTACCACGGGGTGTCCTCCCGCTGTTTGCCGCGGCGGCGGTCGTGCTCGCGATTGTGATCGTCTTGGGTATTCATTCTCGAGTCGCGGCTGAGACTCGGCTGCAGCAAACTACTTTGCAAGCTGCAATTCCAAGCGTGAACGTGGAACATCCGCAACTTGGAGATCGCGCCCAGGAACTAGTGTTGCCGGGCAATACCCAGGCGTTCATCGATTCTCCTATTTACGCCAGAACCAACGGCTATCTCAGGCGGTGGTACGTCGACATTGGGGCCCGCGTCAGCAAAGGTCAATTGCTGGCAGTAATCGAAACTCCGGAACTCGATCAGGCGCTGCGGCAAGCACGGGCTGATCTGGGCACCGCGGAAGCCAATTTCAACCTGTCGCAAATCACAGCGGCGCGGGACGAGAATTTGGTGAAGACGGGTTCGGTTTCTGCTCAAGAGCGGGACAACTCGGTGAACGGGAACGCTGCCAATCAGGCGACGGTTCGGTCGAACCAGGCCAATGTCGCGCGGCTCGAACAACTGCAGTCCTACGAGAAGGTCTACGCGCCCTTCGATGGAATCATTACGGCCCGTGAGACAGACATAGGAGCGCTCATCGACGCCGGAGCCAACGCGCCCAGAGAGCTATTCCACATCACTTCCATCACCACGCTGCGAGTCTACGTGCCAGTTCCGGAAGTGTATTCGCTCGCCGCGCGCGCCGGCAGGACGGCGGATTTGACCCTCGATGAATATCCCAGAGAGACGTTCCACGGCACTCTGGTGCGAAACTCTAATTCGATCGATCTGGCCACGCGCACCTTGCTGGTCGAAGTGGATGTAGACAACGCTCGTGGCCGTCTCATGCCGGGCGCGTATGTTCAGGTGCACTTCAAATTGCCGGAGGGTACACGTTCGGTGGTGGTTCCTGCGAATGCACTGCTTTTCCGCAGAGAAGGTTTGCAGGTGGGCGTGGTGCGCGATGGAAAAGCAGAGTTGGTCCGGGTGACGCCCGGCCATGACTATGGCGACAGCATGGAGATACTTTCCGGCTTGCAATCAACCGACGATCTAATTCTCAGTCCTTCGGACTCCCTGACGAGTGGCACGCCCGTCCATATCAGCGGCTCGAAGATGGGAGAAGTTGGCAAATGAAGCGCTCCATACTCATTCTCGGCGCGTTCTGGATGATGCTGCTCGCGGGCTGCACAGTAGGTCCCAAGTATGCGCGGCCCAACGTACCGACCGCGCCAGTAGACGCGTTCAAAGAAACGAACGGCTGGAAGCCGGCGCAACCGAGCGATCAGCTCCTTCGCGGAAACTGGTGGGAATTTTTCGGCGATCCGCAGTTGAACGCACTGGAGAGTGACCTCACAGTATCGAACCAGGACTTGAAAGTGGCCAACGCACGATTCCTGGAAGCGCGGGCGATAGTTCACTTCAATCGGGCTGCGCAGTTTCCGACTATTTCCACATCGCCTGGCATCGAATCACTTCGTTATTCGTCTAACACACCCTTGCTCCCGGCTAATAATTTCACGGATCTGGTGCTGCCTTTCGATCTTTCTTACGAACTTGATGTCTGGGGGCGCGTGCGCCGAACTGTGTCTGCGTCGCGGGAAGAAGCTCAGGCGATCGCGGGAGATCTTGCAACTGTCAACCTGAGTCTGCACGCCGAGCTCGCGTACGACTATTTCGAATTACGAAGTGCAGACGCTCAGAAACAGCTGCTCGACGACACCGTGAAAACCTACCAGGTTGCTCTGCAGCTCACCGTGGATCGCTTCGAGGGAGGTGCCGCTCCGAAATCCGATGTAGCACAGGCGCGAACGCAACTCCAAACTACTATGGTTCAGGACACGGATATTGCTGTCCAACGAGCGCAGTTCGAGCATGCGATCGCCGTTTTGATCGGCAAGCCACCGGCTGCGTTCAGCCTGTCTGCATCGCCACTCAACTTGGCGCCGCCGGATATCTCCCCCGGATTGCCTTCACAGCTTCTGGAGCGGCGACCGGACATCGCCGCTGCCGAGCGTCGAGTCGCCGAAGCCAACGACCAGATCGGAATTGCTCGCGCCGCATATTATCCGACCGTCATACTGAGCGCTTCTGCTGGATTCGAAGGTGATTCCATCACCAACTGGTTTACCTGGCCGAGCCGGTTCTGGGCGGCGGGACCATCCATGTTAGAAACTCTCTTCGATGCCGGCCGCCGCCGTGCGACTTCAAACGCCGCCCTCGCCAACTATGACGCCACCGTCGCGGGTTATCGCCAGAGTACACTCACGGCTTTTCAGCAGGTGGAGGATAATCTGGCTGCCCTGCGGATCCTGAGTCATGAAGCGCAGCAACAAAAGGAAGCGACGGCCTCCGCGCAAGAATCACTGCAGATCTTCACAAATCGCTACATCGGAGGAAGGGACCCTTATCTCCAGGTTCTCACGGCGCAAACGATCGCTCTTCAAAATGAACGAAATGATGTCGACATCCTGAGGCGTCGCATGGACGCCAGCGTATTGCTGATCAAGGCCCTCGGAGGAGGATGGACTGTATCCGAGCTACCGAAAACAACGGAACTGCGCTAATCGCCACAGTTATCGGTTGGAGACACACAGGGGAGCAGATACGGATCTGAAACTCACGGGAAAGATTGCGCTGGTAACGGGATCTGCGGTAGGCATCGGCTTTGCGATCGACTACTTGCGATAGAAGGGGGCTAACGATGCAACAAGGATATCTCATGAAAACGGCGTCAATTGTCGGGATCATTTTGATCGTCCTAGGGATCGTTTCGCTCGCATACTTCGCAGCACCTATGCGACTCCTAGTCCAAGACGTCGAACAGCAAAACAGCAATCCCGTGATTCTAATTCTCGGGGGACTAGCGCTCATCGGCGGTATCGCTCCTTTGTTTGCTACTCGACCACGCGGTTCCGCGTAACTCCGCGATCCAGGGCGAAGCTAATCTGCGTTGAGCTGCGAGCGTGAGCCGTGTCCGAATGTTTTGGCACCTCCCTTGACGGGGCGAGGACGAATGCAACTTTGGCGTCTCACATGCCCGTATTGAACGCAACGAATGAACTATTCATGCATTGTGACAATCGCGGCTGGTTTCGTCGGCACGTGGTGCCCGAATTGGCAGGAAAAATGACCTCCATCCCAACGTGGAGAATGCCTCAGCCAACAAAGGAATTCTGGAAGAAGGGCGGCAGAGGTCATGGTCGCCCAGTGTAGCAATCCTTCATGTTCCGCGTCGTTTCTGTATTTCAAAGAGGGGAAACTCTTTCGCCTCGAACGTGACCCGACCCTCGGCTGTAAATCCAACCGAGTGGAGTATTTTTGGCTTTGCCCTGGCTGCTCGTCCACGATGACGTTGCGTCTCAGTGAAGATGGAACAGTGGTAACGGTTCTGATCCCAGAGCCATTTCGTGGCGTCCCTGAAGGTGTTGCCCTTACCTCGGTAGATCGAGAGAAAGGTCTGTTGCTCCGTAGTGTCAGCTCTCCCTAGGCAGTATTTTGCCAGTTCCTGTCTGATGAAAAGGCAGAACACTAAGCTCAAGTGTCCTAAACGCTCGACACTTGTCGGGACAGTGTCGAGTCCTCGGACAACCGGTCAGCTCAAGTCTCCTCCAACACCTCTGTCGTAACGAAGCTCCATCGTCGTCAAAAGACAAATCACCCATATAACACCGCATTCCCAACTTTAGGCAAGCGGCGCGCGGTTATGGTGCGCGGTTATGACGGCGGGCTTGCGATGAAAGACGGTGCCGACGGCAAAGGCGTCATGCCGCCAGAAAGATTCTCAGATCGGCTGCGGGATCCGGAGTGATCAGTCTGCTTTACACGATTCGAAGAGCTACGGCTTGCGCTCGAAGTCACGTCACCGGCCTGATCTCAGGCGCTCCGGCACGCCGCACTCCGCCCTCCGACTCCCAGTTTCCAACAGCCCATACGATTAGCGCGGCGCCGAAGAACGAAGCACCCAACGCGCACACGCCGGTCCATTGCCAGAGGCTCCACGCGAAGCCGGCCAGGAAGGTGCCGAGCGCGCCGCCGACAAAGTACGTGACCATGAAGAGAGTGTTGATTCGGTTGCGTGCCTCCGGGATCAACCTGTGGACGCGCGTCTGATTGGTGACCAGATTGGCCTGCGTGCCGAGGTCCAGAACAATGCCGCCGATGGCGAGACCAGCTATCGTTCGTCCGACGGCCCAGAGCAAGCCAAACGCGATCATCCCCATCAACAACGCGCATCCCGATGCGAGCCGCGGGTAGCCGCGGTCGGAGAGCCATCCGACCGCAGGAGCTGCCAGCGCGCCCGCAACTCCGGCCAGCCCGAGCAATCCGGCCATCTGAGCACCATAGTGATAAGGCGGCTCCTCCAGAAAGAAGATCAGCGTGGTCCAATAGACGCTAAAGGCGCCGAAGGCGAAGCCCGACATGATCGCTGCCTGGCGCAACGCTGGCAGCTTGCGCGCGAGCGGAATTAGTGACGAAAGGAGTTCCCGATATCGGATTCGCGCATCGGGACGGCTGACCGGCAACACCGCTCGCAGCAGTGCCGCCATGGCGACCATCATCACCGCCGCACCGGCATACATCACGCGCCAGCCGAACCAGGTGCCGACGAAGCCAGCCACTGTGCGCGCAACCAGAATTCCGATGAACATGCCGCCCATCACGATTCCCACCGCCCGCCCCTGCGCCCCCGGTTTCGACAGCACCGACGCCATCGGCGCCATCACTTGCGGCACCACGGTGAACATCCCAGTTATCAGCGAGGTTGCCAGCAGCACCCAGGCGTCTGGAGCCGAAGCGGTCGCCACGAGCGATACCGTCACGATCAGAAGCAGAGCCGTCGCGAGTCCGCGCCGCTCGACCATATCGCCTAGCGGCGCAAAAAACAGAAGTCCCAGGGCGTAGCCGACCTGAGTGAGCATAGGGATATCGGCGGTCTCGCGTGCAGTCATATGGAGGCTGCGAGCGATCTGACTCAGGAGCGGCTGACAGTAGTAGAGATTACCGACAGTGACCGCAGCAGCTATCGCCATCGTGGCGAGTTGGAGGTTACTCAGTCCACTAGAGTCGGCAGACGTGGGCTCGGAGATACGCACGCGGACCGATTCGGACTTAACCGGAATGTTCATTTTGATTGGAAATTTATTGGTGGCCATAATCATCTACTTCTCAGCTATTTGCCGTCGATCGTTTCTTTGCTCCCGGACGCGCCCAGATTGGCCCAGTGATCAGTACCACGTGCAGAAACCAAGCCGACCTCAGCACTGACCAGCGCGACGATATCGGCCGCAGGCCGGCGCCAGATAAGGTAAAGAACCGAAGCCACCAGATTGATGAAGAAGAGGATGAACGCTGTCCACACCGAAGGAACGTGGTGGTAGAAAATCCGCTGTACGTCACCCGTGGTCTGTTCGGTCGGCGCAACGATCAGCGCCTGATAAAGCGCATCGCTCAACAGGATCGCGGTCAGAACACCTAGGATCAGAAAGGCCCGTTTCATTTACATTTCGCTCCTTCCTGGCCCGCAAGCAGGAAATGGGATGAGCGTCGAGCCCCGTGCACACAGCACGTCCATCTTCCGCCCGGGATAAGCCGGGATCATGATGTACAGAGCAAACGCGATCACCAAAATCAGGATCGCAATTTTCATTGTCTGAATGATCTTCGTCTCGGATGAGAAATTGTGGCGTCTGCGCCAAAAGGTGCTGCTCGGCGCATTTTCCTCAGATCCGGTCGCACTCCGATGGTCCGACCGGACCTAATCATCTTGCTAGCTTCCCCGGTGGTGGGCTGGTACATGTTCCTGGCCCTCTGCGGCCGCTTCAGCGACTCTTTGTTCGTAGCCGGACTTGACCACCGCACTGCCCAATGGGTTCGATTCATCGAACAGTCTCTCGAGGAAATAGCGATTTCCGTATTTGTCGAAGATCAACTCGTTTTTCCCCGGCGTGGATTTGGCCTGTGCGTCGCGAACCTGGAAGAGAGCGGAAGTAGAACCGTCCGCGCTACTGATTTCCATGAGGGTCAGGTCCGAGTTGTCCAGTACGTGGATGATGTACTTACCAGCCGGAAGTTTGGCGCCTCCCACATGGAACTGAAATGGGATGTCGGCCTCAAGGCTCCCAATGATCTGCGCCTGTGCTTTGATGGGGTGCATCGTCAGGGTGATAACCAAGGCGATGAACAATGACAGTAATCGGTATCTTCCTGTCTCCTGCAGTTTCATAGTTTCTCCTTTTTCAATTTCTTACAACACTTCTTGCTCAGCTCGGTGAAGAAGGCGTCTATTAGCGTTTTGCAGAGCCCGGCGGGAAATACTTGAACATCTTCGCCACGCCCTTTTCCAGATTCTTTTCATTCATCTCGGCTTTGTCGGACAGCACGTCCTCGGCACTGCCCCGCCAGATCAACTGCTTGGTTTTTGCGTCGAACAAGTCGACGACCAGGGTTCCATCTTTGTAATCCTGTTCGGTGGTGTCGGACTTGCCGAACCCGCCGCCCCCGAAACTTCGCCAGCCCCATCCCCCGTCAAAGTCGCCATAGTTGTCATAGAACGAATAAAGCGTTCTCTGAGTCTGTGTCGTCTTGACCGCCACGATGGCCACATCGCCACCGCTGTTGACCTGAGTCCAGCCCTTGGCGATCTCCTTCGCTTTTCCACGACTGCAAGTGAACTTCCAAACATTTGTGACGCAGGAATCCTTTGATTGTGTTGCTTCGCAGATTTACGCGAGCAAGACAACCAGCACTGTTTGTCTCATAACGATTCTCTCCCTCTACTCAATTAACTCAGTGTGATCGCTTTCTTGACCGACTGTGGAATCCCGCAGATACGAGTTGCTCCCAAAGCGGACGCCAATCCGTCTGACATTTGCCCTGGCACTTGAACTCTTTGCCAGCTCCACCCATGCTTCCGCCGCAATCAGGGCACACGCAATTCAGAATGCCCGATATCACCTCTGAACTCACCATTACCTGCATATCTACCTCCTTGAATGACAAGGAACCATGAACTGCCCGTCCGCCAGCTTCAAGTGGTGCACATCCGGGCGGTCAGAGAAGCTGAACGCAAATGCTCCATGCATCTCGCGTTCCACAATTACGAAAAGAGATTTCGGGTACTTAGCTCGCATCGGTAATGTCGTTCAATTAAGAACGTGTCGGAATTGTCTCCTGCAGCATCAGAGGAGCATATGGCGATGCGTTAAGAGCGACAGTCGCCTTCGCAGTCCCGCCCCTAGATGTTTCATTCCACTGCGAAGGCGACTCTTGCTCGCTGTCGAAATGTGACGTTGTGTCGTCCGCACGACGCCGTATTTGGCATTCGTAAGGTCATCTCCACAACCACTTGACCTATCCGTTGAAAACATTTCTCCGCAGCCTGATTTGGAAAAGGGCGTGCATATTGCTCTCGGGAGTGGAGGCCCCAAACCCAATGCGAGCGACAGAAGCATACGTCGAAGGCGAACAAAACCTCGAAGTCCGCATTCGAGGGAAACACACCCGAGAGATGCAAGACGTTCTCTCGCGCTGTCGACCGTCCTTTTACAGAACGGCCTATCGACAATTGAACAATGCGGCCGACGCGGAAGATGCGGTTCAGGACGCATTCTTGTCTGCCTACAAGCACTTAGACCAATTCAAAGGGCAAGCGCAGATGTCGACGTGGTTAACCACGATTGTTATGAATTGTGCGCGGATGCAATTGCGCCGACGGTCGCGCCAAAGTCTCCTATCGCTCGATGAGCAATTCGGGGAGGAGTCGGACTATTCCCCGCTGGAAGGATTGGCTGACGATCGCCCAAGCCCCGAGGTCGAGTGTCAAAGGTGCGAACTGCGGGGGTATCTCGTGCAATTCGTTGAGCAGCTCTCCCCTTGCTTGCGCCAGGCATTCCAGTTGCGTGACCTGGACGGGCTGACGATACGCGAAGCGGCACACATTCTGGGAGTACCGGACGGGACAGTGAAAGCCCAGTTGGCAAGGGCACGCGCGAAGCTCAAACGGTTCATGCGCCGTGCGCTCAATGTGCGGCCTTGTCCGGACCTACGTGCCCTGCGTTGCGATTCGGTAGGTAACGAGTGATCAAAAGAAGCGGCCCCGACATTCACATCTTTGCACTGAGGCGAGGATTCGACGGGCATTGCACGACAAGGTGGGGTACATCCCATCACGGGACCAACGGCACTGTCCGAAGACTTGGACATTGCTGTCGGGACATGACCGGCATCCCAACGCGGAATCCAACGACCTCCGCCGCGTATATCTCTCAACGGCAATTTGGCAATCGCTTTGCATGTCCTACGGCGTAACACGAAACGGCAACGCCGAATATAAGCGCACGCGGCCGCACCGAGCGTAAGGCGGCCAGTCGAAGAGATGAGAACAGGGAGAAAGTCCAATGAAACTCAAAATTATGAAGTGGAGTGACCGTGGTCTGTGCTGCGTAATCTCTGTCGTCCTATTCGGAACACTGCTCTACGCGGCTTCGGCGGATACTTCTGGCATCCCCCAAGGTGCCAAAGTCAAAGTCACCGGTTTGATTGTGTCCCGCAGTGGCGACATGATTCGGATCAAAGACAGGAAGTCCGGTCAGTTCGTTGTCGTGAACATCAGTGACGACACCAAGATTGAACGCAAGCAAGGTCGGCTGCCGTTCTATCGTCGAACCGAGATGGATGTCACCGCGATGGTGCCGGGCTTAACGATAGAAGCTGAAGGCAGAGGCGATGCAAAGGGTCGACTCAACGCTGAAAAGATATCTTTCAGTCCCGATGAATTCGCGGTTGAAGTGGCTGAACAGCAAGAGGAGGTCGCGAACAAAAACGAGGCGAAAGACGCCGCCACTGCGGCCCAGCAAGGCGTTGCTGCTGCGGCACAGGCGCAATCCTCAGCAGATCAGGCAGTGGTCTCAGCCAATCAAGCTGATGCGGATGCACAAACTGCAGGCGCCCTCGGTGTCGCAGACGCCAATGGCGTATCGATGCTCAATAAACGCGTGTCGGAGTTGGATGACTACAAGAACGAGTTCCAGGTTGACGTCTTCTTTGCCCGGGATTCAGCTGTGTTGGACGAAAAGGCCAAGAAGGATCTCAACAATCTCGCTGATATTGCGAAGTCTCTTGATGGCTACCTCATCGAAATCGCGGGCTACACTTCCAACACCTTAAGCAAGGAGGCGGATCAAAAGCTCAGCGAGGAACGGGCGGCAGTTGTCGCACAGTACCTCCGGGAGTCGAAGGACATCCCACTTCGCCGCATTCTCGCGCCAGTCGGATATGGAGCCACTCATCCGGCTGTCAGCAACAAAGACCCTTATGACCGTGAGCTCAATCGTCACGTGGATATCAGAGTTCTGGTGAACAAGAGCCTCGGGCAAGGTATGTAGCTCGCTTAAACCGACCCGGCGAAATTCGGTTCGCTGTCACTCAAGCCGAATTGAAGGAGACAAATTGCGATCACGGGGCTCAAGTAACAGGGTAATACGGATGTCTCCGGTTGTCGTTTGGATCTGCGGTGCGACGGCAGCTTTTGCAGACACCGCGCAGCCCCTGAGCCCGACAAGTATCTTCGCTCCCGCATCGACCCCGGCAAAGTCGATCTTCGGACTGTCTCTATTTGTACTCGCGGTGACAGGCGCCATTTTTCTAATCGTTTTCGCTTTGCTGCTTTACTCCGTTGTGAAGTTCAGGAAGAGAAAGAATGACGACGGGCGTGAGCCTCCCCAGGTGTACGGCAGCAATCAGGTAGAGCTCGCTTGGACCGTCATCCCAGTCCTAATTGTCGTGGCACTGTTCATGGCAACGGCGCGAGTGATTGCCAGCGTGCAGAAGACCGTGCGACCCGACAATGCGATCGAGGTTGTAGCCATTGGCCATCAGTTCTGGTGGGAGTATCGCTATCCCACCCTCGGAGTCGTGACCGCGAACGAACTGCATGTGCCGGTTAGCGATGAGAATCACCCAACCCCGACTTTTATCAAGTTGTTGTCGGCGGATACGGATCACAGCTTCTGGGTTCCGCGTCTGGCAGGCAAAACTGATCTGATTCCGAACCACCCGAACAGTATGTGGATTGATCCCCATGACCCGGGTGTGTATCTGGGCCAGTGCGCACAGTATTGCGGCACACAGCACGCCAAGATGTTGCTGCGTGTCTACGTTCAGTCGCAGGATGAGTTCGCTCGCTGGATTCAGGAGCAACGCCAACCGGCAATTGCCGGTGATGCCGTTTCCCAGGGGCAACGAATATTCGAAACGACGGCCTGCATCAACTGCCACACGGTCGCTGGAACCGTGGCTAATGGCCGCTTCGGCCCAGACCTCACGCATCTGATGAGTCGAGACACGATTGCAGCTGGGGCAGCGAAGAACACTCCGGAAAACCTCCGGCAATGGATTCTAAGTCCTGCCGCCATTAAACCTGGCTCCCTGATGCCGGCAATGCAGTTGAGCGATGCGGAACTGGACGCCCTCACCGCTTACCTGGAGACGCTTCGTTAATGCCATGAGGAGAACTTTCCATGTCGACTGAATCCATCGCATGGCCAAATACGGCCGCGGCGTCTCCTTCATTTGTCGATCACCTCCACGAATGGGTAACCACGGTGGATCACAAGCGATTGGGCATTCTGTACATCGTCTACGCCCTGATTTTTCTTGTGATCGGCGGGATCGAGGCGACGGTCATGCGCATTCAGTTGATTCGCCCGCATAACGATTTTGTTTCGCCCCAAGTTTTCAATCGGATGTTCACGATGCACGGAACCACCATGATCTTCTTCGTGGTCATGCCGGTCTTGTTTGGATTTGCCAACTACCTTATCCCGCTCATGATTGGTGCGCGGGACATGGCCTTTCCGCGGCTGAATGCCTTCAGTTTCTGGATGACCGCTTTCGGGGGCCTGCTTCTCTATTTCAGTCTGGTGGGCGCCAACGGGCTGTATGGAGCGGGTAATGCTCCCGACGTTGGGTGGTTCGCCTACGCGCCGCTGACTTCGCAGACGTTTTCAGTCGGCCATAGCACGGACTTCTGGACGCTGGCGCTGCTGGTCTCCGGCCTTGGCAGCATCGGAACGGCAATCAACATCATTGCTACCGTCCTCTGCATGCGCTGCCCGGGAATGACGCTTGCCAAAATGCCGTTGTTCGCCTGGCTCAACTTCGTGATGGCTGGCCTGGTGATCCTTGCGGTGAGTCCGCTAACGGCGGCGCAGATCATGCTGGTGGTTGATCGCTACCTTGGCGGACATTTCTTCGACACGCAGGCGGGAGGTTCCGCAGTGATCTGGATGCATTTCTTCTGGGTTTTCGGACATCCCGAAGTCTATGTTCTTGTCCTCCCAGCCTTCGCCTTCGCCTCAGAAATCATTCCGGTATTTTCCCGCAAGCCGATCTTCGGTTACCCGGTGATGGTGGGGGCCACGATCGCGATCGGCTTCATCAGCATGAGTGTATGGGCGCATCACATGTTTACCGTGGGCATGAGCGCAGCTGCTAATAACTTTTTCGTGATCTCAACCATGGCCATCGCCGTTCCGACCGGCATTAAGATCTTTAACTGGCTGGGAACCATGTGGGGAGGAAAGATTGAGTTCAAGACTCCGATGCTGTTCTGCATTGCTTTTCTTTTCCAGTTCTTGATCGCCGGTCTTACAGGGATCATGCAGGGTGCGGCCCCCTTCGACTGGCACTTGGGAAATTCATATTTCGTGGTCGCGCATTTTCACTATGTAATCGTCGGCGGCATCCTCTTCTGTCTTTTCGGGGCCTTTTACTACTGGTTTCCAAAGATGTCCGGGAAGATGTACAGCGAGACGCTCGGCAAATTACATTTCTGGCTTTTCATCGTCGGCTTCCACATGACCTTCGACTTCATGCATATCCCCGGATTACTCGGCATGCCGCGAAGGATCTACACCTATGAACCGGGACGGGGTTGGGACACATGGAACCTCGTCGTGACCATCGGAGTTTTCTTTCAGGCCGCAGGAATCCTGGTCTTCCTGGGAAACCTTATCTGGTCTTACTTCCGCGGCAGACCTGCTGGAAATGATCCGTGGGATGCGTGGACTCTCGAGTGGTCCACCAACTCGCCGCCGCCCGCATACAACTTCTACACCATCCCAAGCGTCCAGAGCCGGCGTCCACTCTGGGATTTGAAGCATCCCGACGATCCGGACTGGAAATACGAGTAAAGGAGCAAACGTGATGAGTGCGACATCCACGACCCTACCACCAGAACTCGAGTGGAAGCTCCCCGCTCGCGGACAAGTTGGAATGTCCGCTCTGATTGGCGCCGAGTCTGCGATCTTTACTATCTTTGTCGTCGCTTATCTCTTTTATATCGGCAAGAGTCTCTCCGGACCCATGCCGAAGGACGTTCTTAGTGTCCCAATTTTTTACACGATCTGTTTGCTTTCGAGCAGCCTGACGATTCACCTCGCAGCCAGGAGTCTTCGTGGCGGCAAGGTGCGAAGCTTTGCTGCGTGGTGGTTATTGACAATCACTCTCGGCGCGATCTTCCTCTATGGAACCGCTTCAGAATGGCACCGTCTCATTTATAAGGAGGGATTGACGATCACGACCAATTTGTTCGGAACCACTTATTACTCGCTAGTCGGGCTGCACGGCTTTCACGTAATTGTTGGCCTGTTAGCGCTGGGCAGTGTAATGGCTTTCACCATCTTCGGTGCGGTAAAGCATGAACATGCGGAGCGCATTGACGTCCTGTCCCTTTATTGGCACTTCGTGGACGCAGTGTGGGTCGTGGTCTTCACCGTTGTTTACCTGATCGGACGCTGAAATGGAAAACAAAGTGAACGGGGACACATTCGCCCGGACCGACAGCCTGACGAAAATGATCGAAATGCCCGCCCCTACAGCATGGCCGATCATTCTGGCCTTTGGCTTGACTTTGGTTTTTGCTGGTTTCGTCACAAGTCTGTCGGTGAGTCTGCTTGGAGCGATCCTGGCGATCAGCGGAGGCGTCGGGTGGTTCCGCGATGTTTTACCGCATGAGAAGCATGAATCCGTCTCCGCGATCGAGACAGCTTTGCAAGTCAGCACCAATCGTCCACGAGTAGCGGCAGTCGAGTGGATGACAGAAGAACTGCACCGAGCGCGATTGCCGCTGGAGGTCTACCCCATCAAAGCGGGCGCGAAGGGTGGCATGGCGGGAGCTGTGGCCATGGCGGTTTTGGCAGTTATGTACGGAATCATTAGCGGGCGCGGCATGTGGTATGCAATTAATGTTCTCGCTGCGGGATTTGTTCCCGGCAGGCACCCGTTTGCGCAGATCGGCGCGTTTCAGTGGGATTCGCTGCTCATAGCGAGCGCCCTCCACTTGCTCGTTTCCTTAAGCGTTGGACTTCTCTACGGCGCAACACTGCCGATGCTTCCGCGGCACCCGATTCTTCTGGGCGGCTTAGTCGCACCCATTCTTTGGTCGGGCTTAGTCCACAGCTTTGTCGAACTTATCGATCCGATCCTTAATCAACGGATCGACTGGTTGTGGTTCGCTCTTTCGCAGGTTGGGTTTGGGATCGTCGCTGGCATCGTGGTCTCACGACAGGAACGGGTACCAACGCGGCAGCATCTTCCCTTTGCCGTTCGCGCGGGGCTTGAAGTACTCGCACGCATCGATGAGGATGACAAGGATGGAGGAAAGCTCCGGTGATGAACCGTCAAATCACCGGTTCCATGCTCGCACTGCTCGCCGTTGCAGTGTGTGTTGCGTGCAGCAGTTCATCTGGCCGCCCTGCGCAAAACTCGGCTGTTGTTCCTCCTGATCAAATTGTGGACTTTAGTTCGCTCTATCGCCAGAACTGCTCAGGCTGCCACGGCGTGGAAGGGAGGGGCGGAGCAGCTATGGCGTTGGCCAATCCCGTGTTTCTCGCTATTGCCGATGACACTGTGATTCGTCACGCGGCGACAAACGGAGTGCCCGGCACGCCAATGCCTGCCTCTGCGCAGAGTGCGGGTGGAGCGCTCACTAACAAACAGATCGACGTGATCGTGAGTGGGATCCGATCATGGGCGAAGCCCGGCGCCCTTGGCGATCAAATTCTGCCGCCTTATGCAGCGCCGGCTCCGGGCGATTCGCAGCGCGGCGCCGATGCCTATCGAACCTACTGCTCTTCGTGTCATGGAGTCGACGGCCGCGGAGGAAGCAAGGCCAGTTCGATCGTGGACGGCTCCTACCTTGCCCTGACAAGTGATCAGCAACTTCGCATCATCGTGATTGGCGGCCGCCCAGAGTTGGGCGCGCCGGACTGGCGTAGCGACGTAGAAGGTCGACCCATGTCGCCGCAGGACATTTCTGACGTAGTGGCCTGGCTCTCGAGTCAAAGGCCAAAGTTCCCGGGTCAGCCGTATCGGACCGCTTCGGTAAATCCGGCGGGTGGAGGATCTCGATGAGTACAGAGAACGGAATTTCCAGACGCGCGGCGCTGGTGAACCTTGGTTTGTTTCTCAACGGCGTCGTCGCCGTCATTCTCGCAGTGCCGATCGTCAGGTATGTGCTGTCACCGGTGGTCCGCGCACGCAAGCCCGGCTACGAGTCATGGCTCTCGTTGGGAGCGCTCGAACAATTCCCCCCCGGACAAACTCGGCTCGCCACTTACAGAAATCCGGTAGCCAATGTTTGGGATGGCGCGACTGACGATATCGCCTGCTGGGTCCGGAATATTGACGGTCGTAGCTTTCAAGTCTTCGCGGTGAACTGCGCGCACCTCGGATGTCCGGTTCGGTGGTTTCCGCAGTCGAGTCTGTTCATGTGTCCGTGTCACGGCGGCGCTTATTACCAGGACGGGTCGCGCGCGTCGGGGCCTCCCCCGCGGGGACTGTTCCAGTACCACTACAAGATCGAGGGCGGGAAACTTCTCATCAAGGCGGGTGAGATGCCGACTCCCGGTCAGCCGGTCGCGAGCAAGGCGGGAGGGAAGACGACATGCGCCTGATCCAGAAAGTCGGCGAGTGGTTCGATCTACGGCTGCAGCTTGGTACGTCGATCCGCGAAACCGCCGAGCATAGAGTTCCACGCGATACTGCAAGCTGGTTCTATGTTTTCGGCAGCGCTGCCCTCACCTGTTTCATGCTGCAGATTGTTACGGGCATTTTACTCGCGCTGATCTACGTGCCTTCTGCGGGAGAGGCATGGAACAGCCTGCAGACGCTCAATCATGGCGTTTCCCTGGGTTGGTTCGTACGAGCCTTGCATGGCTGGGGCTCAAACTTCATGGTTGCGATTGTCCTGATCCATATGGTGCAAGTCTTCCTCTTCGGAGCCTACAAGTTCCCCAGAGAACTCACCTGGATCGTTGGTGTCTTTCTCTTACTCGTGACCCTGGGCATGGCCTTTACAGGCCAGGTGCTAAGGTTCGACCAGGATGCCTACTGGGGACTTGGCATCGGGGCATCCATCGCAAGTCGAGTTCCGGTGATCGGGCCGTGGGCTGTCAATCTGATGCTCGGCGGCCCGATCATTGCCGGCGCGACACTTTCACGATTCTTCGCGCTGCATGTTTTCGTCATCCCGGGATTACTGATTGCTTTCGTCTGTTTGCATCTGCTGATGGTGCTGAAACTCGGAATCAACGAATGGCCCATGCCGGGGCGCATCGTCCGCCGCGCCACGTACATGCAGGAATATCACGAACTCACACACAAAGAGGGCATCCCGTTCGTGCCGAATGCAGTGTGGAAGGACATTCTGTTCTCCGGTTTCATTCTTCTTGCAATTGCTGTTTGCGCTGTTCACTTTGGTCCCTTTGGCCCGAGCGGCCAGCCGGATCCGACAATCATTCAGACCGCCCCGCGTCCTGATTTCTTCTTTTTGTGGCTCTATGCGTTGCTCTCGTTCCTGCCTCCATCGGCCGAAACTCCCATCCTGTTGATTGGTCCCGCCGTCGGAATCGTTGTCCTGCTGGCGCTTCCGTTTGTCGCAGGCGAAGGGGAGAAGAGCTGGAAGCGCAGACCAATTGCTGTGCTCACGATTCTGCTGGTCGCTGTCAGCCTCGGCACTCTGACTCATTTAGCTGAGCACACACCCTGGAGTCCAGTCATGGATGCATCGAGCAGCGATCCGATTCCTGCTAAATACCTGAAAGGTCTCACGGCATTGGAGCGCCACGGTGCCCTGGTCTTCCAGGACAAGCAATGTCACAACTGTCACTCGCTTGATAACCAGGGAGGTCACCGCGGGCCGGCGCTCGATACGGTCGCCCTCAACCTCACCGAGGATCAACTGATTCGCCAGGTGATCCAGGGAGGAGGAAATATGCCGGCCTACGGAAAAAATCTCAGTCCGGCGGAAACAACCGCGCTGGTGGCATTCCTGGAAACCCTGCACCCGCCAAATCAAAGGCCGGCCCGCAATGCTTCTCAAGCGATGACGCTCGGCACAAATGAGGTTTCGCCACGGTGAACCTAGCCCTGTCCGAGCCTCTTGACATGCAGTCGTGGTCCCTCTCCCTCGCCGTCACTTCTGCGCTCGTGGCCACGGCATTGGTGTGCGTGCGCGGTTGGTTTTCTCTTCGTAGGTCCTTCCCGGACCTCATTGGCAGGTGGCGGCTCGGCGCGTTTATGATCGGACTCGTCTTAGTGTGGACAGCCGTCGCTTCTCCCCTCGCAATACTCGATCATCAGTCACTCACGATTCACATGATGAAGCATCTTCTGTTGATGACAGTTGCGGCGCCGCTACTCCTAGCGGGAGCGCCCGTGTTTCCGCTGGTGTGCGGGCTCCCGAAGCTCTTCATTAAGGGCTATCCTCCCCTTGCCAGTCTGCTGGCACGATGGCTCGAACGCTGTCTTATGCATCCTGTGTTGTGTTGGCTGGCTGGCACGGCGGCCGTCATCGTATGGCATCTTCCTGTTATGTTTCATTTGGGCATGCGTTCCCACAGGTGGCATAACGTGGAGGATCTGTGTTTTCTGGTAGCGGGCCTCTTGTTCTGGTGGCCTATCGTGCAGTCTTCGCCGAGTGCGGCGAGGTCGCCTCGGTGGTCCATGGCCTTGTACCTTTTCCTTGCCACGCTACCTTGTGACATTCTTTCCGCATTCCTTGTGTTTTGCGGCCGCCCGGTGTACACAAGCTACCTCTCCACAGCTCAACTGTTCGCTGTGTCTCCTCTCCAGGACCAAGAGTGTGCGGGTGCATTGATGTGGGTCTGGGTGACGTTTGCGTATCTGATTCCCGCAGTGGTTATGACCGTGCAGATACTGTCGCCCTCGAATACGCACAGGCAAAGATCAGTGCAAACCGCGCTGAACAGTGCAGTAGGACAGTCACTGAATGGGGCGGAGGTGCTCTAAACGTGGCAACCAAACCCATCCTTATTATTAGCACTCCGCCCACCGCCACTGGAAACCACCGGCGACCTTTCGCAGTTAACAGGCTGGCCGCAATATCCGATTATTGGGCGCTGACCAAGCCGGAAGTCAACTTCTTAATTGCCATTGCGATCTTCACCGGCTTCTATCTAGCCTTTCCTGGCCCACTTGCTCGGTTCCCCTGGCTGCTGCTCGTTCATACTCTTCTAGGTACGCTGCTTGTCGCCAGCGGCACCGGTACGCTAAATCAATACATCGAACGGCGCTTCGACGCGCAGATGCGCCGGACTGCCCGTCGCCCCCTCGCGGCCGGTCGGCTGAAACCTTGTGTGGTTTTGTGGTTCGGGATGGCCTTGTCGGCTTTGGGTAGCATTTATCTCGCGATAGCCGTCAATGCACTTGCGAGCGCGCTCTCGGTTCTCACGCTATTGTCTTACCTGTTTCTCTACACCCCTCTTAAACGAAAAACGCCTCTGTGTGTTCTGGTGGGGGCCTTACCTGGGGCTGCGCCGCCCCTGATTGGATGGGCGGCAGCGTCGGGCAAATTGAGTCGGGAAGCATGGCTGCTCTACGCCACGCTCTTCCTGTGGCAGTTCCCCCATTTCATGGCGATCGCATGGATGTACCGCGAGGACTACGATCGCGCTGGCTACTTCGTGTTGCCCCAAGGTCAGGCGAGGGTGCGTTTTGTGAATCTACAAACCATATTGCCGCTACTGGCTCTATTCCCGTTGAGTATTTTGCCTGCCTCGGCACAGCAACTAAGGTTTCCCTATTGTGTGGGAACCGTGTTCATCAGTTTAGGATTCTTCTACTACGGTTCACAATTCGTCCTTCACAGATCCAGCGCGGCAGCCCGTCGACTCCTTGTCGCATCGATCATCTATCTTCCATCATTGTTTGTTCTGATGAGCGTTTTTCAAAAGTGAGCGCACTGCTCAAGTGCTGTTCTCCGAGAAAGAAATAATCGTGGTGTCGTTCCGGCTTTGAGGAGTTTGGCATTGACCTTGCATCGGAAAGCAATGGAACTCAAACTCGGCAGCTCCGACCTGTATATCACTCCAGTGGGCTACGGGGCCTGGGCCATCGGCGGTTTGGGTTGGCAGTTTGGATGGGGATCTCGAGACGACAATGACTCCATCGCCGCCATTCACAGTGCGTGCCGGCGAGTTGCGTCACACTGAAGAGGAAGTGGCCGGGATCGAAACCTTTTTCGCCGATGCTGCCGCCTGACTTTGTGGAGATAGTAGGTGAAGCAGGGAGGAAATTGGCTGTTGAGGAGAACGACCGATGATCGAGAGTCTCACAGGTACGCACGCTGACTGGGTCGTGGGAATAGCTCGCATTGTATTGGGAATCATATTCTTTGCCCACGGCGCTCAGAAATTGCTGGGTTGGTTTAGCGGACCTGGTCTTGCCAACAGCATGCGTATGTTCACCGAACATCTGCACCTTCCGTCGATTCTGGCCTTTCTTGTGATCGCCGGGGAATTTTTCAGTGGAATCGGACTCATCGTCGGGCTATTTAGCAGAATAGCCGCCTTGGTCATCGCGCTCACGATGGTGGGCGCAGTTGCAACTGTTCATTGGCGATTCGGCCTCTTTTTGAACTGGCTCGGAACCCAGGAAGGACACGGGATTGAATACCATCTGCTGGTGATCGCACTAGCGTTGATAGTGGTAGTCAAGGGCGGGGGAGCGTTCTCGCTGGATCGTCTTGTCTACGAACATTTTTCGGGATCGGAGCAGTCCGCCGCCGCGGGGGACAATGACGGCGGTGGGCGCTACCGTGAAGATCCGAAAGTGGGCCGGGCTGCCGCAGAACGTTCTCTGGTGAGTCTGCACAGCTAAGTTGTCCCAGCGAAGAAGGACCCGATATGGCACTGATGACAGATAAGTGACCGGCCGAGAGATGAGCTCACAGCATACTTGGAGACTCTTCATTAGGTAGGGAGAAGAAGAACGGCCAATGTCGAGCAATTCAATGCCGTTATCGGGAAACTGTGGCTGCACGCCGCCCGCTGCTGGATAAGGTCTACGGATAGTGATCAAACTTTTGAGTGTAGCTATGCTGATCGGCCTCCAGTCCACTTCCTTGCTGGGTCAGAGCCACGTTTCAGAGCCGGCCGTCAACCTCGGCGATACCAGCTTTCTCGACGCACCAGCGGGACCAGGATTCGTCGCCGAGCAGATTGGGGATGCAGCACATGACGGAACAATCACGGATTCATCCGGAAACGCTGTGCCAGACGCGGGTGCAGTGAACAGCATCAGCAGTTTGACACACGTTGCCTGGCTTAGCCCTAAGCAACTTCTCGGGGGCTGGTACGGAGTGGAAGTTGTCCTCTCAGCAGCGCATGTGAATGCCGGAGCCCAGGGAGAGGCGGGAGGATTGGGCACAACGACGGTATCGCCGTTCATTCTGCAGTGGCCCGAATATCGAGTTTTAGGCATGGCAATCGACCAGCGCGTAGTGGCGGATTTCGACCTACCGACAGGGGAATATTCGCGCACGTCGAACGTCAATATCGGGGCCAAGACCTTCACCGTTCATCCGTATTACTCGATCACCGCATTTCCGGTAAAGCGGCTTGAAACGAGTTGGCGGGTTCACTATCTCTGGAACTCGACAAACAATAATCCTCCAATAAGTACAGGCGCCCAATCCACTCAGGCCGGTCAGGCCATTCATTTCAACGCAACCCTTGCGTACAACCTTTGGAAAGGCCTATGGATCGGCCCTAACGCCTACTACCTCAAGCAGATTTCCGACGGAAAGATTGACGGTGTGGCGCTTCACAACTCGCCTGAACAGGTGGGAGCGATAGGGCCCGGAATAGTTTGGAACAGCAGAAGTTGGTTCTTTTATGCCAACACGTATCAGGAGTTTGGGGCGGAAAATCGCGCTACGGGTCATAAATTGGTGCTGCGAATCGAAAAGACCGTTACGTGGCCGAAATAGATGAACTCACGGCGTTACCTCGAGACTCTCCATCAGGGAGGGAGAAGGAGAACGGTCCGGGCCGAGTCCATATTTTGACAGCGAGTTCTCATCTCGACACATCAACCGCTGCAATAGATCGACGTATGCCACTAATCGAATGAGAACAGGCCTCGTCGACGAATTCGCAGGCGATTTGACCGTTGACGTCCTTTGGAAGAGGACATGCACTGACTTGGCAGGAGGCTAAATATGCCCACTACAACAAAAGACAGGACAGAAGCAGCCTTGATCTCGGGGGTGACGATCCCCGACACTAAGCTTGCTGAAGAGGCGACGGAGTTGGTGCGCGACACCGAGCCTTCATTGCTGTTCAACCACTCGACTCGCGTGTATTACTTCGGATCGCTTGCGGGAAAAAGGCGCGGACTGAAGTTCGATCCCGAGCTGCTTTACATTGCTGCGATGTTCCACGACATGGGATTGACTCCGCGGCATAGCAGTAAGTCGGACCGGTTCGAGGTGGACGGTGCCAATAGTGCCAGAGAGTTCTTGCGCCAGCACAATATCCGTCAACCGGAGATCGATACTGTTTGGACAGCGATTGCACTGCACACTACGCCGGGAATTCCGCAGTACATGCATCCGGTGGTTGCGCTGTTGACCAACGGTGTCGAGATGGATGTGCTGGGAATCGCCTACTCGGAATTTTCCGATGCTGACCGTGAAGCGATCGTCGCCGCGTATCCCCGCACCGAGCAATTTAAAGAAGACATCATCCAAGCCTTTTACGACGGCATCAAGGGAAAGCCTGAGACGACTTTCGGCAATGTGAAGGCAGATGTTCTGGCAGACAAGGATCCAAGGTTTCACCGTATGAACTTCTGCAGTGTCATCCGCGGTTCGCAGTGGAAGGGCTAGGGAGACAGTTCAATGCCTTTGCTCAGAATCGATGTTATCGAGGGCCGCAGCGCAGCAGAGTTGAAAGAATTGCTCGATGCAATCCACTGCGCGATGCTTGCCGCTTTCAAAGTACCTGAACACGACCGCTATCAGATTGTGCATGAACACCCTGCGGCAGAAATGAGAATTGAAGACACGGGGCTGGGCATACCGCGCACCGAACGGATCGTCATGGTGCAAGTCACGACACGGCCGCGAAGCCGGCTTGAAAAGCAGAACTTCTACGAGTTGCTGTGCCAGGAACTACTTCGGCGCTGTGGGGTGAAGGCGTCGGACGTCGTTATTTCGATTACGCAGAATGTTGATGAAGACTGGTCTTTCGGCTACGGCCGAGCCCAGTTCGTTACCGGAGAACTTTGACCCTGAATACGGCCTGCCCCGACGATTACCCGTGACCACACGGTTGCAGTGCCGAACTGTGCTTGCGCGGAAAGACCATCAAGAGCTCTCGGGAGTGACTGCCGGATTCGGTGTGCTGTCGCAATCAAAGGCTTGGCTCTCCAGTGGCGGTTCGGGACCGCAACGAAGCTTGTCTTTAATACGAGACCCCAATGACATTAGACAGGCAAGAACCTCAACCGCGAACGTGAACTAGATATTTGCATCCTCATTTCACAGGAAAGGATGAAGCAGATGGAATACACAATAATCTCCGGCACGGAAATGAAGGCCTCGCGAATTGCCCAAGGTACGTGGGCTATCGGTGGTTGGATGTGGGGAGGCACGGACGAGAGAGAATCGATTCGAACGATTCACGCCGCCCTTGACACAGGGATCAATCTGATCGACACGGCGCCAGTCTACGGTTTCGGGGTTTCCGAAGAAATCGTCGGAAAGGCAATTGAGGAGAGAGGACATCGGGAAAAGGTTTTCATCGCGACCAAAGTTGGACTCGAGTGGCACAACGGCTCGGTTTCGCGAAACTCCTCGCCCGATCGCATCCGGAAGGAGGTCCAGGATTCGCTCCGCCGACTTCGCACGGACTACATCGACATCTATCAAGTTCATTGGCCAGATTTGGCCGTCCCGATCGAAGAAACCGCCCGGACCATGCAAGCCCTCCTCGACGAGGGCCTGATCCGCGCGATCGGCGTGAGCAATTATTCGGTGGAACAGATGAAACAGTTCGCATCCGTCGCCGAGTTGCACACCGTCCAACCTCCTTACAACCTCTTTGAGCGCCAAATTGATCGCGACGTGCTACCTTATGTGCGCGAACAGAATCTGAGTGCCTTCGCCTACGGGCCTCTCTGCCGGGGGCTCTTGACCGGGACAATGCGGCCGGACACGAAGTTCACCGGCGACGACCTCCGCCAGTCCGATCCGAAATTCCAGCCGCCGCGCTTCGCGCAATATCTGAATGCGGTTCAGCAACTGGAGGATCTGGCGCAAAAAAGATACGGGAAACACGTCATGGATCTTGCCGTGCGCTGGGTCTTAGATACACCGGGAATCACTGCGGCGCTCTGGGGCGCGCGCCATCCTGTAGAACTGGAAGCGGTAGCGGGCGTCCTCGACTGGAAACTCGACGCGGATACGCGCACCGCGATCGATCAGATTCTGCGGAAGTCAATTCCATATCCGATCGGTCCTCAATTCATGGCGCCGCCGGAAAGAAAAACCGTCGCGGCCTGAGATACATGAAAGCTGCCGATGCTTTTCTTGTTTTCTCAGATCTGAGACGGTTTTCAGGAAAGGAGATGTCATGCGATGGAAACAGATCGAGGATGAGCCGAAAACTTTTGTCCTAATCTTTGCGACCGGCGACGAGATCGCAGGCGGGCTGCGACAGTTCGCGAAGAGCCAGGGTTTGCGGGGTAGTAGCTTCAAAGCCATCGGCGCTCTTTCTTCCGCGAGGCTGGGTTGGCTCAACTGGGAGACGAAAAAGTATGATCCCGCCTGCGTTCTCGACGAGCAAGTGGAACTGCTTTCGCTGATTGGCGACATCGCTCTCAAGGATGGAGAGCCGCAGGTGCATGCGCACGCAGTAGTGGGACGCTCTGACGGGACCGCTCACGGTGGACACCTTCTGGAGGCTCGCGTGCGTCCGACATGTGAATTGATGTTGACTGAGAGCCCGACTCATCTTCAGAAGAAATTCGATCCTAAATCAGGAATAGCATTGATCCAAATTTGATGGATGGATGGTACGTGGCACTTTGTTCCAGCGCTGCAAATATGAATGGATGGGGTGAACAACTATGGCTGAAGTACAGGTGATTGCGAGATTCGTGGCGCGTGAAGGAAAGGAAAACCAACTCAGAGCGCTGCTGCAGAGTATGTTAGCTCCTACGCGTGCCGAGTCGGGCTGTGAATTGTATGAACTCTACGAGTCAGACTCGTGGGGCCGTTTCTTTTTCTGCGAAACATGGGCAAGTCAAGCTGCGCTCGATCAACATATGGCAATGCCCCACTTTAAACGCTTGGAACAAACTGGCAGGGAACTCGTAAGAGAACCCTTCGAGGTCAATATCGTAAAAGGGATTCAGACCGGCGCCGCCGCGGCGTGACATTCGCGGGCGTGCTGGGCGCATTTTTCATACGAGTTCAGTCGTAGACTGATTTCACATTTCATGCAGGCAGATCGACAGGAGGCGTAGAGATGAATGCGACTCGACGGGACTTTCTTAAAGTCAGCGCGGGTGCCGTGGCCGCCACATCCGCCGTCTCGGCAAACTCGAACGAGGCCTCCTCCTCTATAGCATCAGGGAGATCAGGGGCAACGCCGGCGGGTGACGCGGGCAACATGATCTATCGGAGATTTGGACGCACGGATGTGCACATTTCCGCGGTCGGGGTGGGTGGTCATCATCTCGGAGATGTGAAGACCTTGGACGAGGCGGTGCAACTCGTCCATGAGGCAGTAGACGCCGGCATTACTTTTTTCGACAACGCCTGGGAGTATTACAACGGCAAGACTGAGACCATCCTGGGCAGAGCGCTCCGGGACGGGCGCCGCGAAAAGGTGTTTCTGATGACCAAGGTCTGCACCCATGGGCGAAGCGGCAAATTAGCCATGCAGATGCTCGAGGACTCGCTGCGGCGGTATCAAACCGATCATCTGGACCTCTGGCAGATCCACGGCATCGTTTACGACAACGACCCGGAGTTGGCGTACGCCAAAGGTGGCGTCCTGGAAGCATTCGATCGAGCCAAGAAAGAAGGGAAGGTCAGATTCGTCGGTTTCACCGGTCACAAGGATCCTGCATTTCACCTGAAGATGCTCGAACTTGGTTATCCCTTCGACTCAGTGCAAATGCCGCTGAATCCCTTCGACGCCAGCTTCCACAGCTTTGAGAAGCAGGTCTTGCCCGAGGTCAATCGGCGAGGCATGGCGGCACTGGGCATGAAGAGCATGGGCGGTACCGCGTGGGGCATAAAAGCTGGCGTGGTTCAGGCCGAGGAAATGTTGCGTTACGCGATGAGCCTCCCGGTCACCACCACAATTTGCGGCATGGACTCGCTGGATGTGCTGCACCAGAACTTGCGCGTCGCGCGCGGCTTTCAGCCGATGACTGAGAGCGAGATGGAGGCCTTGCGCGCTCGTTGCGCTCCGACAGCGGCCGACGGCCGCTTTGAGCCATACAAGGTATCGCTACGGTATGACAACCCGATGACCCGGATGCCTCACGGATTTCCCTTCGATCACACCCAGAGAGAGGTTACGGAGATGTTGGAAAAGGCGGACGGCCCCTGGTTGGTCCCAGAGACAACACCTGAGACGTCGAGGAGATGAATCATGACAGATCAGCGTCTACAAAACGAGCAATCCCAAGCGACTCCGGAGGTCGAGCGGCGCAACTTCATACAAGCAGGCCTGGCGTCCGCCGCCGCTGTGCTTGGGACTTCAGTCCTGCCCAGCCCAATCGTGTCGGCTTCAGTACCGCCGCAAATGAGGAACGGCGGCGCTGACCAGATTCCTCGCAGGCCGCTCGGAAAAACGGGGGAAAAAGTCTCGATCATCGGCGTTGGCGGATATCATCTCGGGACGGTGCAATCGAGCGATCTGGCTATACGCCTGGTTCAGGAGGCGGTAGATGCGGGAGTCACTTTTTTCGACAACGCATGGGAGTACAACGACCACCGCAGCGAAGAATGGATGGGGCTTGGTTTACAGGGAAGGCGCGATAAAGTTTTCTTGATGAGCAAGGTTTGCACCCACGGCCGAGATAAGAAGATCGCCATGGAACAATTGGAGGAGTCCCTGAAGCGGTTGGGGACCGACCATTTGGACTTATGGCAGATTCACGAGGTCATCTACGAGAACGACCCGGACCTGCATTTCGCAAAGGGTGGTGTGGTCGAAGCGCTGGATGAAGCGAAAAAGCAGGGCAAGGTACGTTTTGTTGGTTTCACCGGACATAAGAGTCCGGCAATACATCTCAAAATGCTGGCACACGATTATCCATTCGACACCGTCCAAATGCCGCTCAACTGTTTTGATGCAACCTATCGTAGCTTCGAGCAGCAGGTGCTCCCTGAACTTCAGCGGCGGGGGATTGCAGCGCTTGGCATGAAGAGCCTCGGGGGCGACGGCCAGCCGGTCCAGTACGGCGTCGTGAAGGCGGAAGAAGCGCTTCGTTATGCAATGAGCCTGCCCGTCGCAACCACTATTTGCGGCGTCGACTCGCTGGACGTGCTGCACCAGAACGTGGGAATTGCACGCGGCTTCAAACCGATGCCGCCGCAAGAGATGCAAGCGCTCCGTGAGCGATGCAGACCTTCTTCGGGTGATGGCCATCTCGAGCTGTTCAAAACAACAAAAAAATACGACGGAAGCGTTGGGCGAGAGCAGCATGGTTATCCTACTAGCGCTGAACTTCCCATATGAGAATTAGAAATGCCCCCCTGATGTTCTGCCGCGCCGGGCAGGACGTTTCCGGCTTCGACCTTTGTCTCATATAGGTGCGGATGGCGTAGGCGACGAGCGGGTATACGTGATCGAGCAGACGCTGTGCGATTCGGTTTCCCATGTTGCTCAGTCCAATGAGTCGGAGTTTTACCTGATCTGCCCTAAGAGTTTTTCATATTGCATTGGAAGCGTCGGCCGCGCCTGAACAGGAGCAAGTCCGTTGCCATCCCGCGAGAGCGCGCCTTCAACCGAACGCTCGTCTTGGCTAGACCATAATGTCCGCTTTCAACCCCGGTACCGACGGCTTGTTGAGGGGGACACTCGGCAAGAAGGGCGCGGTTGAAATCCGAAACCGTCGATATGCGGACAGTGCGTCGGCCCGGAGGACATCCGATCCGAGTTTCCTAAGGCCATCCCCGCCACCTAGCCAATTCATGCCTCTGAGAATCTGGAGCTTCCGTACCCGCGGTGGATTGGAAAGCGGCGTGCATCAACCGACAAGGTTGAGGCGTATTGGCTGATTTCCTGCACTTTATTAGGAAGAGGAGACGATGACAAGAATTGTTTGTGTTGTGGTATTGATCGGGATCACAACCATGATCGGGTATTCGCAGGAGACGGCAAGCGAATACGTCTCGCCGTCGGAAGCTGTTCCGAGAGGTAAAGCTCCAAAGATGCAGGTTCAATTGCTCAACCCGGGAGATCCTATGAAGCAATATGCGGTCATCTTTTACCAGGGAGACGAGGCCTTTTCCGGACTGCTAGAGTTTGCGGAGAAATATCAAGTTACGAGCGCTCATTTCACCGCTATTGGAGCACTGAATGGAGCTACGTTGGGATGGTTCGATCCCCAGCGCAAGATGTACAAGAAGATTCCCATCAACGGCCAGCACGAAGTGATTGGGATGAGCGGCGATATCGCGCTCTATCAAGGAAAGCCCGTGGTCCATACGCACATGGTAGTGGGAAACTCCGATGGAACAACACGCGGTGGCCATGTTCTTGATGCGTATGCATCCCCGACGCTGGAAGTGATGGTTACGGTCGATCCAATCACGATGCAAAAGCGGTTTGATCCGGCAACTGATCTGACGTTGATCGATCCAGCTTTGAAGTAGCAGCAGATCGTGCCCGCGACTGGAACGGCAAATTATAAGTGAACGAGGTTGAACACCATGACCGAAGTACGTGTGATTGCAAGATCCGTGGCACGTAAAGGAACCTTCGCCGCGTTTCGCACTCCTTCACCGTTTCCTTCATCGCGCAAAAAGTACATCGTGGGCAGCCGCGCCGATCTTCGTGTACCCATTCGTGAGATCTTGCTTTCCCCGACGCATCATACGGATTGGGTAGAACAGAATCCCCCGCTGCCCGTCTACGACTGCTCCGGGCCATATACGGATCCTGATGCCGAGATCGACCTTACCCGCGGGCTGCCCATGCTGCGCCGTACATGGGTTGAAGAGCGCAAAGATACCGAGCGACTCACCCAGCTCAGTTCCGAGTATGGCCGTCAGCGTCAGAATGACCTGTTAACTCATGAGCTGCGTTTTCCTGAGATGTCTCCGCCGCTCCGCGCCCGAAATGGTCAAAACGTTAGCCAGTTGCACTACGCGCGCAACGGTGTCATAACGCCAGAGATGGAGTTCATCGCCTTGCGCGAGTCAATGCAGCTGGAGGGACTCGCGGCCGATCCAGCCTATGCATTGCTCCTGCGCCAGCACTGCGGAGACGCGCTCGGCGCGCAATTTCCCAGAGAGATTACGCCCGAGTTCGTGCGCGCGGAGGTGGCTGCGGGCCGCGCCATCATTCCAGCAAATATCAACCATCCCGAACTGGAACCGATGATTATCGGTCGCAATTTCAAGGTCAAGATCAACGGCAACATCGGGAACTCAGCCGTTACCTCTTCGCTTGCGGAGGAGGTAGAGAAGATGGTTTGGGCTATTCACTGGGGCGCGGACACCATCATGGACCTCTCCACGGGCAAACACATTCATGAGACGCGCGAGTGGATCCTACGCAACGCTCCTGTACCCATCGGCACGGTTCCCATCTATCAGGCGCTGGAGAGAGTGGGTGGCCGCGCCGAAGAGCTAAGCTGGGATTTGATGCGCGATACGCTCATCGAGCAGGCAGAGCAGGGAGTGGATTACTTCACAGTGCACGCAGGTGTCCGTCTGCCGTGGATTCCACTCACCGCCCGTCGGCTCACCGGCATCGTTTCGCGCGGCGGATCCATCATGGCCAAGTGGTGTCTCGCACACCACGAGGAAAGCTTCCTCTACACGCATTTCGACGAGATCTGCGAGATTATGAAGGCATACGACGTCTCCTTTAGTCTCGGCGATGGCCTTCGCCCAGGATCAATCTACGATGCCAACGACGAAGCGCAGTTTGCCGAACTGCGCACCCTCGGCGAACTGACAGAACGGGCCTGGAAACACGATGTACAGGTGATGATCGAGGGTCCCGGCCACGTGCCCATGCAACGCATCCGCGAAAATATGGATGAGGAGCTGCGGCATTGCTTGGAAGCACCGTTTTACACTTTGGGACCGCTGGTCACTGACATCGCTCCTGGCTATGACCACATCACGAGCGCCATTGGAGCGGCACAGATCGGCTGGTATGGCACGGCAATGCTCTGCTACGTGACCCCCAAGGAGCATCTCGGTCTCCCCGACAAGAACGACGTTCGCGAAGGCATCATCAGTTACAAAATCGCCGCACATGCCGCTGATCTCGCCAAGGGATGGCCTGGCGCGCAACTTCGTGACAACGCTCTATCGAAGGCGCGTTTCGAATTTCGCTGGGATGACCAGTTCAACCTGAGCCTCGATCCGGATCGCGCTCGCGAGTATCACGACGCGACCCTGCCGCAGGAAGGAGCGAAGACCGCGCACTTCTGCTCGATGTGCGGACCAAAATTCTGCTCGATGAAGATCACGGAGGAGATTCGTGCCAAATACGGATCAGACGAGCAAAAGGGCATGGCGGAAAAGGCCCGCGAATTTGTCGCTACTGGCGGTGAGGTTTATCGATGACGCAGTCGGACATTGCAGTCGTTGGCGGTGGGTTGCTGGGGCGGCTTCTGGCGTGGCGCGCGTCTATCTCTGGACTGCGTGTGTCTCTGTACGACGCTGCCAGTCCTGCCGGAGAAAATTCTGCCGCCTGGGTAGCAGCCGGGATGATTACTCCTTCGGCAGAGGCCGTTGATGCCGACCCGGAAATCGTAGCGATGGGACGCCGCAGCCTTAGCCTGTGGCCGCAGTGGCTTGCCGAATTGCCAGAGCCGGTCTTCTATCGTAACGACGGAACGCTCCTGCTCTGGCATCGAGAGGATGCAGGCGAGGCAAGCCGCTTCGAGAGACTGCTCGCTGCGCGCGACGCACAGGCTCATCTGCTTCGTATCGATGCAGCACGGCCCAATGAGCTGGAACCGGCACTCGATTCAAGGTTTCAGCAAGCTTTGTATCTTCCCGGCGAGGCGCAGATTGACAATCGAGCCTTGCTGAAGACTCTCGCCATCGCGCTCGAAGAAGCGGGCGTCCAGTGTCACTGGCAAACGTTTATAGCGGGGGATGCGCTGCCCGCCGCGGGCATCGTCGTAGACTGCCGCGGAATGGGCGCGCGCCGAGATTGGCAGCAACTACGCGGGGTGCGCGGCGAAATTGTGCGTCTCGATGCGCCGGAGGTGGAATTGCGTCACATGCTGCGCCTGCTACACCCGCGCTTTCCCGTCTATGTGGTACCTCGCGCTGAGGGCAAGTTGGTTGTCGGCGCCACCAGTATCGAGAGTGACGATCGCTCTCCAATGTCAGTGCGCGGCGCATTGGAGTTGCTGACGTCTGCATATTCCATGCTGCCGGCGCTGGCCGAGGCGCGCATCCTGGAGTTCGCCACGCAGGTGCGACCAACCCTTCCCGACAATCGGCCCGCGTTTGTCTATCGTTTTGGACGACACGTATTGAGAATCAACGGACTGTATCGTCACGGTTTTCTTCTGTCGCCCGCAATCGTCGAGGAGGCATTGCCCTTGCTGTCCGGGCAATGGGAAGAATCGTACACCGGGCGATGGCCCTGCCTGCGTATGTGTGTCCACGAGCCCGAGGAGGAACAAACATGTCCGTCCTTGTGAACGGCCGAATGGAAACTCTACCCGAGCCACCAACTTTAGCCGCATTGCTGATGGCCCTCGCTCCGCCAACTCCATTCGCCGTTGCCTGCAATGGCGAATTCGTTCCGAGTGTAAGCTATGCCGCGTGCCAAATCCAACCAGGCGACTGTATCGACATCTTGCATCCTGCAGCAGGAGGTTAGCGTGAATAATAAAGGAGAAGACAGCCTGACTTTGTATGGACGGAGCTTCGCGAGTCGCCTATTACTGGGCACAGCGCGCTACGAGTCTCCGCTGCAATTGGCGGATGCTATCCGGGCAGCCGACCCAGCGCTACTTGCCGTATCTATTCGGCGTCAGCTTACCGGCGCACGTCCGGGTTCGCAGGATTCAGGTCAGTCTTTTTGGAATCTGCTGCGCGAAACAGGTCGCAACATTCTGCCCAACACGGCAGGCTGCCACACCGTGCGTGAGGCCGTGAATACTGCCTGTATGGCTCGCGAGTTGTTCGCCACCAACCTAATCAAACTCGAAGTCATCGGCGATGAGGCCAGCCTTCAACCCGACCCTTTCGGCCTTGTAGAGGCCACGACTGAACTGGTGAGACTCGGCTTCCAGGTGTTGCCCTATTGCACTGAAGATTGGGTTCTGTGCCGGCGTCTGCTGGATGCCGGCTGCGAGGTGTTGATGCCCTGGGCCGCACCCATCGGTACCGGCCAGGGACCGCGCAACCCCGCCGCGCTGCGCGAATTACGTCAACGCGCGCCGCACGTTCCTCTGATCGTCGATGCGGGTATCGGCCTGCCTTCCCACGCCTGCCAGGTCATGGAGTGGGGCTTTGACGGCGTGCTGTTGAATACCGCGATTTCACGTGCTATCGATCCGGTACTCATGGCGGGTGCATTCTCCGCCAGCATCCGGGCGGGCCGCGCCGCGTATCTTGCCGGCCCAATGGAAGTACAAACATCGGCCGTGCCGAGCACGCCGGAGATAGGCCGGCCTTTCACGGGTGATTCATGGGGATCAGCACGTTTTACATCGACACCCCAGGCACACTCGGGATCATCGGGATTGAGTAATGTTGGCACAATGAGATGAAATCTGGCGCGCAGATGAAAAGGAGAAGACAATGAGCGCATCGAGCTGAGCCCATCCCTGGTGCGACGCCACGCGTTCATGCCGATGATCGCCTTGCAACGGCAAGAGTACACACGAAATCACGAGCCCCTACGGCAGCACTGGCAATTCTCGCGAGTCCGCGAAGTCATTTGCGGCGATCGAACCCGTCCAAACCCTTCCTACCTAAGGCCGATCATGTAAAACGATTGAATGCCTAGACCAAGCGTGAGCACGCTTGCTCCGACCACTGTCGCGACAACACAGGGACCGCGCCTTCTCTCCAACCGGGCGCTCCTGAGTAATACAGCCCAATCGCGACAACTCGTTTTCAACTATTCTCATTGATTTGCGACTAGCCAATGTCTTCGGAATCGCAGAATTTTGGTTTCAAATCGTGCCTGTCCTCTAACTGTGCAATAACGATTCCTTTAACGCCACTTACAAGGTTTTTCGAGGGCCACCGGCGTCTTGTAAGTTGTTGAAATTACTACATCGCAGCAACGAAATCCCTACCAGCACTGTTTCCACGCGCTGCGCGGTCTTCCAATTTGGAATGGATGAGAAACGAGGGGGCCTCTCGCAGCTCCGCACGTGCGTCTTGATGTCGGACGTGGATCGTCTGGGTGGTGAAAGGTCTCGCGTGAGGGGAGCGTAGGCAATTCAAGCAACGTGACGCGGGTCGGCCCGACGACATTCGCGATCCAAGCCAACGATCGCCGGTGGAAGGAGGAGACCATGAAAACGTCAAACAGGTCGGACGTAATCCAAGGGGACGAACAGTGCCGAGACGGGCATTATCGCGCCAAGCTGGACCTGCGCACCAAGACTGTGCTCGGCATGGCACCGCTCCCGCGGTGGAGTCGGATCCGAACGACTCGGCTTCCCTACGCGTGCAAAACCCAACTGATTTGGGCGAACTCAGGGTTGGGCATGCTTTTGAAGACGCTGTCGGCATTCCCGCCATCTGAAATACCATGCTCTATGGCATTGGTGAAATGGGTCCGCTTCGATTCGGAGAAAATCTTCTGCTAGACGATACCGCTAGACATCCTGCCCATCTCGTTTTCTCGGCGCATTTGCCGATTTGGACACTTGTTTCACGCAGCCCAGGAACTCCTTCTGGAGCGCGAGATTCCCAGTCTCTGCATCTGAAAGTATAAAGTGGAGCGTCTCATCCCCAAGCGAGCGGCCGCGCCATGCGGGCCGGCGACAACTCCGTTCGTCTGTTTCAGCGTCTTGCGGATATGATCCCGCTGGGCCTCTTCCAGCGTGATGGCTTCCGGAGAGCCACTTTCAGCACCCTGCCTCAGTCCTTCGAGACGAGGACATAGTATCTTCCCGGTGGTCAAGATGACGCTGCGCTCGATGAAGTTCTGCAACTCCCGAATATTCCCCGGCCAGGAATGACCTCTCAGTACATCCATCGCCTCCACCGGTATCTCATCGATGTGTTTTTGCATTCTCTCTGCGTATTTATTAACAAAGCGCCTTACCAGCAAGGGGATGTCCTCCGCGCGATTGCGCAAGGGCGGCACCGGGATCGGAAACACATTCAATCGGTAGTAAAGATCGCTGCGGAACCGTTTCTCGGAAACCAGCTTCAACAGGTCCCCATTGGTTGCCGCGACCACGCGCACGTTCACCCGCCGGGTCTGGTTGCTCCCCAGTCTCTCGAATTCTCCCTCCTGCAATACACGTAGCAGTTTGGCCTGCAATTCCAGCGGAATGTCGCCGATCTCGTCCAGAAACAGCGTGCCGCGATCGGCCGCCTCGAAGCGGCCCACCTTGCGTGCTACGGCACCTGTAAACGCACCCCTTTCGTGGCCGAACAGCTCGCTCTCGAGCAGCCCCAAAGGAATTGCAGCGCAGTTCAGCTTTACAAAAGGGCGGTCCCGGCGCTTGCTGTGGGCATGAATGGCTCCCGCAATGAGTTCTTTGCCGGTCCCCGTCTCTCCTTCGATCAGTACGGTGGAATCCGTGGGCGCAACCGTGCGAACCAGATCCAGCACTTCCATCAGTGGTGCGCTCGATCCAACGATACCTTCAAATCCCTCCCTCTCGCCTTCGCGCTCCCCGGTGAACCGGTAAGGCGTCAAGACTGCCGAGTGCACCCCGGTACTCACATCTGGTGACCCATCCCCCAGCGACGGATCGTCATGGTCGGCATAGCGGAAAGCTGCCCTGCTACGCTCATCCCAAACTGCTACGTTTTGGCTGTTCATGTCCCCACCCCCCACTAGTTTTCTTCCTCGGCGTCCCGTTCTCCCCTGATCCACTCGCGGATGTAGGCTGGGCAATTCTTGAGCTGGATGCTGTTCGCTTCGCAACGCCTAAAAAAACTGACAACGTCTTGATCCACCAGCGTCAGGTCTTCCAAGTCCAAGACGATGCGGCAACCGCTTTCTTCTGCACTGAACAGCTTTTCCAACTCGCCTACTTTTTCTGCGTCCATTCGACCACTCAACTTAAAGACCACCTCTCCGTTCCCTGACCTCGTGATCCTTAGCATCCATCCTCTTTCTGAGTGTTCTGACCTCAATGAGATGCGGTGCACAGTACGAAATGCAATCACCGTTCCAATGTTAAGTTAATGAGCAGAGGATACTTAACAGACATTGAAATTACGAAACTCTAGAAATTACGAAATTTCGCAATCGTGATTTTGCCACTTGTGGAAGTATTCAGCTGCGATCTCTTGAGGGATTCGTGATCTTGAAGCGCTTCTTGTCAATTCTCAGCGATCCAATCTTCGAGTATAGGGTGGAACCTGGAATACCCAGCTTGGCTGCCGCGCCGGTAGGTCCCGACACCCGTCCTCCGCTCTCGCGCAGAGCGGC
>Ga0210394_10000573_pt1 | contig 74192 bp, 58 predicted proteins | sample IncBWC12MmetaG_FD_160121 | JGI IMG/M metagenome (GOLD analysis project Ga0210394, IMG submission 160121) | Forest soil microbial communities from Barre Woods Harvard Forest LTER site, Petersham, Massachusetts, United States - Inc-BW-C-12-M | ecosystem: Environmental > Terrestrial > Soil >... | reverse complement strand
CGCATACCCAGTTGTAGTTAAACTGGTAGTAGTCGGCGCCGGTGCAGAAGCTGACGCCGCCCGCTCCAGCCGGTGTAGCCGAGAAGAGCTCGTCACCGGTTGAGGAGTTCAGGGCGATGAAGTTGTTATGAACGTTGACGTTCACGTTCTGGCAGTACGGCAACACCGTTCCTGCCGGAAGTGTCGGATCGTTCAAGCAAGAGCCGGGAGCCGCGTTGGTGGCACTGGCTTGGATGTAAGCCGGAGGATATTCGCCCTGACCGACGTTGATGCCGCCCGAGAGCGTACCGGCGTTGTTATAGATCTTGTTGTTGGCAATTTGCAGATTATGGCCCCATCCGTGGACGAAGATCGCGCCGCCGCCCTGGGAGCTGTCCGTGAGCGACAAGCCGTCAATCGCAGACGGGTTGCACGCGTAGTTGCTCGGGAAGGGGTTGGGAACGAGCTCTTCATTGATCCGTCTCCGGCCGACCGTGACCGTGGTGGTGCATTCAGCGGTTGTCCCCTGCAGAAGCGTTGTCCCGGTTGGGAAGCCCATCAGCAGGGTGGGATCATATTGATCCGAGCAATTCGTGCTGTTGATTTGCGTGCTGCCGCCGCACATGTCGACGCCCTTGGACAGCACGGTAATGGCCGCGCCTTCCAGTGCTCCCATGAGCGAGGGTTCTTGCAACATTTCGGCAAGGTTACCGTTGAGCTCGGCGCTCCACCCGATCACGGCTTCGAGCGGTAGCCGATCGACTTGCGCGTTATATGAGTAGCGGTTGGTGGATGAGCCCGTACCGGCCGCGGTGCCAACTTCATCGAATGCGTTGAAGTGGGTCCAGGGCGTTCCGGCAGGGGAAGTGGTGGTATTACAAGCAACCTGACCGGCCGGGTCAAATGTGTTCGCAGTAGCGCCAGCCCCAGTTCCGTTCAGACTGCCAACCGGAACCCCACTCAGCGTCAACCCAAACAAGCAATTCACATACTCCCGCCAGGTATTCAACTTCCCGGCTGGGTGCGTATTGGCGTTGATGATACTGCTGGCCGCGCCAACCCCTTGCAAGCGGACCGGCTTCCACATGATCAGCATTTCAGTGTGCGAGGAGGCGGTCTTGCTCGTCACACCAGCGGCGGTGCAAGAAGCCGTGCCGGTAGCTGTGTTGCATGTCGGGTCAATGATGATCAAGTCGCCCGGCGCAGCCGCGTCAATCGCGGACTGAATCGAGCCCGCGGCGGCGACGTGCGTCGGAGCCTTGCCGCCCACTGTGACAGTTACGGCGTCGATCGATTGTCGGCCATTGCCTGCGGTGATTACCAACTCGCCGCAAAGCGTGATTGGAACCGTCGGTGTTGGATTACCAGGCGTCGGCACAATCGGAGGATTGTAATATTGTCCCTGCTGCTGCACCGCGCATCGCGGTATGCCTCCTTGTCCGGTATTGATCGTTCCTGTAATTTTTGTGTCGCTCCAGACGATGTTCTGGAGAGGTCTGCCGCCAACTGTTACGGTCGAGACGGCCTTGCAGGTCGAGTTGATCGCGGTGCACCGGCTGCCAAAACCGTAGTGCCTCTTGATGGTTTTCGCATTGAACGGCACCTTGGCGGCTGAAGGACCGGAATAGCCGTAGTTGGGTACCTGCTGGTCGCCCAGCGCGGTAATGGTCAGCGTGTGGGTGTGGCCGTCGCCAGCAATCCACGGTCCGACCCCATCGCCGTCCACTTCGGCAATCGCCGGGGTGGCATCCGGGTAAGCGCAGTCCACGTTGTTGTAGCCCGCGCCGGCGAAACCGGCTGTCGGCACTACCGGGGTGTCCATGTACTGCGTCTGGCCCGGCATGAACGGAATCTCGTAGCAGAACTGGCTGTATTCCGGATTGAACAGCGGATCCGGCGTCGGTCCAGTGCCCGGATCGTTCATGCAAACCACCATCATCGTAGGCGCATATCCGGTCGGGTTGGGAGGATTGACTTCCCAAGTCGAGTACTGCAACCCGTTGTAGTCACCCCAATGATCGGCGTAGGTCCGGGCGATCTCGTTGCCATTGAAATCCTTAATGGAAATTGGCATGTCCGGCGGCGAGAATTTTTCGCCGAACTGCGGAGAGAATGGATCGAATTCCGACGTGTAGTCGTCCGTAATCACACCGGTAAAGTGCGCGGCCGCGTGAGTCGAAGTGAAGATATAGAACTTCGCCAGCGCCGACATTTGATCTTCGAGAGTGATTTCCTTGCGGTCGCAAAGATTGCGCGTTGCGCCGGCAAACGGGGAAACCTCGAACGATTGCGGGAACAAACTGATGAAGTCGGGAACCATACGCGATTCGCCTACGCACGGCCAGTACTGCTCCACGGATCCCGTATCGCCCTCTCCCTGCGGCAGGGTCGGACGGCCCAGGTCCTGCGTTGAGTTGTTTGGATTGTTGGCGTTGAAGGCGGCGCCGATCGCAGCTTGGTCGGGCAGGATAAAGATGTTGCCCAAGGCACCGAACTCCTGGGTCACCGGAGCAATGTAGTTGTCGCCGATGAGGATGTTCTTGTCCTCTTCCTTTACCAATTCGTATCCCGGTGGCACGACTACTTCCACGACGTACTTTCCGGCGGCGAGCATCGGCGTGCCAAAGCGGTAGGCATCCGTTGCATCGGGGTCCGTGGTGCAGCCTATGCAGTTGGTCCCTGTCGGTTTCCCCGTCACCGGATCCAGGCTGGTGACGCTCGGGAAATGATAGAAGCCGTCATACGGCGCGGGTTGCAGTTGGTTCCAATTATGCATGCCGTCATAGCACTTGAATTGAGCATTGTTTGGGAGCGCAGTGACCGCTGGCCCACCGTGCATCGAGTTGTACACGTCGAGATAGTTGGGCTGATTGAAGAGCGAGAAGAAGAAGAGATCCGCATTCGCTCCCGTATCCCGACCCTGACCTGGGCAGTTCATATTGGGCATATTGTCGGTCCGGAATCCCTGCGCCCATCCATCCCAACTGCTGGTCTGGGTGTGGTCCACAAGCGTCATTGTCGGAGTCACTCCGTCCGCCGCGAAACCTTCCTTATAGAGGTTGATCGTGACGTTCGGAACGAGTGGCTCCCAACTGGTCTGCAGCAGGAGATTGGGATCGTCAAAGGGGCGCGTGGACGCGTACACCACGTGTCCCTTGATGCCGCCGTTTTCGCCAGGCACGTAGGGCGTCTTGCCAAACTCCAGGAACGAGTTCTGCCCCGAGTAGCCCTGCCAGCCTTCCGTTAGTACCCACGGGGGATCGATACGGCCCGTGGAATTGGGTGTGCTGGTTGTGTTCGGCCCGTCCTTGATGGACTGACCCGTGCAATCCGCGGCAGTGCAGTAAACCGCGCCCGGCACGTGGAGATTGCCGGGAACCGGAACAGCTTCGTAAGTATTCGCATAGTTCTGAGCAATGTTCGAGTTGCCGCACGGCGCGGTCGTGGATGTACAAGTGCCGTCCGCAGGCCCGCCGGCGTCGTAAACCACGTGCGTTCCGGTGTTCTTATAGCGCGTCGTATCCGTTTCGACGACGTACCAGCTGAACAGCGGGAAAACTTCATTGAAGCCGGCGTTGCCGCTCAAGTCCGTATTGTTGAAATTGGAGAAGCTCCCGTCGCGGAATCGAATATTCGTGGCGACGAGGGTGAGTCCCGGTTCGGTGGACTCCCGCACACCATCTCCGTTCTGGTCGAAGAACGTCGAGGTGTAAATGTTCGCCTGCCATTGGTTGGCCGCAATATCGCCGATTTGGCCCGAGGTGGGATTCGTGTGGTCCAGTCGAATCGGAGTCGAAAGTCCATCCACGAGCTGATCGTTCCACTGATCGAACGTCGTGACTCTCCAGTCCCCGTCCGGCATGTTATTCAGCGTGAATGTCCCGTCCGGGTTGCACTTGGTGAACGCGAAATCTTCCCCGTCCGGGTCTCCGAAGCTCACATAGCATTGCGTGAACGAGAAGCTGGCGCGCGAACCGCTGCTGTAAAGCCGCTCGTCCGGCGTGCGGCTCATGCGCTCGGTCGTCACTTTTCCGGTCACGGTATTGGTGCAGTTCAACCCAATTAGACCGGTCCGGTCGGTACCGTTGCAGACGCCCTGGTATCGAGAGTTGATGATCGCGGGGTTCGCAAATCCAATCGCCACGTGATATCCCGCCGGGCCATATTCCTGGAAGAAGCCAGGCTCTCCCACGCGGAGGAAGGAGTCGTGCGCCTTCTGGCCGTCCAGGGTATTGGTCTGGAGCCACTCTTCGCCGTGAGCGATTCGATCCGCTCCCGGCGTGGCCACGACGCCGTATCTTCCGGGCATCAAATTGGCTACGACGACCTGGCCCGAAAGTGGAGACGGAGTTGTGCCGTCCGCCTCGTACTGGGGACAGGTGACAATCGTCCCGGTGATTCCCGTCGGAGAAACGCCGGTGCTCCCGTCAGCATTCGTGACGCCCTTTGGGTTCGTCGAAATGGGGCAAGCGTCCTGACCATTGGTAGGATCGATTGTCCCCGAGAGCGCATTCACCAGCGGCTGGTTGAACATGTCGTACGTCATCTGCCCGGTCGCGTCGCCGCTCCCACCCGCATCGTCAAATAACGTAATGTTGAATTGGCCGAGACCGGGTTCGTTGTTCGTGTTTACAGCGCCCGTGCCCCCGCCGCCATCCTGCTCGCCGTTCAGCGGGAAATCGTCCTCGAAGACAAACACGGAAAGCTTCGACGGGTGCAAGGGAGTCGGCTCGACGAGCACGGTGACCGCTGTGTTCGCGGCCGGAAAAGCAACAGGAGCGCCGCCCATGGTGTGGCCGGGAACCGCGTTGGCCGTATTGAACGGGTTGGCGGCATCTCCCGGGAGGACGGAGATGTAGTAGCGCTTTGTCGGGTCCAAGACGACGCTGCTGGGCCACACGGGCGTTTCCCCGTGACCGGTTGTATCGGGCCGGCAAACTCCGTCACCGATATCGCAGACGACCTGGCTCCCCGCCACGGATTGGCCAGACTCGCAGGACAGGTCGCCCGTGCAGCCTGTTGCTACAACTGGCATATAACTCGTGTGAAAATTAACGCCAAACGTCGGTGGGACGGTGCACGTAGAGGGGCTGGTCGCACAGTTGGTACCGGTTCCCGCTGTTGTGGTCTTCGTCGGGTCGATATAGAACGTGCGGTCTTCCTCAATGATCCAGCGATAGTCTGTGACAGGAGCGCCGGTCACGCCGTCCTTGACGGTCACCGTCAGATTGCTGGGCGTCGGGAAATGCAGGTTCACAGTCGCCACATTACTGAGGGCACCCTGCGAGTTCTGTGCCCGGTAGGTGAAAGAATAGTTGCCAGCCGAGGCCACCGTTGCGGTGAATCCACCTTCCGCGTCGGGGAGAAGCGTCAAACCCGCGGAGGGCACAACCGTCGCGGTGGCAAGCGAAAGCGGATAGCCTCCACTGTCAGCATCCGCTGGATTTCCAGACGCATCATTGGCAGTGGCCAAGACGCCGGGGCTCTTGATGGCTAGATACGTTGCCGTGTTCGCGCTGTAATTGCGACCGTAGGCAGTCACAGCGCCAGCCGCGTTCGTCGAGGCGCCTAACGTCGCCGTCGCTGTAATGCCCGACGAACAGGCCGCCGCCGTAACGGAGCCGTTCGCGCAGTAAACAAAGGAATCTCCGCCGCTCCATCCCGTATTCGGAACGTACGTAAATGTACCGTTGGTATTCAGCGTTAGCGCGCCTTGGGTTGGGGCCGTCAGCACAGAGACGCCGTAGACGTTGGTATCGTTGGCGATGACGCCCTTCCCTGGGTCCGCGACCGTGAGAGTAACGCCCGGAACCACGGATGGATATGAATCGGCTCTGGCAACAGCGGCTCCGATTGCACCCGCTGCAGGAAGGGTGGCGCCGTTAACGCCAATGTAAGCCAACATTCCGGCATCACGGTTGATCCCGTTGGCCGACAAGCTCAATTCGCGGTCGTAAACCGGAAGGGCCGTTCCGACCGTGGTTGGCGCATTGATCATGACGTCATAGGTCTTGCCTGCGGCCATGAAGACTTCGCTTTGGACGCGGGGAACGCCGGGCAGCGGGTTGCCGTCTTCCGCAATCAGCGACAAACCGGCGGCCGATGTGGTGCCCGTCGTCGATCCGACGATGGACGGGACGTGCATGCGCAGGCCCGCGTTCACCATGCGAACCAAGACCGAGCCGGCGACGGCGGTGGCAGGCAAAACGCTAAAGAGCGATGCCGAGGCGTTCGTCTTGTCAAATGCCGAGCCGTTAATCAAGTAATAAAGGGGCGTGTAATTTACGGCCGGCGGATAGCACTGGTGATAAGTCGATGAAGTGGGATTGCCGCACCCGCCCGGCAGGCCGGACCACACCATCGTCTCGCTAAACCCTGTGGTAGTGACGGCCGTCTGAACGGCATTATTCTGAGCCGGATCAATTTCGCTGAAGAGCAGCGGAATGTCTGCGTTGTAGTTCACTGCGCTGGATGCGCCAGCAGTCCCGTACGCGAGGCCGGGAGTTGTCCCTGCGGGCGCGGTGGTTACGACGAGGATGCCGTACAGACCCATCGGCCCCTGAATCGACGGGTGCGTGCCTGATTCGATCAGGTACGTGCCCGGCTGGGGCGCTGTCCAGGTCAGCGAAGACGTCGTTCCCGCCGCAACTTCCGTCGCGAACGACTGCACTCGATTTCCCTGGACCGGCGGAGGCTGCGGGGTGCCCGCTCCGCCCGCGATGGGCCACGTGGTCGCGGACTGAGCGCCGGAATGGTCCGGCGACGCAGTAAAGCCACCCGGAGTCCCGAGGCCGCCGCCCAACTGACCCACAATCACGATCGACGTGGGGATCTGGGTGGTGCCAAAAACCAGACTGTTGGTGAGATTGATCTGCAGGTCCTGTCCGGTGGGGACAGTGATCACGACCGGAGACCAAACCGTCGGGGTTGTCGCGGCCTTGTTCAGCGCCGCGCACGCAGCCGTTGATCCGCCAACAGCCGCGCCGCAACCATACCCCCACATCGGCACCGCAGTGCCGTCGGGCAGGGTCGCGGTGGCCGGTCCGGCAGTCAAATTGATCTGCTGCTGGCCGAAAGCTACAACCGCGCCGAAGAGAAGCAGACCGATGACTCGGGCCGCCGAATTCAGTATTGCTTTGAGATTATGAGTTCGCATCGCTTTCCTCGTCGTTAGTTGGTTTCGTCGATCACAAATTCCCGGGAATCGACCAGCATCATCATCAACATTCCACCGGGGAAAATATTGTTGGTGGTAATCTCGCGCTCGTTATGCGAGTGCCACATGAAGGCGTAGCCGGCTTCGCTGGAAGGGCTGTTGGCGATGGTTCCAGAGGGAGGAGTCGTGCCCGTCGTGCTGCACGAAGTCGTGTTGTTGCTACCGGTGCATCCCCCGGATGTGGCTCGGGAGGTGGCATCCGGACCGAGATAGGGACTGCCGCCATACCACGGGCCGTTCGTGAACAGGTTCGGATCGGGAAGAGTTGCAGGCCCGCCCGTAGCCACGTCGCCGAACGGAGCCACTTCGAGGGGCTTGTTGTGATCCTGGCACCATTCGTAATAGTTGATCGCGTTGGGGTTACCTGTGTTGTACCCGTTAGTGTCCGGTGTACACGTCACCGAGGCGTTCGGATCGTTCGAAGTGGGATTGTGAGCGTACGCGTCCCAGTTCAGGCCCTTCCCCGTCCAGTAAAAAATCCCGTCGAAGGCCAGACCCGGAGTGGTCGTGGTAGTAAAGAGCAGCGGCCCAGCAAGATTCGCTCCGTCTGGAGCAAGGATTAGGTTGCCGTCGCGGCCGAGAATGCGCACGTGATTCCCGTGCTCGTGGAACGGATGCTGCCAGCGGCCCTGACCGATGACGCGGATAAGCACCTGCTCGCCGGGATGCATGTGTGGATCGCCGTTATAGGGCTGGTGGGGGTACTCGCTCGCATAGTTCGGATCCATGTCGTCCGGCATCGAGCGTCCGTTAATCAGGAAGTAGGACGGATGGTACGGCTCGGTCGGAACTTGAAGGCTGCATCCCGCCGACCCGGCGCCGTTTGCCAGGCACGCCGCCGCGGCGGCGGCCACTTGCTGCTCGGCCTTTTTGTGAATCGTTGGATCCATCTCGGCGAACTGGAATAGATACTCGCGGTCGTAACAGGTCTTCGGATTGTCGTAGGCGGCCTGAGACAACCGGTAGTCGAGTTCGCCCCAATGGCCTTCCGCCGTGAGGTTCTGCGCCGCGAGTCCGGAAGTGCATGCGGTGGGAACGGTCTTGGGGAGCACGATGATCGCTCCGTACAGACCCATTTCGACCTGGAGATCCCCTTGCGTGCCGCTGTAGTAGGCGTGCGTTCCGGGAGTGGATGCGACAAACGTGTATTGAACCGTGCCGCCGGGTGCAGCTTCCTGTGTCAGCATGCCGGTTACTCCGCCGGTCGTGCCCGTCAGCGTGAAGCCCGAAAAAATAATCGACGTGCTTCCTGCGGACGTGGGGAGATTATTGGTCAGGTTGACCGTCACCGTCGCGCCCTCGGTGACGATCAGCGTCGGGCCGGGTACCTGCATCGGATTGCAAAACGGCGAGACGGAAAGATTCGACGGGGCAAAACTGCCCGTGGGCGGAGCCGCGGTGCAGCCGTAGCCCCAGGAATAAACCGCTTGCCCGTCGGGCTGAGAGATAAAAGCCGCCTGTGCCGTCAAGTCGAACGTGCCTGCGGTTGCGCCGGTTCCGGTAATGCCAGGAGCCGTGGCGTGGGCCGCGGCTGAGAACCACAGAGCCACGACTGCAGCCAGGAGGAGTCGTGCCATCGAAATCATTTTCTTCATGTTCGTCGCCCTCATCGTTCCTCTCCTAGTTAACGTGGACCTCAGTCATCAGCCCGCCGAAATTCTCGGCGTCGTTGGACAAATGGTCGAGATTCGGGGTGTAAAGATAGTAGGTACCCTTGGCCATGGGCGCGGTGCAGGTAGCGCTGGGGTCCGTGCGGGCCACGGTGCAGGTATCGAGAATCACATCGAGCGATTCCCCGCCGCCCAGCGTGATGGAGTTCGTGTTGTAAAACATGTTGGCGCCGGCCTGATCGCGCAACAGCTTCGCGTTGAGCGCAATCACCGTCATACGAATCCCGATGGAAGCCAGGGTCTGATACTCGCTGACGTCCAAATCGGAAATCCGCAAGAGCGCTCTCTGGCCCGCCGTGATGTTGACGATCGACGGTAGCGGCTGCGAGAAGTGGCTGCGGCCGTCCGCCGCAGCGGTCTGCATGGGGCCGGCCATTGCTGTGTCGGGATAGCTTCGCCCATTCAGTAAGAAATATTTGTCCTTCATGTCCGCGAAGCCCTCCGGGTTGAAGGTCATGCCGACAAAGTGAAAGTTGGGATCGAAACCGTGAATCTGGAGCGGATACTCGACGTCGTAGTAAGTCGAGCCATCGCCGTCGTTGTACGCGTAGTTGCCGGCTGCCGCGCGGGCCACGGCATTTGCCGCAGGAGGAGGATTGCTGCAGAGGATGTCGGCGCTCGAGTCGCACTTTGTGCGGTTGTCGGTCTCCTGCATCTGGAGGGCGGCGTAAAGGCTCTTGCCGGCCGGGACACGATTCTGTCGTGGGCGCACGTAGAGCTGTCCGACCATGCCCATCTGCAAATGCTCGGGCGGCGTAATGTGGCAGTGCCAGAAATACGTGCCGGCATCGGGAGCAAGATAGTAGTAGGTGAAGCTGGCGCCGATGTTGATCGCGACCGATGCGTCCGGCACGCCGTCATACACCGACGACGCGTTCGGATAGCCGTGGAAGTGGACCGTGTGCTGCTCGAACAGGTCCGGGCGCATGATCATGCCCACGTTGCTGAGCGTGAGGAAGTACTCGTCATCCTCATCGATGGCCATCATCGGCGCCGGAATGTTTCCGTTCATCACGCCGATGTCCATGATTTGGCGCGGGTCGACGTGGCCGTCGAGGCCGCTCGAGGGAAGATTCGGGCACGGAAGCGGGGTGGCTGCGGCAATCGCGGCTTTGTTCCCGGCGACGCAATCCGCGTCCGGAATCAGGCCCACGCCTCCGTCGTACGCGAACGCGCCGCCGCCATCGACCGTCGTGGCGGGATCGCCAGGCACGAGCGTCCCCGGGTACACGTTGTTGAATTCATTCGGATAATCTGTGCCAGGCTGGCCATTCGCAATTTTTGTAAGTCCGGACAACGGGCCGAAAGAGAACATGAACGTCTGCGTTCCATCCGCCATCGTCGCGTAGCCGTCCCCGCCCGAAATCTGCTGGCATTTGATCGCGCCGTTTACGTTGGAGGTCGGCGTCAGGTATCCTCCGGCGCTGGTCCCAAACGCAGTGGGTCCGGCGTAAGTAGGTTCCGAGTTGTTGTCTTTCGTCGGGCTATTCGGGTTGACCGCCGGGTGCGTGATCGTACTGGTCGGGCATTGGACCCGAAACGATTGCGCGCGCGCGGTAAGCGGCGCGAGACACAGAAGCAAGGGCAGCAGATATATGTACGTCTTCGTCATGACGGAACAATCTCCTTCCAGGCCTGCGGGCGCCTGCGTTTCGCTCGCTGCAGCTTGAACGCTGGGTCAAGCCAGAACGAAACGCGTCGGTCGCAAATTTGTTGCTTCGTGAAAGGTACGCTGTCTCCTACTCAAACGTCCCTGCACATTCGCAAATAAGCAGGGAAGAAATGAACAATAAAAGTTATCCCTTCGAGACAAGTCACGTTGCATGACACGCGCGACTGACTCCGGGCGCCCGGCGCTAACGGCTCGACTTGACGGCCTTGGAGCTTCGTCGGCTCGGAAACCACAATCGCTTCTTCCGCGAACCGCGCCCATTGCGGCTCGCACGCCGCGATCACAAAGCGAAGCTGACGCAGCATGCGCCATGCCGTTTTGTAGGTGACGCCGGTCTCTCGCTGAATTCTCGTCGCGGTAATCCTGCGGTTCGCCGAAGCCAACAAGCAGATCGCGTAAAACCACTTTTGGAGTGACGTCGAACTTCTCGCGAACACTGTCCCGCGAAGCGGGTAGACGTGGTTCCCGCAGCGATCGCAGGCGTACGCCTTGCGGCCGGTCACCCGATGATGTTTGCGCTCACGGCCGCATTTCACGCATTGGATCATTCCGTTCGCCCAGCGGATTTCTTTGATAAATTCCAGGCACGCATCCTCTGATGGAAAGTCGCGAATCAAATCGTTTGCTGCGTCGTGGAACGCGGCGATGTGGGCGCGTCCGGTTCGCAGTCGCGCTGCGCGAGAGATCAATTGCCGTGTAATCGCTGTATCCATAGAGGCAGATCGAGCTGAGAACTCTCCGCTCAACAGAGACTCAGCAGATGCGATACGCTGTGAATTTCAATCGTTTCGCGGCGAAGCCGGATGATTCCCTGCGCCCGCCATTTCGAGAGCAGGCGGCAAACCGAGAACGAATTCATTCCCGTCATTCGCCCCAGAGTTTCCTGAGAGACTTTGACCTCGACGTGGTTGTCGACGCGTTCACCGATTTGATCGACGAGGTAGACCAGGCCGTTGGCGAGCCGCGGTGACGCCGTTTTCGTTGACACCTCCCAGTAGCGCCGGGAGAGTTCCGCCAGACGGCTTTCGAGAATTCGCCCTACGTTCTTCCGCAAGTCCGGAAAACACTTCAGCGCCGCGTTGAAGTTCGCCAGTTCCCAGGAAAGCGCCTTGCTATCCTGAATCGCGAGCACCGACGAGGAGTGCTTGCCGCCGGAAACCAATGTGGGCTCGGAAATGATTTCCCCCGGAACGGCCAGCCGCAGGACGACTTCCTGGCCGCTTTCGCTGAACTGCGATTTCTTGACGCAGCCTTCCGTCAACAGAAACACCTGTGCGGTCGGATCGTCGGCCAGATAAACGACGTCGCCGGCAGCGAACTCCACGGGGCGGGCGATGGAGATCACTTGTTCCACCTCAACGCTTGGGATGCCTTCGAAGAGCTCGCAATTCCCGGGCGATGCACAGAATTGCTGCCTGGCACTTTCCATTCCGCCTCTTCTGGTACGGGGGTGAGTTGCTTCGTCCGTCTTTCTAACTAACCAACTGCTCGGTTCAGCGCGTGACACCGACGAGAATAGAGGCGCGGGCCAGATCGCTGGATGATCTAGAGCAAGCTAACCTACGCGTTTACAATAGTTTACAGGCTACAATGATTACAGGATCATGCGGAGGTAAATTCACACCCGGTTCTGCAGGACTACGTTGATCGCCCGCGCACTGCATTTCTGTGAAGTTTCTTTGCAATTAGCTAACATGCTTTACACACATCAAATCCGAGGGAACAGATGGCAGCGCGAGTATTTTCAAAACGGGCGCACAAGGAAGGAATTCTAGAGGCGTTACGGGCAGAGGAATTTGGATGCGCGAGCGTCGACGCAATCTCTGAATTTACGCTGCAAACTTGTAACCCACGCCCGAAGTGGTAAGAATCATTTTGGGCCGACCGGGATCTTCTTCTATTTTTTGACGCAAACTCGCGACATGAGTGTCGACCGTCCGTGTGAACGTGCCGTCTTCATAGCCCCACAACGAGCGCAAAAGCTCGGCACGAGGAACGGTGCTTCCAGCGCGTTCCATCAGGTAGCAAAGAAGCTGGAACTCACGGCTCGTAAGATACACGGGCTTCCCGTCCCGAGTCACTTCCGCTCTGCGGACGTCCACGCGAATCGACCCGAATTGGTGAACGCCCTGTCCCGCGCGGCTTGGAAGGCGACGCAGCAATGCCTGGATGCGAGCAATCAGTTCCGCCGACTCGAACGGCTTGGTCATATAGTCGTCGGCGCCGAGGTTCAGGCCCACGACTTTGTCCACGGTTTGATCGCGCACCGTCAGCATCAGAATGGGGGTTGCCAGGCCCTGTTGCCGGACGCCCCTACAGACATCGAATCCACTGCGATACGGCAGCATCACGTCGAGGACGATCAAATCGAACGGGAGATCCGTTGCCTTTTGCAGCCCTTCATTCCCGTCTGCGGCGGTGTCCACCACGTAGCCTTCCGCGCGAAGTCGCGTCTCCAGTGCCGTGCGGAGCGCCTGCTCATCTTCCACTACCAATACACTCTCATTCATGAGTGTGGGCCTCTGTAGATTGCGGAAGAAGAACCGCCGTTTCGGCGCTCGACCGCGACGTCACCGGCAGGTGCAGCGTAAACGTGCTTCCCGCTCCGACCCGGCTCGCAACGGTCAGTCTTCCGTCCATCGCTTCCGCAATTCGTCTTGCGACAGCCAGCCCCAGGCCGGTTCCATGAATCTGCGCATCGAGAACGCTGGGGCTGCGATAAAACGGCTTGAAAATTTGCGCGAGCTCTGCAGCGCTGATCCCCGGACCATGATCCTGCACGCTGATTTGGATTTCCTTCTGATGGTTTTTCGCTTCGTGAATCGAGGCGGAAATTCCAATCCAGCGATCCTTGCCGCTGTATTTGACGGCATTGGAAACCAGGTTTTGCAGGCATTGCGAAACCGCCGAAAGATCGCCCATGACACAGGGCAACCCTTCCTCCACATGCTCCTCGATTCGGAATCCGGCTCCTTCCACCAGCACGGCCACGTTGTCGCGGACCGACTGCAGAATCCCGGTTACCTGAAGCGGCCGCAAATTATAGTGGTTCGTGCCGCTTTCCGTCGACGCAAAGAGGAGAATTTGTCTCACGAGATCGGTCAGTTGGCGCGCCTGGCTGGTGATGATCGAACCATGCGCGACCATGTCACTCCGTGTCCGCACCAGGCCGTCGGTAAAATTCTGACCCGTGCAATAGATTGCAGCCAGCGGCGTGAGCAATTCGTGGGACACCGACGCGACGAAATCCAATTGCAGTTTCGCGAGTGTTTGCGCGCGGCGGCTCGTGAAGAGTATCAAAGCCATGCCAACCGAGAGAAGCAAGAGGACGATGCCTCCAGTCAACAGGTTCCTTCGCCAGATGTTTGACGCAATAGCTGCCAAAGGCCCGGTGCGATGCTGCAGAACGAGCATCCAGGGCTCCTCATTCGACGAATATTGAATGACCGGAAACCAAACGGGCGCGGAGAAGCTGCGCCACTCCATTGTTTCGCTGCTCTTGATGGATTCCGCGAAATTGCTTTCCACGCTTTTGGGCGGCGGACCAAAGATATTCATCTTGGAATCGAACGCGTCTTGATCGAGATCCGGAAACCCGGCGCGCGAAGTGTAAAGCAGCCGTGGCGTCTTCGCCCCGTCAATTACCGCGACCTTGTACTCGAGGCCTTCGGGACCGGCGAAGTACCGCGATGTGAGCGTCGGGAGAATCTTGTTTTGAATGTAGTCGAGATTCAGAACCACCACCATCCAATCGACGGCGACGCGCTTGACTGGAGTCTGTGAATTGAGCGGATCAGCGTGATGGACTACTGGATGAACGAGCGCCGGTATGCGGTCATCGAGCTGCCACCCGGCAAGCGCATTGCTGCGCGAATCGAATACCTGCGCCCGACTGTTACCCGACACGTGTTCACCCGGGACTGGAGCTCCAAACTCCCAGGCACGCATCGCCACCGCAAGGTTCGCTGAATTTGCTCGCAGCCGCGCCAGCAAGATCTCCCAATCCGTGGGGATGCTGACGGCATCCAGGGACTTGCTGTTCGGATCGAGGAGCAGCAAGTCCGGATTTCCGGGCGCGCTGGTTTGCCACTCATAGATCCCACGAACCAAGTCCGGATTGGGATAGACAGCTACGGTAACTTCATCGTTCGCCCCGTCGCGATTCCAATCCGCGAGCCTCTGGAGATAATCATTCCAGGCATCGTGCGCGCCGGAGTCGGGGCCAACCTGCAACGCCACACAAATCGCCGAGATCTCGCCGTAGAGGTCGAGGTGCCACTCCAGCATCAACGGCTTCAGCGTGCTCCCGATGCGAGCTTCGGCGGCCTCGCTCAGTTCCTTTGTCCAGCGGTACTGCAACACCCCAACCATGACGAGCAGCGAAGCCATTCCGGAAATGACAGCAATCCAAAACAACGGAAATCGGCCGGTTCCTCGGTCGCCGTAGCTCGTCGGCTGTCGCGAAAATAAATGTTTCATAAAGACGCTAAATCAACCCTATATCCCTTCGGAGTCGGAGATAGCGCATCCATCTCTACACCGAACGAACCGGCCACGCTGTTGGAGTAGTCTTCGCCGCCGAGTGATCCGGTGCGCTCAAACTGAAAATCCGTTGCCGAAGGCAAAACAACGCTGGCACTATTATAAGCCCGAAATCAACTAGTGGAGAATCGTGACTCTTTTCACCTACCGCCCGTGACGCCAACGGGGCTTTATAACCGGATCCTCGACCACAATCAGTTCATTCTGAGCAGGCTGGAATTACAGATTGGGCAAGCGAAATACGGTGGTTATTGGGGATCAAACATGAAGGTTTTTGTGCAGACCAAGGTTGTGGGCAATTAAGTGCTGGCAATGATTCCCGCTCGGCTACATGCAGTGGCGGGCGAAGCCGACTTCGAAATCTGAAGAGCGTTCGTGTTTCGAAAGGGAACTCCTAATCACAGCACCAGAGAAATAAAGCCTCACGTTTGGCCGTTCCCAGCTTTTCGGAGATTCTCAGGGCCGTTCGAGATTCCACCGCCGCGGTCGCCCCAGAAAAGCGCAATTTCACGCGAGCACGGTCGCGGAGAAAGATATTTGGCGACTGCGTGGCGGAGGATGCAGTCAAGTGCGAACCGCTCTCCCTGCTAACAGGGAAGAATACAGGGATCTACGTCTTTTGGAAATGGAATCCAAGGGCAATTCGCGGAAATTCAGGGTGTTTAGCAACAAGTGAAGCACTAATGGAACAGGGAATTCTTTCTAGCTTTAACGCGAAGCCGTAGCTGCTAACACACATGCCGGACATGTGTAAATCCTGTCCTTCCGGCCGGTAGACTCCGTTTACAAGATGGCGGTATTTTATTGGAGGTGAGACGCAGCTTGGGCATTTCTGAGGAGTACCATCATGTGGTGCGTGGTTTATGACACCAATCTACGTCGCTTTCTGACTCTCCTTCGACGTCGTGGATGCGCCCTCATCTTCGCATTTCTGTTGGTATTCATGGCCCTGCCTCTTTCGGCGACTACCTACTACGTGGACAACTGCATAGTTACCGGCAGCGACTCGAACAATGGAACATCGACGTCAACGCCATGGCTCACGATTAGCAAAGTCAATGGGTCCTCCTTCAGCGCCGGAGACTCGGTGCTATTTGAGAGCACATGTACTTGGCGTGAACAGCTAACCGTGCCGAATTCCGGCAGCGGCGGAAATCCAATTACATTTGGAGCCTACGGCACCGGAGCCAGTCCGATAATCAACGGTTCTGACTTGGTTACAAATTGGTCTTTGTATTCTGGGGCCACTTATGAAGCTAGTGTTGCGTGGACTCCTAACCAGGCATTTCGCGGGGGAACTCGTCTTATTCTTGATGCTTCTGTTCCTACCGTCGATGGCCATTGGTATTGGGCCTCCAATGTGTTTTATCTGTGCTGCGGTGATTCCAGAAGCCTGACAATAGAGGCGTCACATCGCAGCGCAGCCATTACAGTGACCAACCTAAGCTATCTGACATTCATAAACCTTGCCGTGACAAAATCAAATTCTTCCGGCGGTCTATTGATATATTCTGACGGCGATGCTATTTCCAACATCACTGTAGATGCGGTGGGATCCTCATATAATTACGCGCAGGGCATTTTGTTTTATGACAATAATGGGGGGACCTTCACCAACCTTATCCTAACTAGCGATACATCCATTTACGATGCTATGAGCGGCGGAAGCGCAGCTGGAATCCAAGTAGGGATGGGCGGTTCAAGCGTAACAGGAGGTGGGACGACGAACGTTACGATGACAAACTGCCACACATCATATGCTGGTGTTCACGGCGGAGGCGGCTCTAGCATAGAAGACTTCGGGGTAGCCTTGAATCATGTCAATTCGGCAATGGTTAATAATTTAACATCAGATCACAATACGTCAGCAGGTTTTACTGTTGGTCAGGAATCCAGCAATTTGACCGTAAGAGGCGGCTCGATTCACGACAACGGCTCGCTAGGTGATCACGACAATATCGGGGTCGGTGGTTATTCTACAGCGAACACCTCGAACATACTTTTCGACAGCGTGGATATTTACAATGGCAGTAATTACGGAATTGATGTTGCCCGTACCAATGTTGTTAATCCTCGTTATGTGGTCGCTGGTCTTACCTTCCGCTACTGTCGCATCCATGACAACGGCACGATCGGATTTCACGCTGGCGGGCATCATGCTGGATTAGTTTTGGAGTACAATCTAATCTATAACAATGCACAACAAGGCATCGTTATTAACGATGCGGCAGGGGATACCATAAATACTTCCAGCAATGGTTCGCCAGAGATTCTGGTTTATGGGAACACCATTTGGGGGAATGGAACGGCAGGCGGGTCAACAAACGCTAATATCTCTACCGGTTCAAATTCCACGGCAGGGTCCGATTCTTTCGAGAACAACATCGTAGGGCAGGCCAACGGAAATGAGATTGAGATTCCCAGCGGCGGCCAAATCAACTTCACGAGCGATTACAACGACTGGTATCACCCTGCTGGCGGGACGTTCATGTCTTGGCTGGGAAAAACCTACAGCTTTGCCAATTGGAAATCGAATTCTAATCAGGACCCACATTCACTTAGCTCCGACCCCAAGCTGACAAATCCGTCCCTCGCGAACTTTGCCCTGCTGCCCGGCTCGCCCTCCATCGGTGCGGGCGCGAATCTTGGCTCAACCTATCAGTTCGGTCTTGACCCGCGCACAAGCTTCCCCTGGGGCATTTTGAATCAAAATAGCCAAGGCTTGGGCTGGGAAATTGGAGCCTTTGTGTTCGCCCAACAGGTTACCCCCGCACCTCCGACATCGATTTCGATTACAGTACGGTGAAGTGAGCGGACTTTCCTACATAAATAACTTGATTGATCCCAGCGAGAACGCTGGCACGGCTCTTGGCAGCCGCGTGTTCTCCTGATCGAGTTGCTTCAACCGTTTCGCCTGATCCATGTTTAGACCCCTGTATTCCCTTCGCAGCGGCGGTAGGTCTGCTCCGTCACTCCCGTGACGGGCATTTCTCCCAAACGCTACGCACCTGACTGAGTTCCACTTCTTCTTGCCAGATGTTAGTGATATTGAGCCTAAGCGGATGCCACCGAGTCGGGATAGCCTTGCTGGATAAGACACTCGACATACTCCCCTGCCAATGCCTTATTTGGATCCCCGTGTTTGACTACACAGTCCCATAAGCCTTGCGCATCACCGAGGCACCCGGCTTGGATCAGGAATTGTAGCCAGGATTTTGCCGCGCGGCGCACTTCCGGAATGCCAAACCGCGAGACATTTTCGGCCAACGGCCGTTAGTGATCATTGCCCTCCGGCTGCCGCTAGCGCCCGCGCTTTTTTCTCCCCTCGCGCGCTCTTTTCTACTAAGGCGTGCTGGAGCACATGCGAGCTTGGATTGTATTCGGGCACGATCTCCTTCAGTTGCAGGATGAGTTGCGTCACGTCGCGCATGGCGCAAATCTTCCGCAGTGTCTCAAGGGAAACTCTCATTTCATCGTAGGCGAGTGACGGCCCAGTGAAAATCTTGACCTTCTCATGCCGGGTTGGCAGAGTTGATTCTTCGAAGGTGCGCAGTTCTTCATAAAGCTTCTCTCCTGGACGGATTCCGGTGAACTCAATCCGGATATCTTCATCAGGCCGGAGGCCAGAGAGAAGGATTAGGTTCATTGCCAGATCCACGATTTTCACTGGTTCGCCCATGTCCAACACGAAGATTTCCCCGCCTTCCCCCATCGTCGAGGCTTGCAATACGAGCTGGGAAGCCTCCGGGATCGTCATGAAGTACCGCTGCATTGCCGGATGCGTGACCGTCACCGGGCCGCCCGCCGCAATCTGCTTCTTGAATAGCGGGATCACACTCCCGTTACTTCCCAACACGTTGCCGAAGCGCACAGACATGAAGCGGGTTCCGCCATTTTGTAACGAATTTACCGCAAGTTCTGCCAGCCTCTTGGTCACGCCCATGATGCTCGTCGGGCGAACTGCCTTGTCGGTCGAAATCATAACGAAGTCTTCGACTCCGTGTTTTGCCGCGAGGGTAGCTGCTGTATACGTGCCGAATACATTGTTCTCCAGCGCCTCAAACATGTGTGCCTCCATCAGTGGCACATGCTTGTAGGCAGCCGCATGGTACAGGATCGACGGATGGTAGTGGTCCAGCACTTCGGCCAGTCTCTCCGGTCTCTGAACGCTTCCAATCTCTGGGTAGAATGGCACACTTGGAAAATGTTCTTTCATCTCCAGAGCCAGATGAAACAAGGCATTCTCCGAGATCTCGTAGCCGACTATCGTGTTCGGGCTAAAGCGCGCGATCTGTCGGCACAACTCTGACCCAATGGAGCCGCCAGCTCCCGTAACCAGTATGACCTTGCCTTGTACCTTACTGCAGATCTCCTTCTCGTCCAGCCGAGCCGTGCTGCGCCCCAACAGGTCCTCCACTGCGACATCCCGAACCTGTTTTGCCAGGCCATTCCCCTCGATTATCTCCCCGAGACTCGGGACTGTCTTGAACGACACGCTGGCCATCTGGCAGCGACGCAAAATCTGCGTCATCTGCTCGCCAGAGGCAGAGGGGATAGCGATCAGGACCGTATCGACTTGGTATTTTCTAGCGACAGCAGCCAGTCTCTGTCCGCTGCCCAGAACTTTGGCTCCATGGACGACTAGTCCTGTCTTCTTCGGATCGTCATCGATGAAGCCGATCACGTGGTAAGCTAGGCCCGCGTTGTGCCGGATTTCCACAAGAAGGGATACCCCCGCACCGCCGGCGCCATATATGATTGTGCGTTTCTTGTCGAGTGACACATGGCACTTTGGCGCTTCAAAGAAGATTCTCACCGCCAGTCGCACTCCGACGGTCAGCAACGAGCAGACCAACATATCGAGAACGTAGATGGACCTAGGGAAACCACGTGGAGCGAGCCCAAGAATGGCAAGGGTCCCGACGAAGGATCCGAGCAGGTTCCCCATGGCGAGGCGCGGCAAGTCATGCAGGGACATCAACCGCCACCACCCGCGGTCCAGTTTTACCATCCGGTACACAACGATCTTCACTACAACCCAGATAGAAAGGGCGTAAACTAAGTGTGTCGTTTCTCTCGACGGAAGGCTTAGGTCGAACCGAAGGAGAAAGGCAGTGATTACCGAGGCTGCAAAGATGCACGTCTGAACAGCCCAGATGACCGGCCGGCTTATCGTTCCCAACATTTCAACAATGCGCCCCCGCTTCATTGGTTGTCCTTTGCACCTGCACAATGTGCAGTCTTCACTTGAATTGGTCACTGCTTGTTCATTATCGGCCGTGGGCGACCGGTCGAATATTCTTCGACTCTTTGCGGGAAAAGTTCTGGAGCTCGCGCTGCTGTCCTCACTGTGTTGATCACGTAAAGCTGCTCGGCTTCGGAGAGGCTACTGGAACTCGGCAGGCAGATCCCTCGGCGGAATAGGTCTGCGGCCACCTCGCCGCCATAGCGCTCGCAGTGGGCATAAAGAGATTGAAGGTGCATGGGTTTCCATATGGGACGCGACTCGATGTTTGCAGCATCCAATGCACGTATTAACTGATCTCGCGAGCAGCCGAATTGATCTTCGTTAATCAAAAAGCAGCTCAGCCAGTTGGTGTGGAGGCCGTAGCTTGCCTGAGGCATAAGTGCGATGCCGGGAAGGTCAGCAAACGCGTCTCGGTAGCGGAAGGCGACAGCGCGGCGTTGTTTCACGCGCAAATTGAGGACCTCGAGTTGCCCGCGTCCAATTCCAGCGAGGACATTGCTTATGCGGTAGTTGTAGCCAATTTCCGAGTGCTCGTATGCAATGCCGGGATCGCGAGCCTGCGTGGACCAATAGCGCGCCTTGGCAAGCCATTCCCGATTCCTTGAGACCAACATGCCTCCACTGGTGGTAGTGATAATCTTGTTTCCGTTGAACGAGAAGGCTCCTACGTCTCCCAGGGTCCCCGCTGCTCTTCCCTTGTAAGAGCCCCCTAACGCCTCTGCCGCATCTTCGAGTACCGGTACGCCGAAGTTTCCGCAAGCCTCGAGAATAGAATCCATATCCGCGCACTGGCCGAAAAGATGGACGACGATCACAGCCCTGGGCAGCGCGCTTAGTCGCGCACGCTCGCGAAGCGCTTCCGCAAGGATCTGAGGATTAATGTTCCAGTTGGCGCGATCACTATCGATAAGAACCGGCTTTGCTCCCAGATAGCGGATCGGATTAGCGGTCGCTACGAAGGTCAGCGTTGGGCAAAACACTTCGTCATCATTTTTGACGCCGAGTAGTCTTAATCCCAGGTGAATGGCGGCGGTCCCACTGCTCAACACTGCCGCAGGAAGCCCGATCTGCTTCTCGAACTCCTCCTCAAAAGCTGTGATATTGGGGCCTACCGTAGACAGCCAGTTTGACGCGAAGGCGCTCCGAACATAGTTTTCCTCCATGCCGCCCATGTGAGGTACCGAGAGATGGATCCGCTGGGTCATTTTTTCTATCGCTGCCCGAGGAGCCGAGTTCTAGACGTGTGAGGGGATTAGAACCTGAGAATGAAGCGCCAGCTGCAGCTCACCGGAAGAGTGGAAAAGAAATCAAACCACCCGCAGTAATAAGAGCTTGAAAGAGAGCCTACGAACTTGTCGTGTGGGGAGTCTTTGAAGTCTCGTTAAGCATGGAGTACCGCTTCACTCTTCCGTAGGGTTTCAATCGTTTGGGGGTCCAATTCTTATTAATGAGCTTGACGAGAGTGTGACAAAGGATCTTCACATCAATGAGCAATGAATGATCTCGGAGGTACATCAGCTGGAGTAAGATCTTTGTCGGGCGAATCAATTCTTCATAAGTCTGCTCAGGGTTGCGGCTCCCTTCTAGCACAGCCGCCTCATCCGAGTTCCAGATGGAGGCCCAGTCGGTGATTCCTGGCCGCAATTGGAGAAGGGCTTTCTCCTCTTCGGAATACATGCTTACGTACTTTTGAACCTCAGGTCGCGGACCGACAAAACTCATCTCGCCTTTGAGCACATTGACGAGCTGTGGCAGTTCATCCAGCTTGTAGCGACGCAGGAACTTTCCAAATTTGGTAAGTCGGAAGTCGTCCCCTGCGGTGGCGGACCCTCCAAGCCGCTCCGCCTCCACCAACATTGTTCGAAATTTGAAAATGTAGAACGGTTTACCACAGCGACCTACGCGGAGCCCTCGATAAACAATGGGGCCTGGCGAGGCGAACTTGGACATTGTTGCAATCAGAACCACCAGGGGGGCGCCCAGTAAGAGGCCTACAAGCGAGAGTGCTGAGTCGAATAAACGCTTCGCAGCTTTATCAAACAAGGAGATCATTGACTTATCTGCTTGGTTCGATCCCTTACGAACCGCAACTCGTATCCAAAGGTATAGAGCTCCGCGCCGTTTGTGGGATTAAGTAGGACGAGTATCTATCAAATGTTGCATCGAAAGCCGGCGCTTATCGCGCAGGCCGAGTAACTTGACACTGCAAAAGTGGAAGGGACCAGGACATGACTTTGCTTTCAACGCCTCTCAGATCTCTCCTTGCCACGAGTACAGCCGTCACGGTGGGAATTTCATCGCACCGCAGTTTGGCTCTGTGTTCGAGCCGTAGACTACATGACGGACATGCGGTCGAGGATCGGACTCCCGCACGCTAGTGCGGAAGCCATTTTGTCTGAGAAAATCCGTTATTCGCCGCTCCGTGCATACTTCTTCTCGATTTTGCCCATCGGACGTCACCAAGAAATCATGGCAAGCGATACACGCATAGCGAGTCCTCCGAATTGCTCGTGACATACCGACGATAGCTCTCTTCTCTCCGCCCTCGATATTCATTTTCAGCAAATCGATTCGAGGCAGACTGAGGGAATCGATGATTTCGTCCAGCGTCCTCCCTTCGACCGGAAGACCCCGGTCTTGGTGGGAGATTCTATTAGTTAGGTACTCCTCGGCATCAGTTAGGAACACTTCGCACGCAGATGAGGTTACAACATAATTCATAGCTGACACATTATTCAACCGGTTACGCCTGCACGTTTCCTGAAGGCAATAAAATGTTCTAGGGTGAGCCTCGATGGAAATTACTCGTCCCGTCGGACCAACCAGTCGCGAAAAAAAAATCGTGTCGTCCCCAGCTCCAGCCCCTACATCGACAACTGTGTCGCCCGTTTGAGGTAGATATTGATACATCCAGCTGTCGAAGACCTGTTCCCGGATCTTTGACAAGGGGCGTAGGCTTGGCTTGGGCTCTACGAATACTCCATCAAGACCTTCCTGTATCCACGCATGATCGTAGAATACTCGGCAGGGTCTCATGAATCTGATAGTGGCGTAGGCGCTAATTGCAACTGCAAAGGCGGAACGACCACCTCGGCGGTCAAAAGTGTGATAAATTGTGCGTCTCCAACCCATTTCAGTGCGCTCCTCCTCGTAGATTCCGCTGACAACACCCGTGCTGCGTGCCTTCTCCCCACAGAATAGATTCAGGGTACTAGACCGCTCACCTTAGAGCAGACCTGTGCGTTTAGTCGCTTGCGTGAAACGAAGCAGGCTGCAGCAAATCCTATCCGTGTGCGCCAGATGGAACGAATCAAATGCTGCGACCATTGGAACGGCAAAGCCCTCGTCATGAATGCAGAGGCCCAGACAATCCATCGAGCATGAAGAAAGTGAGTGGTCGTTCCCGAAGGATGCCAGAAACGACCCTTCAGGAATCCCTTGAGTTGTTTGCGAGATGTTTTGGGTCCTCAACGTACCGTTCGCCATTGGCCTATTGTGTGGCCTGTCAGACAATGCACAATGCCCATCATTGCTCCGAGGTTCATGACACAAAAAGCTTGTGGGACAGACCATAAGAAACTTCGCTTTTTAGTTCCCGTCAAACTCCCGGCCGCAGCGATCGAATAAAAGAGGACTTGAGCAACCATTGAAATCCGATACGCAGAGTCGCGAAGCAAGAACAGGTTGCTCACGAATAGTCCCAACATGAAAAGAGGAACCATCCACCGCAATAATTTGTGAGAGAGAAGACCAACAGCGACCGCACCAGTATGCAATGGATTTAATGCACCCTTGTTCGAATAAAGGCACCGCAAATCCTTGCTGACAATGCGTTTCCTCATCTGTAGCGCCAGCGCCGGATCCTTCTGTGTTAGGTCCGATGAGACCGCCACGCGCGGTTCAACGACGTTACGAAAGCCAAGCAGGACAACCTGCAAGGGCAGCACAAAGTCGTCTCCCAGCCTAGGATCGAGCGGTTGCCATAGGAATCTCCGGAAAGCAAAAAACCAGCCACTTGCCATACAGAGCAGGCGGCGGTCGCTTTCTTCCTGTCGAAGCCAGCTTTCGTATTGCCAATACGAACTCTCGCTCTGCGTGATGTTCGTCTCATTGCTATTCGAATAGAACGGCTGGGTCGTCACCAGGCCAACTTCGGGATCGCCGAAGTTCTCAGTTACAATCCTTAGAGCCTCAGGTGGCACCCAACAGTCCGCATCAGTGAAAACGATAATTTCACCTGTAGATTCGGCCACTAACAGGTTTTGGACCGCGCTCTTGCCTTGCTGCCGGGCGCAATCGATCAAACAAACGCCTTTGGCCCTGAACTCTTGAACTATAGCTGCCGTCTGGTCGGTTGAACCGTCGCTCCCGACGATGATCTCGCAACACTCGGGGGGATAATCGAGTGAAAGAAGATTGTTCAGCTTTTTCCGAATCACCGACTCTTCGTTGTGGGCCGGGACGAGCAAGCTGATTCTCGGCAGCCGATTCCCTCTTTTGACAGGCTTGCGACCTCCGAACAACCCGGCGAGCAGCATAAGGGGATAACCGCAATACACGTATGCGGTCAAAGCAAAACAAGTCCAGAAGAGAATTGTCATTTCAGAGGGTAGAGCAGTTTGGATGTGTGGAAAGCAATTGTCGTAGTTTTTGAGAATGAAAACGTTTCAAAGGGCGCGCAGAATGCATTCCTGCTCGCGACGGGACAATCCACGGTGGTATGGGAGCATGAATGTGCAAGAGCTCAGACGCTCCGCTTCCGGACAATCTCCGGTGTAGCCAACGCAATGCAGCTCAGACTTACGGTTCGGATAAATTCGGGTTGCATCTATGCCTTTTTTCCTCAGGCGTGCGATCGTATCGGAACAGATTTCGGATGAGCAAGCGCGGACAGGAAGCATGAAATGATTCCATCTACCGAAGAGCGGCTCGTCGGGAATGTGCCACTGCCCCGGAGCGCCGCTCCGAACGCGGTTCCAGAACTCCGAGCAACCGTTTTCTTCCATGTGCCGGGCTCGAAGCCGAGTCGCAATTCCTGGCGAATCGCTTAGCCTCATGGAAAGTTGCCTCGAAATGAGTTTTTCGGTTGTGGCAGCGCTGTCTTCTTGCAGTTGGTCTATCTCGCTGTGGCCATTCCGGAAGCGCTTTACAAGAGTATAGATTGGCTGCCTGAAGGCGGAGGCATAGAGAAAGCAGCGGGCTGCATGGATAATACCCTGCCGAATAGATTCGGATGCGGACTCGGCGAGCATGCCCTTGAGTTTTTCGGCAAGCGATTCGCTCCGCGTGACGATACAGCCGCCGCCGCTTGCCCGGAGGGGTTTGAAAAAACCAAAGCTAAAGAGCGACGCATCACCAAGTTGTCCAAGTGGACGGCCCTGGTAGGTGCTCCCAAGCGAATGGGCACAGTCTTCAATGATGGGCCGGTCCCGCATCACCTCAGCGATAGAATCGAAATTACTCGGATATCCGAATGTGTAAACCAAGATCAGGCAGTCAAGGTGCGCAGCCTTGTTTTTCAAGTCAGCGAGATTGAGGCCGAACGTGTCGGGGTCGGCGTCTAGGAAAATGGGTGCCATCCCCGCCGCGACTACAGTTTTCGCGACCACTGAACATGCATATAGTGGCACTCCAACTCGTGCTCCAGCGGGAAGGCCAAGCGTTTTCAGAATTAAGTAGAGAGCCTCCCGGCCGCGATGCGTCGGAAACAGATACAGGTCGCTGTTACCCTCTGAGGGAAAAAGCTCTAGCGAAGTCTCCATGCGGTTAGTCACGACACTCCGAACGGCAGCTGCGGCGTCCTTCCATCCATACTCGACTGCAAATCGTGGGATCAAGGAAAGCTACTCCTAAAGTTGCTGCTGGGGTGTCATTGAGGATTCGGTTCGGTACTGACCCATCAACCGCCTATATTGTTCTGGCATCCACCGGCTCACCAGCGGTCGCAACCCCATTCGCAGATGGATGAATGCGGGATAGGAGACCTGTTGGAATCCCAAGTGTGCTTTATATCGTTCGAGCGAATCTTTAGTACTCCGCAACCCGTTGCACGCTTTGCGAATCTCCGGATTCTGGGTGCAGATAGTGATGTACGCATAAATAAGTGCAGACGATGGACTAAGGCGGTAAAAATAGGGATCGGTGAATGATTTCGATAGATCCGCAACTCCATCTACTGCGTGTGCGACCACATAGGACACCAGATGATTTTGGTAGTAGGCACCAAGTACAAGGTTGTAGGGATGATGGAACACGCGAGTGATCCAGCGGGCAAACGTTCCGTGCCTGGAACGTTTTACGCGTACGTTTCCCATGCGCGTTTCCCAAGCGAGGTAAATCCGGTATCCGTCTACGAGCAAATCCGTCAAAGCGGGAACACGGCGAATCTCCAGCGCAGTTAGTCCTTTGCGAATGTCGTAGCGCACGTTTTTAGGTAATTTGTCCAACTGATATTCAGCTAGATTCGAAATCTCGTTTACGACAATGGCGCCGTTGGCGGGGGCGCCGTCCGGAACCAAATGGTAGTAGCCACCCAGGGCCAACCATGGTTTTGGTGTGCAACGGTGCGGAATAACTCGGTCCATCATGGCAGCTGGTCGGTAGAAAAACGGCTTGACCTGGAGCCACCAGACGCCGTCCGCGAAATGGAATCGGCTCTCGACTCGCCGCTCAGTCTCCACCATCTGTTCAACCGCCATGTTGTGCAGATGGAGGGATCGGATGGTTTCTAGATTCTGCTGGGTAAAATCCATCTCATTCCTTCTATGCCGCTGACGGTAGCCCCAGCCAAGGATAGCGGCGGCGTATCCACGGGAATACGACCGGCCGAATCATTGGGTTGATCCACAGATAGGAGGGGAAACTCTTGACGTTCCCATAGTGAAGCTTGAACTGGTTAAGCGAAGACTTGTTGCAAAGTGGGCCAAGATTCGCGGTTTGGACACCCTTTGTTTGCCGTGCGATGCACAGAAAAGCGTGGAATAGGGCGTCGTTCGGATTAGAGTCCAAAAAATCGGCGTGGCTGGCCACGAAGCAAGGGCATGCAGAGGTCCCAACGACGCGAGGCAGCATGAAAGCCACCAGCTTGTTGTCTCGGTAGGCGCCCAATATGATTTGATTGGACTGGCGAAACACTCGGGACATCCAAGCCTCAAATCTCGCTCGATCTGTCTTGTCGGTACCCCACTGAACCCGTCGATGCCAACTCACGTATACTTCATACCCATCTACGATCAAGTCTTCCAACAGTTCGATCGGGCGAACCTCGAGATCCGACAAACCCTGGCTCACGTTGCGTCTTCTGTTTCTTGAAAGGTTTCGAATGGAATACCTATCCACATCGATGCGAACAATCGCTCGATATATGGAGTTCGTAGGTGAATTTGGAACTGACAGATGCATATAGCCAGCCAACGCATGTGTACGGCGGGGCCACGATTCACGGCGATCCCTCCGACTGAAAATGTCACAAGGCATACTAAAAAATGGTTTAATTTCGTTCCACCAAACGCCGCGGTTGAGGTGAACTCTGTCTCCGGTTTCCGCTTGTTGTGTCGCCAATTCCTCCTCACCAAGGGTCGGAAGGGAGAGCCCCTCCCAGAGACGGTCCTCAGAAGCCAATTGAGTTTCGGGAGTTACTTGTGGCACGGGGATCCTATAGCTGCGGGTACGCAATCAACTCAATTTGATTTTGTTCGACGGCCGAACGGAGTCGGGGCTTCGTCAGCGTGTCGAGTTCCATTTCTCTCCGTTCGCGATACTCGTCGTTCTCCGAAAATCCTGGCTCGGAGAAGCCTGGATGACACCCCACCTCATAGGAACCGGCCGGCAAACTCTCAAGGATCGCGGTCCAGCCATCGGTGAGCAGCTCCAGTTTTCCGCGATAACGAGGATGAAGAACAATACAAGAGTCAGGGAAGAAGATTTTTCGCAGGACCATGCCTTGAAAGAGTTCGGAATACCCACTGACTGCCACGCGCCGCAGGATCGATCCTGAATACGGCCCGCCCACCACTTCACTCTCGGGAGAAGCCCGATGGCGAAGCCCGCGAGCACAACGAATTCCTTCTTTCACTAAAGCCCTGTAGAAGGAAAGGATTGCGCCGGGATAATGGTGCATGTGACGGTGCGAATCCGCATGAGTCGGCGTTGCTCCACGATCCTTCATCCAGCGAATTTGCGCACGAAATTCCGCCTCGATCTCGCGGGAGGGAATCTGGCAACGCCAGAGCTTGCGAATCATCAGCTCAGGGGCAAGAAACACTCCGTTTTTCGCAACGAGGTTGGGGACTTGGTCCGGCGGCAGGACTGGTTTCCCTTCGCAGAGGTTGAGATGAACGCCCACGCTCAGTTTCGACGCGTGGGGAATCTGTGCGATTGCGTACTCGCTGGCCGATTGGTTCACCATGAGCGAGGTGCTGGTTACAATACCTTCTCGATGAGCGCGTAGAATGCCATCTGTGATGCCGTAACTCAACCCGAAGTCGTCTGCGTTTACGATCAAGCGTTTGGTGTTCATCGTTTTCTTTGGTCAACAATCAATGGGATCTTGCCTCCTGCGCGCGTCAGGGGTGCTTCCCCTAGTTCGCCCACCACTTCCATACCTCGGCCAAGCAACTCCTGGAGGTCGGACCGAACTTTTAAGAGATCCTCGGATGCCTTCCCGTTTCTTGGGACTGCCCGCACGACGACGCGAGCGGGACCGGTCTGAACAAATTGACAGAAGCGGAAAGCAGTGGCGGTTTTCAATACCTGATTCAGGGCGCGAGGAGAAAAAATGCGCCCGTCTGGACACCGCAACAAATCACTCTCCCGAGTGATGGTGGGCACGACGAGAGGGAACGCCCGTCCGCAAGGACAAGATTGGATTTTCAGCCAAGCACCTCGATCGCCGATGCGATAGCGAATCAATGGCATCACATCATTGATAAACCCGGTCCACACTAAAAAGCCCTCCTCTCCTAGAGCAACGGGGCGAGAGTTTTCGTCCAGAACTTCTAGGAATGCATACTCGGGTGCCAGATGCATCCGGTGGCATTCGCATTCCTGAATCAAACCGCAAAATTCGGTATTGCCATAAGAATTGAAGATGCTCGTTTTGAAAGCTCGCTCTATTTTCGAGCGGAGGAATGGATAGAGAGGCTCGCCATCGGTAAACACGACGCGCATCGGAATCGACTCGCCTCTCTCCAAAATGAAATCCGCAAGAATCCCGAGAACCGATGGGAAGCTTTCGAGGATGTTGTCTTGGTGCTGGCGCAAAAATCCAACGTAGTCTGGCGCCGTTTGCTTAGAGAGGTGAAAGATGCTCATCAGGGTTTGCCGTTCCGGGATGTTATAGACCCAGTAAGGCGGCTGATGCCGCTGCGGTGGCACCACGCGGCTGCCAAACAAAGTAATTCGAGGAGCCCGGGGTTCAAGTCCGGCCCACGCCCACTGACGCATGCGAAACGCCCAATTGTGCCGTGCCACGGCAGAGCTAAAGGAAACCTGGAGGCTTGCTCCTGTCGTACCGGTAGTGGCAACCGCGATGCGTTCATTTCCGGGGACACTCTCAGAGATCAATCGATTCCCATTTCGTTGCACCGATTCGCGTGTGAGAACCGGAAGCTCAGAAAGTTCGTCGGCACTTCGCCACTCCAATTGCGGACAATTCTTATAGAAAGGCACTGTCCGCCGCGCCCATTCGACAGTTCGACGAAGAGCTTGAAGCTGATGATGTGCTACCTCGTCAGCACTCCATTTCTCGTGTGTGCGAAGTCCCCGCAATAGGTCAAACATTTCTGGAGCATAGCGATTACGCGTGAGAAGCCAGCCGCGGGCGCTCGCAGCCAAGGTTCGGGCAGGGGCCGGCATCAGGTCGTAAAATGGCTGGACCCGACCGGAGTTTGCGCGAATAAAGTTTTCAAACATAACAGAATGTCTTAATATTTCCGCACGCAATATATACTACGGAGAATAAGATAATGCTTAGGTAATCAGCATCACACCCACCAAGCACGCCTCAGCTGAGAACTTGCTTATAGAAAGAAAGAAGGCCGCGGACCTGACTATAATTGTTCAGCCGTTCCTCAACTGCTCGCCGCCCGTTGGCGCCCATCCGCTCAGCAGCGCGCGGGTCATGTAATAGTTGGCCTATAGCAGCGGCAAGTTCACCAGGATCGTCAGGCTTGACGAGAAGCCCAGCGCAAATCCGGAAGAACGGCCGAATGGGCGGCAGGTCGCTTGCGATTACAGGCAGACCGCATGCCCAGTATTCCCAGACTTTGACCGGAATATTGTTCAAGAACTTTGGAATGGCTTGGAGTGGACACACGCCAATTTTTGCTTCCGCGAGGGCCTCGGCCATCTCACTGTGGTCAATTTTTCCGCGCAGTTCGACCAATACGCCGGGCCCTAGAGCTTGAATCCGTTCACGTATGAGGCGTTCGGCGCGGTCATTATCGAAGTAGCCGATCAGCAGCAAGCTCACAGGCAGGCCCTTTTCGGCGAGCCGTCCCACTGCGTCAAGCAGAATGAGCGTTCCGGCTCTTACAGAAAGCCCTCCTCGATAAACAACATCGAACTTTTTTGCCGCTAATTTCGGCTCGGGGAACAAATCCAACCTGGGGAAATTGTAGAAGACTCGTTTCTTGCTCCTTCCTACTTTGGCGAAGCGACGTAGAGTAGCCGAGTCGGCAGTCACGATACCATCAAGCGACCGGGCAGCTAGCCATTCGAAACACGACACGATCTTGGCTACGAACGATCGAAGGGAACGTGGAATCCAGGGTTTCGTCATCATCATCAGAGGGAAATCTTCGCAGCTGTCGTAGACCACCTTCTTACGAAAAACCAACTTGAGCAGTAGGCTGACCGGGAGCAGTTCCGGATCGTGGAGCTGATAAATATCCGCGCGGCTTCGTAATAACCGCAGGAGAATAAGAGGTGCAAGTAAAATTCGCACCGCGGGTTGCTTGGGTCTGCGGACGGAAGCTAGGTCAACGCCTTCCTGAAGGCCATTAATTCCGTGCGGGGCAATAAATTTGGGCCGGAGCCCCATCGCTGCTACCGGTACCGATTCCATGTAAAAGGAGCGATAGTCCAAGGAGCGTTGAATGGAGGAGAAATGGCAGACGCTTATGCGTTGTAGCGACTGCCAGCGCGCGCAGGCTCGCGAAGGGACCTCTGCAGGAATTGCACCAAGACCGTTGCGATCGACGGCAGGGCCTGTGTCAACGCCAACAGTGGAGCCTGTTCGGGGATTCATTGCTGAAGTCATGTTTGGTCCTTACATGCAACCTCAGGATTTTGTTTACCTAAGGAAAGATGGTGCAGAGAAGCCGCGAAGCCGATTAGAAACCACAGTTCTTTATGCGTGGCTGAGGTCAGGAAAAACGCTGTGGAATGAAATCCGATGAGCGACGCAGCCGTGGCTCCGCTCAAAACCGCCAATTCATGCCGGCCCTGCTGGGCGAATCGCTTTCGTGCGCGTACTGTCTCCGCAAACGCAGCCCCATTGACGACCGCGAACGCAATAAAACCGACCACCCCACATTCGAAGAGAACTTGCAAGAGCGTGTTGTGATAGAGTTCCTCTTTCTCTTCTACATAGCCTGGGCCATGACCCCACCAAGGGGATTCTCGCACCTGCCCGAGGTAATCAGCCCAGATTCGCAGACGTGCTTCCTTCCGTGGATCGGTCCAATTGTCTGAACTCGAGAACCGATCCCATACGACAGTAGGCGCCAGCCATGCGGCGACCGCCAATCCTACGAGAAGGGCTGCGAAGACACTGAGCCGGCCAGTGGAAAACCTCCTGTTCGTCTCGACTATATTGCTTCCGAATTGGCGCCTCCTTTGTTTGGAGGAAACTAACGCAAACGTCGCACACCCCGTCAGAATCATGCCGAGCACGCCCCCGCGCGAAGCAGTCATCGCAATGGTCAAGCAAACCAGGGCAATGGACAGCGCTGCCCAGGCGCGAGTAATTAGCGATCTTCCGCAAAGGAATAGAGCGACCAGCAGAGGAATCAATGTTACGAGGAGTGCGGCGGTATAGTTCGGGTCCGCCAAGCCATAGGCCCGTTCATCCCGTCCCTCAAAGAGACCAAGTGGGTTGTAGTGCCCTGTCCATGTTTCATAGATAGCAATGGCAGAAATAACGTTTGTACCGCCTACAAAGATCTTTACGACCACCCAGGCGGTTTGCCCTCTCTGCATGACTAGACCAACAGCGATCGCCGAGGTACAGAGCGCCAAGTACGTACCGATGCCTCTTGGATGCGACGCTGTCCACTCGGGCTGAGTCAAGGCTGCAAAGAGAAAAACTATGGCCAACATCACCAGGAGGCTGGGCAAAATCGAACGAAGGCGCAAACAGGACCGCATTATCAAGCGATGCAGAAATGCCACCGCAATAAAGAGGAGACCCGCAGCGGTTGGGATTGCGACCGGGAGACTGGCGAACAGCGGAACCTGGAAAAGGAAGAGGCTCGCAGTATACAAAAACAGCGTCCACGCCGGGAAGACAACTCCGAACAGGATGGTTAGCGCAACCACGAATCCGAAGGACGCTAGCACTGGAAAAGCAAACGTTGCAATTGTCGCCAGAACGAGAGCAGAAAACACGAGTGTCCAGTGCACTCGGGATTTACTGATTGCCATTTCTTCTAAATGCACTGCGTAGCCTTCTCTTTCCACACTTCTACCTGAATTGTACGGTACAGAATTAGAAGCTTCTCCGCCGTGCGAAGTATGGACGATCAGGGCTGTTTGATGCATACGCGGGCCAAGTTGCGTCGAATTCTCTATGGACAGCTGAGCCCACGAGCTCCGCGTCCCGCTGCTTATGGAAGTAGGAAATGACTCGATCCACAATCTGGGGCAGCGGCGTCTCGGGAATATAATTCGTCAGGCGTTGCAGCTTTTCGAGAGAAGGCACGCGCCTGGGCATGTCCTCAAAGCCAGGCTCGTAAGCCTTATCGTAAGAAATAAAGCTGATTGGCGAGGCGCTTCTCGTCCTCTCCTTCACCACATGGGCCAGACCTTCGATGCTGATCTCCCTGTCGCTCCCGACATTGACTACTTCCCCTACGGCAGCATCGGTCGAAACGAGCCGCCATATGGCCTCGATGGAGTCGTCCACGTCGCAAAAGCATCGCGATTGTTGGCCGCTGCCGTAGACAGTAATCGGCTCACCATCAAGAGCTTGCTTCACGAAGCCGGGGAGCACCATGCCGTAGCGCCCCGTCTGACGTGGGCCAACGGTGTTGAACAAGCGCGCTATCACGATGGGAAGCTTCTTTTCTTTCCAATACGAAAGCGCCAGGAATTCATCTAGCGCCTTCGATGCCGCGTAGCTCCAACGACCTTTGACCGTGGGGCCGAGGACTAGATCTGAGTCCTCCTTGAACGGCACCTGGGTGCTTTTACCGTAGACTTCGGAAGTTGAAGCTATGAATACCAGCTTCTTTTTTTTGCTGGCAGCTTCGAGAACCCGTTGGGTTCCATAAACGTTGGTTTCGATCGTTCTCACCGGGCTTTCCAAGATCAAGCGCACCCCAACGGCGGCCGCCAAGTGAAAGACGATGTCCGATTCATCAATCAATTCCGCGAGGAGTCGCTCGTTCTGGATCAAATCAAAGAAGTAATGGAAATGTTCGTGCGACTTTAGGTGACGGATATTCCGAACGCTTCCAGTCGAGAGGTCGTCAAGGATAAAAACCTCATTCCGCTGTGCGAGCAAGAACTCCGCTAGGTGGGACCCGATGAATCCCGCGCCCCCCGTAATTAGAAAACGCATATACCCTCCTAGATTGAAGAACTTGGGATTGCCGCCAGACCCGGAGCGAAAATAACGCTCCGCAAAGCGAAGTCGGTATCCGGTGAGCCACTTGATTCCTGAACGTGGCGATGGTGGTGTGCAGCCATCGTCGAAGAACAATTGGGCCCGAGGAACAGGGATCAGGTTGTTCAGGAACAGACCCAACTAGAGAATAAGAACGATCCAGCGGAATAGTCTGAGCGTAAGAAGGTTGGACGGAGTGGCCCCGGCCCGTCGTTGCTGTTGCGAGCTCATTGACAATCCCAAATCTCTGGTCGGTCGAGTCCTCTCTTGCGATGACGGTCTCTCATTCAGCCGCTCCTAAGCTCAGATTGAATCTGAGCTTGACGTCGAGTGTTAATCGTTCCGGGATGACGCCGAGCGTCCAACTTCCGGTAGAGAGCAAGGTATTCTCGCGCAGTCCGCTCAATGGAAAACAGCTGACGAGCGTGTTCGGCGAGGCGACAGGCAAGATTTAGTCGCTCGGATGGCTCCGCGAGGCGTAAGAGACCTCGTTGCAATGCTTCAACGTCCTCTGTCGGAACGAGTAAAATGGACAGACCCAAACGGCGCAATTCTGCCAGAGCTCCTACATCCGTAGCCACTACCGGAATGCCTGCACAGCACGCTTCGACGACGCTGATTGGGAGACCCTCGCTGTGAGAGGCCAAAACAAACACATCTGTAGCGAGCAGTAGATTACCTACATCATTTCGTTTGCCCCAAAAGTGGACTCGACTGGCGATGCCCAGTTCGTTGGAGAGCTTTTCAAGGTTCCTGCGGTCAACCCCATCTCCCACCAGCCATAGTTCCACATTTCCCAGTTTGGGAAGTGCTTCAGCAAAGGCTCGAAAAAGCGTGGGATGATCCTTTGGTTTGTTGAGAGCGGCCACCATCGTCAGGATAAGGCGATTGGGTTCCACTCCAAATGTTCGCCGTGACTGAATCCGAGCAGAATTATCGGCGACCGATATGCGCTTCAAATTCACACCGTTGTGAACAACCATCGGGTGAACGGTACCATTCGAAAAGTCTCTTACGCTTGCGGCGGTCTGGTCGGATACGGCTGTGACCTGGTCGCAACGCCGCATCACCCATTGGATAAGGCGGTCTGATCGTTGAAAACCACGGTAGATACCCGCATGCACCGTATACAAGATCGGGATGCGGATGCCTGTCGGGCGAAGGAGGAGACAGGCAAGGCCGGCATAATAGCCGTGGCAATGGAGAATATCGGGTTTCAATCGGAGCAGAACCCGTCGCAAACGCACAATCCCTGCCAGATCGATCCGCATGGTCTGGTGCAAACCGAGAGGAACTGGGCCGGACTGTAAGCCGCTTAGATCTGAATCCTTGTGTTGATCGTCGCCATAGAGGAAGAGGACATGATTCTCTACTTCGCGTTTCTGCAATGCGGCCGAAAGATCACACACCAAGCTCTCAATACCGCCAGTAATGAAGCACTCGCAGATGTGGGCCACTCGCACGCCGATCCTATGCTCCGGTGACGCATTCTCGTAGCGTCCTGCCCGCATTCGTAAGTCGATGAGGAGCAAAGAGGACGAATGTACCCAAGTAAACTAGAACTCCCAGAAAAAGTGTCAACGGCCAGCCAATGATACGGGTAAGGCTCAAGCAAAAGACCATCATGGCCGTGCCGCCGAGCATCGATATCCACACGGCCCTGCCAAATCGCAGAGCCAGCCCATCTGCAGAGAAAATTCGCAGGTACTGTGCGAGAAGCGCTGCGTCTGCAGCAAGCAATGCTACTGCAGCTCCTTTCGGGCCCCAGACCCAGCCGAGCAACAAAGTCACACCAGCCAGTGGCAGAAGCGTTGTTGCGAGAGCGTTCCTTCTGGCGCTTATGCGGTTGATGGCCGTTAAGATCGCTCCTCCAAGCAGCCCACCAATCGCGGACAGTACCGCGTTACCGGCAAGGATTTGAAGAACTGGAGCAGACGATGCGAAACGGGGTCCGAGCAAGATGCAAATTTGTGGTGCGAATGAGGAGAGAGCTACGGCCACAGGGACTGCTGCGATTAGAAGAACGTCCAATAGGCGAGCTCTCATTTCTAGAATAACGTCCATCCTTTGTGCTTCAAAGAGACGCGTCATTATAGGGAGAAGTGCGTCGCATGATGCGAACGCCCATTGTGGAAAGACACTCGTTATCGTCCACGCCGCTGCGAACCAACCTACTGCTTGGCGGGATGCCACCAAACCTAAACATAGGACTGAAACCTGCGAGTAGCCCGTTTCTGTCCAGGAATAGGACATGAAAGGCCAAGCTTTACGCACGATATGGCCTAGACCTTTCCAACTCCAGTCCTCTTTGGTCGGCCAGAGATGGTGTAATTGCCATAGGCGGATTCCGACAGCTGGCACCGAAATCCCAGCTAATCCCATTAAGAGTAGGAGGACCGAAAGATGCTTAAATATCACGATCCCCATCACCAGGATTGCGCCCAGCCGATAAACGACTGAGCCAGATAGGATCGCACCCGAGCGAAGCTCTGCCGTCAAGAAGAAGGCAGCAATAGTCGCAAGCCTTTGAAGATTGCCAATTACGAGACCCACGCAGATGCATTCAGCCACCCAGGCGTGCCGAAGTGTTGCTACGATCAAGGCGAAAATAATCCCAGCAAAAAATATGGCACTGAGCGCGATACCAGCCGCCAGAATTGGGGGACCCTCCTCCAGGTTGGCCGCCACGGCCCGAGCAGCGTAACGAGTGATCCCGAGGTCGAAAAGCGTGCTCGTAACCCCGCCGATGGAGAGAGCAAGGCTATATAGTCCATAGTCTCCAGGTCCAAGATGCCTAACTAAAAGCAGTCCGGCAACAAGCGTCCCAATCGATAGGAGCCCGCGGTCGATCCACAGCCACAAACTGTTCCGCCCGAAGATGCCTAGAACAGCAGCCCTTTGAAGGGGAAGTTCTCTACGTTCCATTGCTGTTTCTTGCCGGGCGTCAAACAAAGACATCAAGTGGCTATCTCCTCCCCTAAGTTAACAACCACTTTTCGAGTGCGACGCGGACCACATTTTGCATCCCACAAAGAACAAGGATCTCGCAGGTCATGATTCCTTGCTTATTCGTAACGTCATTTTTAACCTCTGAATAATATTTCTGGCAGCGACTTATTCGAAAACGAACCTGCCCGTACGACCCAATAGACTCAATGGTTCTACCCTAGAAATGATTAGAGTTTTCGATACAAGAACTCAGGGATGGGAAATGTACGCTGGTCCAACACGGAACCGAGGAGTCGCACTTGTGCACATTTCAGTTGTTCTTTTACGCATCGTACAGTCTCCCGTCTCGTGTGATTTGCTTCGACGATCAGCACGACTCCGTCCGCCAATTGTCCGATAAAGGTCGCCTCAGTCTCACGGCTGAGCGAAGGGGCGCTGATGAGGATGTAATCAAACGCCTCGCGCAGTTCGGCAAAGCGCTCTCGATAACGTTCCATCGAAGGGCAAAAGCCCGGCTTCACTAAACCCGAGGGGATCAGCCAAAGATTCTCTCCGCAAAGTGGTTTCCCGAAATTCCGAATGGGAGCGTGCGTGGTGAGCGCCTCCGCTAGCCCAAACTGATTGGCGGCGGCGAAATGAACATGCAATTGTGGCGACGAAAGGTTGGCATCCACAAGACAAACGGAAGTGTCTGCCTGCTCAGCCAGAATCTCCCCTGCCCGTGCGCAAATCCAGCTGCTACGGTCATCTCGCGAAATCCCTGAAAAAGAAACTACTTTTTTAGGGTCGCTGCCGTTGCCAATAGTTGAGAACAATCGCTGAACGAGTTTCCCGATCTCGGGGTCCGGGGGTGCCTTCTTGAAAGGAATCGCTGCATGCGCCTCCTGCGGAACCGGAACAGAGTCCGCCGGAAGGTCGAACAATTCGTCTTTTTCGACGCGCTGCAACAATTCAAAATTCTTGCTCATTTGGGTTGGCTCATCCCTCAGTTCTTACCGGGCGCCCTGGCAACGGACGCGGAGGCTCGTTGGACTCGAATTGCCTGGCCAACTTCGAGCCGATCAACGTTGGCAATGTCCGGGTTCAGCTTTCGAATCTGTCCGATCGTGCTGCCGTTATACACCCCGATGTTCCGAAGAATGATCTGTCGTAAAGTATCTCCTGGTTGAACTATGACCGTTTTGATTTCCGCTTCCTCGCTTAAAAGTGAAGACTGATCGGCGTCAGAATTGGAAAATCCTGCGGCTTGAACGTTCAGAGTGGAAGAGAGTGGCACCGAATCGGACTTCACTGCCACGTAGCTCCGAACAGATGAAGCGGCATTTCGAATGAATGCCCAGCCCTCGGAAGATCCTTGAATCAACCGGTCAATGCGGCTCGGGGAAAACGACAAAATTCCGATCGCGATCGCAACGCAAGCCGCGGCCCCAGCGGCGCCCATTGCCCACCGACCAAAACTTGTTTTAGGTTTTTCGGCATAGGAGGACAGCGTTGGACGAGACGTCATGGGCGAGGGCGAGGACACGGCGGGACGTGACACCACTGGAGGGCGTAAGGGCGCGACGCGTTTAGCAACTTTGGGCCATTGTAAGGATTCCACATCGCGGTCGGCAACGACCTCTTCCATCATCCCGATATCAACCTGCTTGCGTCCCATCGCGTAGGCGAGTGAAAGCGCACTGAAGCACGAGCCGTTGATCTTCCTTGGGATCCCTTGCGATTGTTCCGTGATGAGCCTCAGCGCTCCCGGACTGAACAAAGGGCTTCCCTCGTAGCCCGCAACCCGGAGGCGATGGGCAATGTAGCGGACCGTGTCTTCAGAACCGAACGGCTCCAACCTGGCAAACATGGAGATTCTCTGTTGCAACTGCTCGAGTTCGGGGCTTGCCAACTTCTTAGCCAGTTGTGGTTGTCCGATCAGCAGAATTTGAAGCATCTTGTCGCGGGATGTCTCAAAATTAGATAAAAGGCGGACCGCCTCAAGCACTTCTGAGTCGAGATTCTGAGCCTCATCAATGGCCAGAACGAAGCGGCGACCGGCCAGCATTTCGCGGCAAAGGATCTCATTTAGCCTGTTGTGCATGGTCACAAGTTCCATGCCCTGGGCATCGAACCCCAAACCGTTTAACAAATAATGAAAAAATTCCTTGGCGTTGCATTTCGTCTGGAACAGGAACACCGTCCGGGAGGCCTGATGGAGTTTTTCGAGAAGCTGAAAGGTCAGAGTCGTTTTTCCGAGGCCCGGTTGCGCAATCAAGGCCACAAAGCCGCGATCGGACTGAATGCCGTAATAAAGGGACGCCAAAGCCTCGCGATGACTTTTACCGAGATAAAGAAAGCGAGGGTCCGGCGTCACACCGAAGGGCTGTTCCTTCATTTTGAAGAAATCAAGAAACATATCGTTTCTCCTTTGGCAGCGCCGCGAGCACCGGAATCTGCAGGACGTCCCGAAGCTCGTCCGGGGTCCGCAGTGACGGGTCAAGGTAGTCCGCGGCAAAAGCAACACCTGGACTAATCAGACAGGCCAGCAAAATTCCTAACAGCAGCGTCATTGCCCGGTGAGGATGAGCGGGAAGAACCGGCACGGTGGCCGCCTCGGCGATTGCCACGTTGACAATTCTCTGGCGATCCAGGGCATCACCAATCCGCGACTCTTCCCTTTTTTGCTTGTAAAGGAGATCGTTCCCTTCCGCTTCCTTGACCTCGCGGAGAAGGTTTTCTTGCGTCGCGCCGTTCACATTGATCATGCCAAGCTGAGTTCGATATTGGCGGATTACGTTGAGTGTTTCATCGGCACGCGCCTGCAAGCTCGCCATTTCTGCATTCGATTTTGTCAGTTCCGCCTGAAGCCACTCATACGATGGGTTACGATCCTTTGTTTCCTCTACCACTGGCACATTCTGAGCTTTGTTGATTGCGTCAATCGTTTCATCGATCTCTTTTTGCACTTCCTGCACGGGTCGATAATCGGGTTTGAACTTTTCGAGCAGCGCGGTGCGCTTCAATTGGAGTTCCAGCAGCGTGGTCTTGAGTTGCTGCATGAGAAATTGATTTTCAGAAGAGCGGACCTGTGAAACGGTCCGTGCTGGCGTGGACGCGAGTTGATCTCCCACAACCCGGGTTCGCTTCTCCGTTTCTTTGATCGCAACCTGGGTGGAATTATAGGTAGCCTCAAACTCAGAAAGTTTCTGGAGAGCGATCTGTTTTTCCAGTTGTGGGTCGGCCACACCTTTGTCGTGGTCGAACTTCGTCAGCTGCGCTTCGGCGGTTTGCAGTTCCTGATCGTAGTGTTGAGATTCCGCCTGGAAAAATTCAAACGCGCCCGGAGGGCGGTGAACTTCGACGGTCTTTTCCAGATAGAAACTTCCGAGCGTATGCAGAACGCGGGCTGCCAGTCGCGGGTCCGGCGAATCGTATGTCACCTGGATGAGGTCCGTCTTTTTCAGAGGTTCAATCTGCAGTTTACTTTCCAGTGCGACCACCGCCCGTGAAATGTTCTTGTCGCTGTCCTGCCCGTCTTCACTCCAGCTCGTTGCAGTTGCAGGAAGTAGGCGATCCCACAGATGGCTGGATCGCGAATCTTGAAGATTGCAGGAGACCACGACTTTCTCGAGTAGATCGCGGCTCTTTAAAAGTTCCACTTCGGAGTTGAGTTCCTCTTCCGTGACTTCGCCGGGGTTCGACATCACGGCGTCCCGGCCCGGCGAGACAGCCGCATCGACCCGCTCGCGCTTGACCAAAAGCTTCATTTTGGCCTCGTAATCCTTCGGAAGCGAAATGATCCCGAGGACCGTGCCCAGCAGGAGAACCAGGAACGTCACCACCACGAGTTTAGGGCGACGGAAAAGCGGCGTCGCAATGTCCCTAAGGGTGGGCAACCGCTCCGTGCCGTTTGCACCAGATTGAAAGTCTTGTCCGTCCATGTGAACTAATCCTCAGTGAATTTACTAAATCTATAAGATTGCTGGGCTAACATAAGTTCCTACAGAACTGGTTGGTAGGAAGGGTTTGATTTTTGAGAACGCGTTCTTGGGAACGAAGAGCATGTCTCCTGGCTTAAGTTCTGGATCTTCCTGCAAATCTCGCGAACTGAACATTTTCTTCACGTTGATAATCCTGGCTTCGGTCCACTGATCCGATACGCGCCTGAATAGAAGCACTTGCGAGTGCTTGGACGCATCTGTGAAACCCCCGGCTATCGCAATTGCTTGTGTAAGGGTGACGTCACCGCGCCAGTCAAACTTTCCAGGTTTTCCGACCTGGCCGCCCACGGTGAAGTAGGGTTTCTCGAAGTCTTTGGGATCAACTGTGATCACAGGGTCTTGCAAGATTCTGGAGTAGGCGGTCTTAATGGACTCGGTGAGTTCGGGAAGGGTCTGTCCTTCGGCCGGCAGGTCTCCAACTACACGCAGGGTGATGTAGCCATCCGGTTGAACGGTGACCGTCTGATTAAATTCCGGCGTCAGCGCGAAAGTCAGTTCTAGTGTGTCGCTCGGATTAATCCTGTACCGCCAATTTCGTTTGTGAAGGCTCGGACCGGCTTCACCGGGGTACGGTTGAGCCGCGTTGTTGCTAGCGTCTGGTCGTCCGTGACCAGTGGGGCTTAGCACTAGAGTCTTCTGTGCATCAGCGGGAGCCGCTGTGAAAGACAAGATCAGGCTGAACGTCAGAATTTCTATTGTCGATCTCAAACTGTTCATTTCTGATTCCACCCAATTTCTTGTCAAAAGCAGCCGGAGCAGATGTGGATTGTAGTGGTATTGACAATTCTGTTTGAAGAAAGCTAAACCAACTCGATATCATAGCCTTCGACTCGAATAGAGACAGATCGATGGAGTAGCTCTATTGACAGAACCAAGCTTTGATCCCTGCCGTGACCTGCGAGGATTCCTTCAACGCCGTCAAGCGATCCTCCGCGAATGCGAACGCGGTTTCCCACCGTAAGGAACGGATGGTCCACAAACGGAACCTTCTGTCGAATGGACATTTGGAGATTCTCGATCTGTTCGGTAGGGATCGGAGTCCCGACACGCTCACTGCCCACGAATCCAAGCACGCCTGGGGTCCGCAGCACTCTTAAGCGCTCCCCAGCCGCCTGGACCGTCCGAACAAACGCATAGCAACTGAACAATGGGACGTCTACCATGGCCCGCCGATCGCTCCATCGTCGTATTTGTTGCATCAGCGGGAGAAATGTGACGACTCCAATTTCCCGGAGTTGCTGGTCGACGCGTTTCTCATGCCGAGCCACAGTATGGATCGCATACCAGCGGGATTGCTCCCCACCGATGCCTAGTTCGGGGACCAACCCGTTACGTTCGAAATTCAGTTGTGGACCGTACACAGCTTCGCCCCCTCAGTCCCAATTTCTCACTCAAAAACTGACGAACCAAAGCTTCCCGTCCGCCAGCGTCCTAGTACAGACGGCTGTAAATTCCGTCTGGGAACGCTTCCGCCTTACACGGTGCGCAACGACGAATCCAAGTCACGCCACTCCTGATCCCATGGCGCGCACCACGTCGTCGCGGTCCATTCTGACTATTCGTCTGGTGGTGCCAACGTGTGTCGTTCCGCGGCCTCTTCAGATTCTTTGATCAGGCCGGCCACGAGGCGTGATGCGCGCTGCGAAAAGGTGCGCAATGAAAATCCTTTGCCTGCGGCCGAAAACCCACTTCGCACCTTGCCTCCAATGCCGTGTTCCACTCGCAATACGGTCATGTCTGCTTTCATCAGCACCTTCGACGCGCCATCTGTTAGCGGGAGAAACACTTCGATCTGAACCACGGCATTCGGAGGGGGGCAGGTGGAGGTCAAAACGAATGCGCCAGCCACACTCATGTCTCGCGTTACGCCTTCACCCTGGTAGTGCCCACTCTCAGGGCCGCTCCAGCGAAACATCACCGATGCATTCATTCGATAACGAATGCCCCTGCGTCGTTCCGCCGAGTCTGCAAAGGCGTGCGGGATTTGCGTCTCTCCACATTTCCTGGGTAGTTGTTGACTTTTCCCCAGTCGGGCGGAGGTTACGGCTTTCATGGATTGCTCGCAAGTGGCCTTAAGGCCCCGATCACATAATATTTTTCCCTTTACTTAGAACCCTCGTTCTCAGTTCCGCCGTTGCTCGATGTTGAGGCGAATATACGTACAGTTCGCTGGCCAACGCTGGTCGCCACGGTGGTAGGTATCGCGTCGGTGTGATTGTGGACAATCGGAGGAGACGAATGTCCATTGACATCGACTATTCGCATGAGTTTCGACTTCAGAAATACGGCCGGCGACCCGCGACGCGTATCATGATCCACTAACGAGCATTGGTGCATTCAAAAGATTTACGAAGCTATTTACCTGCTGCGGATGTATCATCCGCGGTGGAGCCCCGACCGAAGAGGTTGTCTCGTGTGTCCTAAAGTGGACAGACACTGAAATCCGCGAGTGTATTCTTGTTGGAAGTTCGGCGAGACCTAACTATTGACACCGCGAGAGGAGATAGCTAGCTCGGCTTGTTGTGAGGAGGAAGAGCGCGTAGGCACTTTAGGCTGCGCACCGGGTTCGCAGTCCGCATCCCTGGATCACCGGGTCTGTGAGCTCAAAACTCACGATCCGCAAATATTACAAAATATTCACCAAAGAGTTGCTACATCCTATCCTCCGGTAGTTAAAATCGCGCCGATGCCGACTACGGACAGCGATCCAAAATAAGTTCGGCGCCTCAGCCCCCCGAACCTGCCTTTTTAGAACGTTGGAGGCGGTTGCATGTCTCGGTCTCTCTCAAGGCCCAAACATAGCATCTCTGTGCTCGTCGTCACGGCGGACAATATCACGAGTGAACTGCTTAAGAGTGCATTTGCGCGTGGTAGGAACGGTTTCAAAGTAGCGACGTTGACGGGCAGTTCGCAAGCGGTCATCAGCGAGATGGAAGCTCACAAGGCCGACGTCGCCTTGATCAGTGAAGAGCTTCAGGACGGGCCTGAAGCAGGCAACAAGGTCCTACAAAAGACGAGGGAATCACATCGTACTTCTGCGATCATGCTTCTGCAGAATTCCAGACCCGAGCGTGTGGTGAAAGCCTTTCGTGACGGCGCGCGGGGTGTTTTCTACCGGAACCACTCGCTGAAATCCCTCTCGAAGTGCATCGAAACGGTCCACAAAGGGCAAATCTGGGTGTGCAATGAAGACATCGAACATCTTATTAAAGCCCTGGCCTCCAGCAGACCTCTTGAGTTTCGCACTGCGGACGGAATGCCACTTTTAACGCGTCGCGAGGAAGACGTGGTTCGCCTTGTTGCTGATGGGCTAAAGAATCGCGAAATCGCTGAGAAGCTACAGGTGAAGGAACACTCCATAAGGAATTACGTCTACCGAATCTTCGAAAAGTTGGGGGTGTCCAGCCGAGTCGAACTCATTCTGTACGCGTTTAGCCAGCGTGACCAGGGGAATTAGACTGTGGTGGTTAGCTCCATGGCGCGGTCGTCAAGTGGTAAGACAAAGGTCAGCAGTCACCGCATCCCGTTGTTTCCGATAAACCGGGTGGTTGATTTCGGACGTATCGTCGGCTACTACGAAACGGCCAAACTTCTTCTCTATTGGAAAATGGACGCACATTCAAGCATTAGACTTCAACAGACTTCAACAAGCAGGCCGCTAACGCTTCAACAAGAATCGCCTAGAATCCACGAAGTTCTACAGAGTTCAACAAGGTTAGGCATCTGGTTCGGGACCAGAGGCCCTACCTTGGCGTCCGTCGCTGGTAAAAACGGCTCGAGAGTTCAGCATGTCCTACTTCTTTCGACACCTCTTTGAAGAAAGCGCCGATAATTCCGAAAGGACGGAGCACGATTAAATAGAACCTCGCAGGAATTCACTCCCAGGAGAATCACGATATGTATCTTGGAAATGGTTCCTTAGCCTTAAAGGAACTAAACGAGCGGAACACTATATTCTGGCGAATGCAATCCGAATTGACTCTTAAACAGCTGTCAGACGAGACGTTGTTTAGCTGGGCCAAAAACGACATGGACTCCGAGGTCGCCAGGGACATTCCCCTAAGATCGCGAAAAACTGTTGAGAAGGCACTCGCCGACGCAGCGGATGCAAAGAGCCTGTTTCAAGCTGACTTCTCCCGAAGAGGCGGGATGGCTCGCAAGAGCGATGCACTCCAGGATTTAATCGCGGAAATCGTCAGGCGTCGGCCAGCAATCACCGCAGGACAGCTACTGTGGGAGCTGGAAGGGGTCTCGGGAGCAGGAATCGCCACTCGGGTTGAAAGTCAGGCCAATGTTCTAGCTGGTGAAGCTAGAAAGATTCACTTCATAAATTACGATGAACGACCGAAAACAGCCTCTGTTTCCGGACTGAAATTCCGTCTAGCGAGAGCTAAGCGAAAAATGGGAATGCACTAACCGGCTAACGCACCGTCGAGCCATATACGATCCTCCTCTGCGTGCAATCTTCAGGATAGGAGGTCATATGGCGACGAACAGTATTTCCGAACTATCGATCATCTACAAACCGGTTGAGGGACTCGTTCCCCATTCCGGCAATGCTCGGATACATTCACAACATCAGATCCGCCAGATCGCAGCCAGCATAAAAGAGTTTGGCTTTGCGAATCCTGTTCTCATCGATGGTAAGAATAGGATCATCGCCGGCCACGGTCGCGTGGCGGCTGCCAGACTTCTAGGTTTCCGTCAGGTGCCTACGATTTCTCTCCAGGGTCTGACTGAAGATCAGATTCGAGCATACGTGCTCGCAGATAACCGTCTCGCCGAAAAAGCATGCTGGGATAAATCCATCCTCGCCATTGAGCTCCAACACCTTCTTACCATCGACAATGAGCTTAGTCTCGATATCACCGTCACCGGATTTGAAATTCCTGAGATCGATCTCCTCCTCGAAGAGGCAAAAGAAAAAAAGCCAGATCCCGAAGACATCTTAGAAATTGATGAAACGACTCCATCGATCACGCAGCCGGGCGACGTCTGGCAGCTGGGCAAACATCGTGTTCTTTGTGACAACTCCCTCGAGGCACGCTCCTACAAAACCTTGTTGAGCTCTCGCCTTGCAAACGTGGTGTTTACGGACCCGCCGTACAATTTGGTTATCGATGGTAACGTCTCCGGACATGGGTCGATTCGGCGCCGCGAGTTCGCAATGGCCTCGGGGGAGATGGACGATGCCGAATTTGCGGCTTTTCTCACGCAAGCCTTGGCTCTCCTCGCGCGCTATAGCAGCAGCAACTCGCTCCACTTTTTGTGTATCGATTGGAGACATCTGGGCGAGATGCTCGCGGCTGGAAAACAGGCGTACCAATCACTGCTCAATGTCTGCGTGTGGGTTAAGGAGAATGGCGGTTTGGGCTCGTTCTATCGATCCCAACACGAGCTGATCTTCGTGTTCAAAAAAGGCAAAGGTCGATTTCGCAACAATATTCAGCTGGGACAGTATGGGCGTTACCGAAGCAACGTGTGGAAATATCCGAGTACGCGTGCCGTTTCACGCCGAAGTGAAGAAGGACATCTGCTGGCTGCGCATCCAACGACGAAACCGATCGCCATGGTGGCTGATGCGTTGCTCGATTGTTCGGCTCGTGGAGATATTGTGCTCGACTCATTCCTTGGTTCAGGCACTACGCTGATTTCGGCCGAACGAGTCGGACGAATCTGTTATGGAATCGAAATCGACCCGCTTTTTGTGGACGTGGCTGTCCGCCGTTGGCAAAAGCACACGGGGGACTTTGCCATCCATACAGTCACGAACCAGCGATTCGACGAAATCGCCGCTGCTGCGGAAGTGAATCGTGACTGATCACGGCGATGACTACACGGTTGGATTCAAGAGGCCTCCGAAGCACACCCGTTTTGCAAAAGGTCAATCAGGAAATCCGCACGGGCGACCAAAAGGCTCCCAGAATCTGGCGACGATTCTCGAGAAGGCCTGTCGAGAGCGAATTCGGGTCACAATCAATGGCACAATTCGGTCTCTCAGCAAGTTCGAAGCGGCCATGCTTCAGCTAGTAAACAAGGCGGCGGCCGGCGACCTTAAAGCGACAAATGCTCTGTTCAATTGGATTACTGGGCTAGGGAACTTCGAACAGACGGGCGTACCGAATCCCCTTGCTCGGGAAAGTGACGCTCTCGTGATGGCGAGCATCATTCGCCGGATCCGGGAGTCAGAAAATCCACGGTCTGAGACCGAACCTGATCAGGCCGCTCCCGATGGTCTTGCGAAGCTGGAACCAGCATGAGTAGACAACTTTCGTTCAACGAATACGAATTTATTTTGCGGCGAGACTTGATGAGTTTCATTGAGCTGTCATTCAACGAACTTAATCCGCAAGCGACTTTTTCAACGAGCCACCACATCGAGGTTCTAGCTTCTAGGCTGGAAGCCTGCCGCCAGGGAAAAACTAAGCGGCTGATCGTGAATCTGCCGCCGCGCTCGCTAAAATCCCATGCCGTCAGCGTTGCGTTTCCAGCATGGCTGCTAGGCCATGATCCCACAGCGCAAATCATTTGCGCCAGCTACGGCCAGGAGCTAGCCGAAAAACTCGCAAGAGATTCTCGGGCCTTGATGGCAAGCAATTCCTACAGGAGGCTGTTTCCAACAACCCGGCTTTCTTCAGAAAAACAGTCGGTCAGCGAGTTTTTGACAAGTGAGCAGGGTTTTCGAATGTCCACCTCGATTGGCGGTGTTCTCACAGGTCGCGGCGCCGACTACATCGTCCTAGACGATCCGTTGAAGCCGGACGAAGCATTGTCAGAGACTCGGCGTACCAGCGTTAACCAATGGTTTGACAATACGCTTTTGAGCCGTCTCAACAGCAAAGAGAACGGCGTCATCATCATCGTTATGCAGAGGCTACATCAGGATGACCTGGCGGGCCATGTGCTCGATCAAGGAGCTTGGGAAGTGCTCTCGTTCTCTTCCATTGCTGAAGAAGATGAAGCGCATATCATTGAGGACTCGTTTGGCACGCGCCGCTTTACGCGCAAAGCGGGTGAGGCTTTGCAACCGGAACGGGAATCCCTAAACACACTCAAGAGCATTCGCCAGACGATTGGCGAATATAACTTCGCCAGTCAGTATCAGCAAAATCCGATGCCGCTCGGCGGAGCCATGGTCAAATCCGATTGGCTTAGGTACTACGATGTCAGCAGTCGACCCTCAAGCTTCTCGTGCATCCTCCAAAGCTGGGATACTGCGAATAAAAGTGGGGAGCTGAACGACTTCAGTGTGGGCACAACTTGGGGCGTATTTGATAATCACTACTATCTGCTTGACGTATTCCGCAGGCGCCTCAACTATCCAGAACTGAAACGAGCAGTAATCGAGCAAGCTCGCTTGCATCACGCAGATTCCATACTGATCGAGGATAAAGCCTCGGGAACACAGTTCATTCAAGATTTACAAAAAGATTGTTTGTTTGGCCTGAAACCGTATGATGCCCCACCTGGAGCAGATAAAATTCTGCGGCTTCATGCACAGACAGCCCTGTTTGAGAGCGGTCGCGTGCTGCTGCCCGTTTCGGCGACTTGGCTCGAAGAATATGTTCGGGAGCTAACGAGCTTTCCAGGCGCGAAATACGACGATCAAGTCGATTCGACGACTCAGGCTCTCGACTACCTGAAGAAAAATAGTGGACTCGGTGTTTGGCTGAAGCTCTAAGTCTCGCCTCCAATGTTCACCGGAAACGCGCCTCAATGATTTCATGCGATCGGTTCGATCAGCTTTGTTGGCTTCACTTTGAGCGCGTGCGCCAGCGCTACGATATTCAGCAGAGCAATATTTCGTTCTCCCCGTTCCACTCCGCCCACGTAGTTCCGATGCAGATCCGCTAGTTCAGCTAACTTCTCTTGCGACAGCCCGCGCTCGAGACGTAGAGCGCGCAGCCTCTTACCAAACACCGAGCGGGGATCGGAAGGCACGCCACCATGATGAAAAGGTGACCACGATGAGTCTACACACTATGAGTGTGATATAATTAAAGTTGACGGTCAGCCAGTATTACGGTCGTGTTTGCTAGCTGAGGAGATCGATTTGAAGCGTCTTGCCGTGATTATTTGTGCCATCGGCCTAACCATTTCTGTATTCAGTCTTTTCCAATCGAACTCAGACCCTAAAAGCGATGTGCCTTCCGCCCCACTAGATTTCTCGAAACCGGTCTTCACGACTTCCAGGACCGCGATTTGCCCAACAAGCCTTCTCCTCGATCTGCGTGCTGACCGTGCACCGGATAAGGTCGCTGATATGTTCAACTCAATCTGGTCCCGAAGCGAGAAGGCGAAACAGCTTGGCTGCGAGGAGTTGCAACCGGGTATTTCGGTGGCCGCGGCGCCCCTTCAAGGAGACATAGCCACTGTACATATTCCCGGGAGCTCCGACCGAAGCTGGTTCACGATCACTTCGGAATTGACGAACGATGTGCCTGGACAATCGGAGGAGCAGAGAAAGCAGCTCGCCGAGGCACACATCAATGCCCCCAGATCATCGCGTGTCACGTTGGCAGATACCTCGACACCCTCGATGGGCACCCAGTTGGTTACGATGCCTTCTCGCGACCCGATACCTAAAGGAGTAGGAGTCGCAGCAGCCGATTCTCAAGGGTTCGGCGCCATAATTTGCCCTGACGTCCACAGCCTCGCTGCATCCGTCGACTCAGCCGTTGATTCCCCCAAGGGTGACGACGCTGTTGATCAGTGGGCTCTGCTCAAGACATTTGGGTGCAGCTATGTGCCGCCGGGTACTCCGATGATCTCCGACGGTCCAAATCAAAACGGCTCACTGGCTGTGGTTTCAGTCAAATTAGCGGACGGAACTCAAATCCGTGGTCTCACGTTCCCGCGCATGTTCGCCCAGAGTCAGGAAGGGCAAGATGATTCTGAACGGCAAGCCATATCCGGCCGAGGGGTACAACCCTCCGCAGTAACGGAGCGGCCTGTGCAATCACGTGGCCCAGGGAACGGAGCGGATACCGCTAATGAAATCGCCAACTCTGGCCCTTTTCGTCCAGGCGAAGACGGCGTTGGTTTCCCAAGCTGTGTTTATTGCCCAGATCCTGTGCGCTCTGAGGAGGCGCGGATCGCAAGAATCAACGGAACCGTCAGTCTACAAATCGTGGTCGAAACCGACGGTCATACCACAGACGTCCAAGTGGCGAAAGGTTTAGGTTACGGCCTTGATGAACTTGCAGTTCAAACTGTGAAACGTTGGCAGTTCAAAGCCGCCCCAGGACCTAACGGGAAGCCCGTCCCTACAATCGTATCCGTTGAAATCAATTTCCACCTGAACTGACGCTCCCCTCAAGATTCATTGCTGCGCAACGTGAAAAAGTATCGTTCAATTTGAGTTTCGCATCTCGCCTGAGCGCCGTAGTTTCGCTTGACTCTCTGCCCGACCAGAGCGTCAATGTGCTGCTGTTCAGAGGCGGAAACGTGGTCGATATTCGAGCAGAAATCGCAGAATTACGCATTTTCTCGCGCAAGCAGTTGCTACAAAAATGGCATGAACTCTTCGGCGGCGCCCGGGCACCCAGCGTTCGCCGAGAATTGATGATTCCATTCCTGGCTTACAAGATTCAGGAAAACGCATATGGCGGCCTGAAGCCTTCAACGCGTGCTGAGCTTCGCCGGATCGGTCGCGCTCTCGAAACAGGCTCTGGATCGCTGACTCCTAATCTCCGGCCTAGAACAAAGCCGGGAACATGCATTGTGCGGCACTGGCGCGGGAAGCCGCACGAGGTGCTCGTCACCGAGGCCGGATTTGAGTATGGCGGAACGAGCTATGACAGCCTTTCGCAGATCGCACGGGAGATCACCGGAACACAATGGTCTGGCCCGGTGTTCTTCGGGCTCAAGAAGACAAGAACCGCGCGAGGTCAGTCCGATGAGTAACGCGACTGTTCGATGTGCGATCTACACGCGGAAGTCTTCAGAAGAGGGACTCGAGCAGTCATTTAATTCTCTCGAAGCGCAGCGCGAGGCCTGTGTCGCTTATATCCAGAGCCAAAAGCACGAGGGCTGGATCGCAATCAAGGACCCCTACGATGACGGCGGGTTCTCTGGCGGAAATATGGAACGACCCGGCTTGGCCCGGCTTCTCGATGATATTCGCACGAGAAAAATCGAAACTGTCATTGTTTATAAAGTTGATCGCCTCACCCGCTCTCTCTCTGATTTTTCCAAGATTATCGAGATATTCGATTCCCACGCGGTGAGCTTCGTATCGGTCACGCAGCAGTTCAACACCACCACGTCCATGGGCCGGCTCACTCTCAACGTGTTGCTGTCATTTGCCCAGTTCGAGAGAGAGCTAACAGGGGAGCGGATTCGCGACAAGGTAGCAGCTTCAAAAAAGAAGGGAATGTGGATGGGAGGGATGGTCCCTTTGGGCTACGACTGCGTTGACCGTCGCCTCATCGTCAATCAACCAGAGGCCGAGATCGTCCGGGGCATTTTCCGGCAGTACCTGCGGCTGGGCTCTGTCATGAGGCTCAAGGACTACCTGGTGCGGAAGAAGATTCGCAGCAAGATTAGAACCAGTGGCAGTGGGCGCACATATGGCGGAGCCATCTATTCCCGAGGCGCGCTGTATCAGATCCTGAACAATCGGATTTATATCGGCAGAATTGTGCACCGGGGCCAATCCTATGGAGGGCAACACGAACCGATCATTGCCCAAAAGCTTTGGGACGAAGTCGCCGCTCGATTGGAGGCGAATGACCAAGCACGCAGAACGAGCAAGCCTCACCCAACCTCCAGTCTGCTGACTGGCCTCCTTCGAGACACGAGCGGCATCCGATTCACACCAACGCACACGGTCAAGAAAAGTAGACGATATCGCTATTATACCTCCCAGGCCGTGATCCGAAAGCGATGCGAGCAGCAACAGCCTTCTCGATATCCAGCCGCGGAACTGGAAGCCCTGGTGATGACGCAGATTCACGGGATGCTCAAGACGCTTCACAAACACCTGCGTAAAACTGAAGTGTCTCCGGGCTCGGATTTGGCTATTCAACGCGCCAAGGATCTGGGAGCCCAATGGCCCAAATTAGGAACTTCCAAACAACAAGAGTTCATTCGAGCGGTCGTTAAGGCCGTTATTTTGGGCCATAACAATCTCTGGATCGAAGTGGACCAACCGAAGGTCGTAGCAACCTTGCTCGGCCACGACTCGGGCGAGCGCCTTGCCGAGAACGATCGGAAGGGTGTCGTGATAACTCTGAAAGTTGAGTTTCGGCCGATTCGGCGAGGAGTTGAGCTCCGGATCGACGCTCCCAACGGCCAATCAACTCAGGGTGGACCGATTCCGTCGCTCGTGAAGGAGATTGCACGCGCTCGCACGTGGTATGAACAGCTCGTATCGGGAGAGGTGAGTGGAGTCGAACGTCTGGCTCAACTGTCGGGTTTCAAGCGTCGCTATGTGAGGAAGATACTCCAGAGCGCAGTGCTGTCTCCTGAGATCATCGAAGCAATTCTGTCAGGGCGGCAATCGCGCCGCGTCACCACAAAAAGTTTGCAGGCCGATCTACCATTAGATTGGCGGAAGCAAGGGCAGATCTTTCTGCCCGCGCCGTCGTCCGATTTGTGAATTGCCAGGATTACCTGAGTTGAACGTCAGCTCAGAAAGCGCCATTGGGGAAAAGGCGTCACTCTACTCCAATCGGTCGAGTTCTGGTAGCGTGTGATAAAGGACGTTATCACACGCTTATGGCACTTCGACCGCTCAAGACATTTTTCCCGACCGCCGACGATATCGTGAACTGCGATCTGCCTACGCTCGGTAGTACGTTGCTGGTCCATCTCAAGAGTTATGAAGGTCTGAACACGGTTTACCAGCATGCGGCCCTGAATAGTAAGTATTTCCAGGCAATGCTGGAGAACCACGACGTCGGACTCGGGCAGTTGCCAAAGGAAACCGAATATGGCCCCCGTCAGCCGGAAGTGACCCAGGCGATGCTGGAGGCCTTCAACTGGCTGGTCCGCGAGGGACATCTGATCCCCAACCCGCAACAGCCCAGCGGCGACTGGTTCACGATCTCCCGAAGCGGGGGAAAGCTTCTGCAGCAACATGCGCGCGAGGCGCAATGGGAGAAACTCGGCGTTGATTTGGTCAAGCACGACCTGATGAACGGAGGAATTCGCTTCGTGGGTGGGCCTCTGGAGAACCGGGAGGCCGCTATGGAATGGGTGCGGCGGAAGGAGAACAAGCCTCCGAAGGCCCCTGCCAAGCCCGCCTATATGACGCTCGTTTCGGAAAGCCGCCTGGATGAGTTGCGCGCGCTCAAATCCCCCGAGTTTGACTTCCGGAAACTCGTCAGGTTGTGCGAGGAGCTGAACATCGCGTTTCAGGAAGAGTGCTATTTCAATACAACAATGGGCACGCGCGCGCTCCTCGACCATGTACCTCCCGTATTCGGATTCAAGACGTTCAGCGAAGTGGCTAACAACTATGCGGGGGGGGCAAATCGTTCAAGGAAGCCATGCAGCACCTGGAGAGCGCCTCACGCAAGATTGCTGACGCGCACTTGCACATCCCAATCCGCAAAAGCGAAACACTGCCTACCGCGCAGCAAGTGAACTGTGGGCAGCAGCTCGACATGCTGCTCTCCGAAATATTACGGATTTCAAAATGACGGAAGGCGCGGCACTCGTTGAGGTCAGTGTTCCTCACGAGCTTGCGGAAAGCAGCGGCAGGCCCCCTGCCCTGTTTCTTAAAGAGGCGAGGGCGGCCGAGCGCTTCTTCGATTTCTTCACCGCAAATATTCGCAATAAGTACACGCGGCGGGCCAACACTCCGCCGCAATGTTGCGTTTCACCTGGGAGCGTCTGTAATACAGACGCTTGCAGAGGACATTAATCTCAACCTCGGGCAACCCTAGGTCTTCGGACGGATTCTGCGATGAACCCATCAAGGCTCTTTCTGTGGAGCAATTGTTCTTATTTTGTACCCCTTTGAACTGTCTTCGTCATGACCGACGAGCTTAAGTCGCACACGGTACATATTCGAAACTTCCTGAGCTTTCGCCTTAATGGTCTTGTACTTCATCGCTTCTGAGTCTGCGGAAAACATCACGTGGTAAAACGAGGCCCAGAGCGCGGCGGCGTCCCCGAAATAGATTTTTTCGTCGGGTCCAAGGATAGAAAAACAGCCGGAGTCAGGCATGATGGCGTCAGCCAAAGTGGCGTTCGTCGCCGAGCAGGCCGAAACAAACAACCTGCGCTTACGCAGATGAGGCCTGATTAGCGGCCCTAACTCGGAGAATGGAACCGGGTCTAGGGTTGTGAACAGCGATTTGCTGTTTCCATGACAGGACAAGTGAAGGTAACGATAGTGCGACGAAGCAAATTGCTCTAGCAGGGCCTTGAGTTCACGTTTGGTCCGGATATAGCAGTATTCGCATTTCTTCCCGCTCAAGGCCAGAATCTGAGAGATAATCCGCCCCTCAAAACGCTCGGCGCGCTCGTCTTCGAATTCGAGCGATTCGATAATAAAAATCTCTGGCTGGCTCATGATCTGGACGCAACTACATATAAAAACGATACGACGGGTTCGGCGTCTGGTTGTCGGAAAGCTCCGTCATCAGCATGCCAACCTTCCGCGCGAAGGAAATCGTGATGGGATAGCGTCCTATGCCCTCACTGGAATTCCAGTTCATCTTCGTGAGCGCCAGTAACTCGCGCGCCCGCTCCCGGATATCCGTGGGGCCGCATGACCCGATCTCAAGTGGTGTGGGAATGTGCGGACCGGGATACTCATCCCACCAGGAGACGTACCCCATGGTGAACAAGTACGATTTATCGCTGATGGTGCACAACGTACCGCGCCACGGCTCCTGCATTCCCTTGCGGATGAGGCGAAATGCGGTACTGCGCATCCAGACCAGGTCGCACGCGGGAACACGGGCCTCGGCGGCCGAGCGGAATCCTTTCTCCTCTTCCGGCTGATAGGTGCTGGTTTTATGGACAACGACGCGTGTCGGAAGCATTCCTGCGAGCGCCTCATATTTATCCAGTACGTCCTTCATGAGGCTGGCCGCCTGCACGTCCGTCAGGTAGGGCTGCCGATCCCGGCGCTGGTCGTGTGCGACGAGCGAGCCTTTCAGGGCAAATGGCTCAATTTCATTTGAGAAAGCCTGGGCAACGCTTGCATACACAACATCGCCTTCGCGACGTTTTAGATGATGAAATGAAATGCCGATAAAACAGGTATTGCTCGGCAAATCCGCGGGCCGCCAAGGTTCATGGCCGGATTTATAGTACAAGGATGTAGCAAGATTCCACGCCCGCGTGGCGTAGCTCTGTCCCTCATTATCTGGCCGCAGGAAAGTGTCGCGACGTATGACCTGCACAGGCACCGGATTCTGGTGGGTCATGATCTTTGCCTTGAGTGCCCGGTAGAATGTACGAAAGAGCAAATCCTCCGCCTGCGTTCGCAGCTCCTCAGCAGCTTTCAGCTCCTCTGGCGTTGGTTGGAAAAGGGACATTTGCTCCTGTTCCTCTTCACGCTGCAACCGCTCCAGGGCCACTCGTTCTCTGGCTGAAAGTTTTGGATTGCTGATTCGCATATCGGCAAGTTCGTCGGGAAGGCACACGATGATGCAATCGGGACGCGCATCTCCGAAGAATCCCTGGATTTTAGCGTCGAACAAATCCAGCAGATCCTCAAATTTTTGCGTTGGGGAAGAATTATGCAGCGCCAGATTTAGCTTTTCCTCGTCCAGTGACCGGACAAATCTGTCTTCTATCACAAAATTTACGCCGAGCGCCTGTTGTGCTCCGGGCCAGTTAGGATAGCGGCGCGCGCTATTTTCACGAGCAATCGACATGCGATTGAGACGGGGCAGCCACGCACGGGCAATATGTACCTCTGCAACCGGTCCCACGATCCCGATGCGAAGTTCCCTGGGCGCGGATTTGTCCGCCGCTCCGTGCTTCGCCATGACGCGACGCGGTTCCACACCCGTCTCGTTGGCCCCGAATAGCAGCTTCGGCTCAGGCAGACATTCGATTCGTATGTTCAGGGTCATTGCTTAATCCGATTTCCGGTACTTCCACCGTCAGAAAACTCATATCAATCAAAAGGTCGTCAACATGGAGATCACCCACGTTCATCGTCTCGGCTCCGCGTCCCAGGAAGCTGGCCCAAAACGTAAGGTCGGCCTCAACGCTCTTGTTGCGATCAAACTTCATTCGGCGCGTTGCCTTCGCCGCACGCGTGAATGCCGGCAGCGGTGTAAACGCGTCCGGTCCTGTGAACATGTAGAAGGGCTTGATGCGCACGCACCACATGCCGCCCATATCGATGATCTCATAGCCAAAGCCCTCGTTCTCGAACCAGGCCCTGGGCGGATCGCCGCGTCTCTTCACGACTTCACGCCGATTGCCTCGCCGCTGCGCGCTGTTCCACACGATGGTGCGCTCTGCTTTATTCTTGCCGGCAAAATAAGCGCGGTGCTTGCGGCCGTATTCGAGAATCAATCCGTTCTGGTCTTCAAAGGTTAGAAGTTCGTACTCGACGTGTTTTCGCAGCAGCCAGGAAAGAACACGCTTCGAGTCGGACGAGGCCTCGATTTCCTTCGTAGGCTTCGACTCGCTGGCCTTTTTGTCCACGATGGGCTCGAGCAGCGCGGTGAGAATCGGTAGCGGTACGAAACTCCATAACTCCGTGTCCCGGTCTACGAATGTGCCCAATTGCCGGAGATCAATGGTGCGAGGCCGGTCGCGCCAGGGCACGGTGAGCCGCACGACGGACACATTTTCCGGAACGGCGCTGAACGGCAGGACGTTGAGCACGTAAAGGCCCGTTGGCACGTCCGAGCGGGCGACGCTGCGTGAGCCGGCCGACGCCATAGGCTGCGCGATGATGGCCTTGAAGCGTGCATCGGTAGGGTTGTGATAAAAGGCAGAGCCGCCTCCGCCCTTGAGCATGAGTTCGCCCACGTCGATCAGGCCGGTCCCTGCCCGTTCCATTGCACTGATGCCGAAGAATATGTCGCAAAGCGAAGGGTTGCGCTGGTCGGTTACACCCTCTGACATGATAATGCGGCCGTCATTCTCAAGCGTGACTTTTCCTGCGACTTTTTGCGTGAGTGCGCCAGGATTACTGAATACGATCTCGGTGCCGGGATGCAGCTCGATGCTCGATGGTTCCGGAACCTGGTAATCGCGATGCACGAGCATGTTGACGAGGAGTTCCACGAGAACGCGGGGTGGATAGGCGGTCTGGTCCGCGTGCTGGCGCCTTCCCTTGAGTTTCAGCTGCGGATTAACATCGACGGTTTCGAGTTTCTGGAGGAGCGCACGGTGCTGGGCAATGAGGTTGCCCTCGTAGATTTCGCGTTTCTTGCCCGCCTCCGTCAACGACACGACGGCATGCGGGAACAAATCCTGTGTGCGTTTGCCAAACAGCAGCAAGGCCCCCGCCGTGATCATGTCGTTGCTGGAATTAGGCACGATCAAACCCTGTTCGCGCATGAGCGTGAGCAGCACTTCCCGCGTTAACGGTGCCCGGCCAAGTTTTTGGCAATATTCGCGCAGAATCGACAGCGCCAAGTCCAGATCCAAATCGTCGAGCGTAGCCTGCTCCGTGACGCGCTCGTCGAAAGCCTGAATGTCATGCTGTGTTCTGGCGCCAGCTCCAACCACGGCGTAGCGGTCGTGGCCGGCAAGTTCCTTGGATAAGTCCGCGAAGAGCTCGTCAAATCCATCAATCCTGAGCAGGCGGAAATTCGTGCCCAGGCGCCGCGCAAATGCGTCAACGTTCGGATGAAGACTCTCAGTGTGCCGGGCGCACCAGTACACACCATTGCGAAAATCGAGACGGCCTTCTTTGCTCTGGCCAAAGAGTCCTTCCATAATCGAGGGCTCCGAGCCACGATACCCGACGACAATGATGGGTGATGCGTTCAGCATCGGACGAATCAGGGACATTAGCCCCTGATCAAGCGCGCTTACTTCGCCCGCGGAATTCTTGTCTGAATATTGTTCCGCCCGCCCGTGCAGCCAGACTATCTGGCACTTGCTGTACACGTTGAACTGATCGTAGTCACCTGGCCCGCGATTGACTTCGTGTATGTGGCGTATATGCGGTTGGCGCTCCCTCAGTGCATCCGGAAGGCACGTGTCGATATTCGTGGTGAACATGGTTCGGATAAGGCCGCGCATGACGAAGTCGGCAACCAACTTGTAACCGGCGCTGATGCCGTTGACGGGACGCATCAAATCCAGCAGCACACGCTTGCGGAATTCGGCGGGAACGAGCAGATGTACTACAACGAGCGGAAAATTCTCGGCAAGGCGGTCGGGGCCGGGCAGAAACCAGTCGAAACCCTGTAGCCAGGATTCCCATTCTGATGGCTTCACGCGCTCCGGTGGTCGCTCGTTATTCAACTCGCGTTCCGAAAAAACAAGCCGAGCTATTTGCTTCACAGCGTCGGCGGCCATTGGTACGCCCGACCGAAAGGAAGCCCCTGCCCCAAGCAAAATCAGCGGACAGGGATCATCGGTGGACCGCAAGAGCGGTCCAAGCACCGACACAGCTTCCTTGTTGCCGGTCATTTCTGACAAAGGTAGAGCCTCAAGTATCTGTTGCACAAAGCATGCGCAAGAACCCGGCAACGGTAATTCTAGCGGATGGGGAAGAAAAAGCGAAGTTTAATTGGGAGTCTTTTCGGCATGGTCGAAGAGATCGGGCCCTGCGGGAAGTTTTTTACCCTTTTTCGATTTGACGGGGATTTCAAGTCCTCCCGCGTTGCGTAACTCATCCGCTGAAGACGTCGGGCCGGAGCAGATTTTGTTCAGCAACTCCGCTTGCGTGGGCTCAAGATTAACGAGCCATCCGAGCACGTTAAGGACATTAATCAGCTCGGTCGTATATTCCGCGAGCCAATGCTTGGGCTGGATGTTACCAAGCGCGGACGGAGTCCTGCGGTCCCCGATGATCGGACGTTCTCGGTCTGCCTTCCGGTAACTGAACCACTGCAGAAGTACTTGCTTGCCAGAAACTTCGTAATTCCACACACCAGGCTCGACGTTTTCGACGTACCCGCTCCCAACGTGCAGCTGCTTTTTCGTCGCATCATAGGTGATGGTATCCGGCATCTCCGTTGGTTCCTGCGAAATTGCACCCTTTGACGGAATTCGCGGCGTCTTGCCCGCAAGTAGACGTGGCGGCTGCGCAGGCCTTCCTTTTTTCGGATCTGCCATGCGTTCGCCGAATGTATGCAGCCACAGGATCGTGCGTCCAAGTTCCGCCGCTTCGGCAAAATTATTCCAGTCGCTTGTAAGGGGAATTCGCAGACCAGGAGTCGAAAGGTCTTCCTCGAAGCGCTTCGTGAAGGCCGGATGCGCCGCGACCGCAGCGATGTACGCAAGGAAATCCTCGGCGATAATTGCGTGGCCGTATTTCTGGGAAAGGAATGCAAGCAGCTTGGGCGGAAAGTTCGGTTCCGTCGCCTTTGCGTCCCGCCAGAGAGGAAACGCCCTCCCGCCGAAAGAGCCCTTGTAATGGTGCAGGTCCGGAATCAGCCCGGTAAAGGTCAGCGCGGGGCCAGAGGAGGGGGATTCTTCCAGAAAAGCTGTCAGATAAATTTGACGTTCGGAGCGCGAAGCCCACAATTCCGCGGTGGGCTGGGTAATGACTCGAATATCAGGGATGATCCATTCGCGGTTGAAGGATCGGAATCCATACGGCACCGGCGGCAGGCACGGCCCCTTCTCGTCGATGATCGGTGTCAAATTCGGTTCATAACCCGGAATGGCTTCCTTCACTATTGAACGGATATGCCGGTCGGCCGGTATTCCATTGCGGAGCGTTGCGTGAAACAGAAGCTCTTTTTGAGCGATAGGCGCGTCGATCAGTTTCTGCCAGCGCCAAATCAAGGATTCCGCGTCCGGGGCGATGACCCAGGTGCGTTTCGGCTGCACGCCCGCGGCGTTATACGCAAACAATTCTTCGAGTTTCGGATAGGTCCCCCATGCGCCTTGCGACGCCGGCAGAAACGCTGCGCGCCAATCAGACGGACACTCGATCCAAGCTTTGCTATCGAGTTTGATTGCTCCCAGAGCCTTGAATTTCTCTTCGCGAAGTACGCTCGGAAGTGCCTGGAACCGGACCTTCGCTGGGACATCCGGTTTGCTCTTTGAGGAGCGAGATGCCAGCACGATGCAGACCGGCTGCTGCACACCCTGAAAAATCCGCGTATTGACTTCGGGCTGGTGTCCCTCCGGTGAACAGTCAATGATCCAGATGTCATCGCAGGTTCGGCGCAGATAGTCGCGCATTTTCTGAAAGCCGAGCCCGCTCAGAAATCCAGCGACGGTGATGTAACAGACGATTCCGGTCTTATTTCCTGGGCCGTGGTCATATACCTTCCAGGTGGCCCAGCGCCAAAAATAAATGTACAGGTTGCGCAGATGCTTGCTGTGAAGTCCGGCTCCCCATGCGGCCGGCGGCATCCAATCTGCGAGCGGCGCGGATTTCTCAGTTTTTTTGTCTCGCCTTCTACCCAGCCTCCAAGACCCTTGGACTTTACCTTGTAGGGCGGGTTGCCGATGACAACAGTGATCGGTTCCTCCCGCTTAATCTTGTTCGCTTCTTTGCGGGACTTCGCGATGGGAGCGAGGATACCCGGAATCCATCCCTCGTCGTCATCCGGATTGCCGAGCGTATTCGTCACGAACATGCGGACAGGAGTCTTCGGGGCGGCTCCCGTGAGGTCCACTATTTCCGCCAGAATACGCAGCTGCGCGACCGCAAACGGTCCCAGCTGCATTTCAAACGCAATCAGACGTTTAATAGCGGAGTTGATGGCTCCGCTGACTGAGCCCTCCCCTTCGTCGGCCTTGACCGTCTCTGCTATTTTCCGAAGAATTCCGAGGAGAAACGTTCCCGTTCCTGTCGCCGGATCAGCCAGGGTTACTGCCGGTGCGGCGAGTCCTGCCGACAGCCCGAAACGAGAGGTGCGCAATGCTTCATCGACAAGAGCGACCATTGCGCCCACGACTTCAGGCGGCGTGTAGTAGGAGCCCGTCTGCTTCCTAAGCTCGTTGTCATAGACTCCCAGAAATTCTTCATAGAAGTAAAGCCAGGCATCTGGGCGATCTTTGCTGATCTTTGACCAGTCCACGGCATCGAGGACACGTGTCAGAGTGCCAAGCGAGGTTTTGAGCGTTTCCTGATTTTCCGCGTTATCCGTAAGAAGCCGAAGCGCGGCGCCGATCAGCGAACTCGTGTGGCTCAGCTCCGCCGCGGCTTGCTGCAGCCCTGTAGCAAGCTTGATCTTCTTTGCCCGCGCCATCAGCATGCCGAACGTCACCGCCTGGGCGTAGCCGTCAGCGAACCTCTCATCGGTGGCATCGGGAAACAGCAGCTTCCGCCAGTCCGCGGCAAGACTTGTGAGCGCCTCACTCTTCAGGGCGAGCTGTTCAGTTACCTCTTCGCGCAGCAGCCGACAAAGGCGTGCGGTAGTATCGGCCAGGTCCTTCGCACTTCGTGGCGGGACGGGTTCCCAACGCAAAAAGCTTTCAAAGAGACCCTGGAATCCGGCGGGCGCCTGCAGCTTGTTGCCGGAAGATTCGATGTCGCCTATCAAGGTGACAATGAAGCCTACCAATTGCCCGTTTTGCCAAAGACTGAAGGCGTTGCCGTCGGTGTAGATGATATTCGGCAGCGAGCTGAGTTTTTCCCACTGGAGTTTATCGTGCGGGTCTTTGAACTTGCGCGGGTCTGCTCCCTTGCCGGGCGCTTTCAGTTCCACAAAACCGACAAGTGCGTTGTGAACGGTGACTGCGTAGTCTGGACGTGTCTTCAGATCGCTTACGGATGATTCGCCGACAGCCGATACTGCCGCCTTGCCAAAATTTGAAATCTCGGATATTTCGCCGAGAAGTTGCTCGAACGGTGTCCGCAGCTGGTCCTCTGGCTGGCCACTCGCCGCGGGATTCGCTAGTTTTTCTTTCGCCTTTGCTCCGAAGGCCGCAATCGCCGAGCTGAGGGTTGGCTTCATCTAGAGTCGTTCGCTCTCTCAAACGTTAACCGACCTTAACGTCATCCTAAGCAAGTAAATTAATGCTGCAACTGGAATCGTAGTGCATTACACAATAATTGCGTCGGAAATGGTGCAAGAATATCACCTAAGAACAACGGGAGGCCTCCAAAGCTGGAACACAGGGAAACTGCTCTAGCAGGCAAGACGAGCAGAATTCTCTGTTCGGCCGTAAGACGTCGGAATACTTCATTCCGCCATGGGAGGGCTGACGCCCGCAGCGGAGAAACTGTCAGGGATAGCGGGGCCTGCCGCTACCGCGCGAGCGGCGCGCAGCGTCCTTCCAACCCACAACTCAACCCACAATTCATATGGTCTTGTACGACTTACGCGTAGTTTGGCAGTCCCCGCGTTGTTCTAAGTTGTTGGTAAACCGAATACGGCTACGCTGTCACGGCAGAGGCCTAATCGAAAGGGAACTGCTACACGCGGCATTAGAGAAATAAGGCCTCACAACTGGTCGTTCTCAGCTAATTGGAGATACTCGGGGCCCTTCGAGGGATCAAAAGCGCCGTTTTTGGCCCGAAAAGGCCTATTCCGGGCGTGCGGAGGTACGGAGAAAGACAATGGCCGACTGCGTGGCGGGCGGGGAGGCATTCGAACTCATAGGACCGTTCGTTGCAGTTTCGCGCATTTTTGCCCGGAAAACCGCGATTTCTCGTTTTCGAAGGGAGCTGAGAGAACTGAGGCCCGAATTTCTCTATCCACAAAGTTTAGCCTGCTACCTCGGATCACCGCGAAAACCCTGGGCTTTTGAAAGGGAACTGCCCACTTGGGCATCAGAGAAAGCCAAGGCTGACGGGCGTCCACATCTAAATAGCAGAGAGAATGTGGGCCCTTTCGAGTCGCGAAATCGACGATTTTGCGGCGAAAAACACCATTTCTGGCCGTCTCCGGTACAGAGAATGATACTTGACGACTGCGTGGCGGAGGGGGAGGGATTCGAACCCCCGGGACCCTTTCGGGCCCAACGGTTTTCAAGACCGCCGGTTTCAACCGCTCACCCACCCCTCCGGCGCTTCGAGTTTAACTGGCAAGCCGTCCTTCTTCCAACAGTCAACACGCAGGTTGCTCTCAAACGATCCCAAGAGTAGACTGCCGGTATTGGCTTGGTGGTGAACGGTGTGTCCATTCTCAGGATTTAAGTCCTTCCGTGCACCGGCTCTTATCAGTGTCCTGATCCTGTGTTGCGCGCCCCTTTCCGCGCAAAAGGGACCGTCGGATCGATCGACAGCGCCGCGCACTTACTCGGTCAGGGGCAAGGTGCTGGATGCGGAAGACCATGCGCAATTAGACAATGTAAGCGTCGAGCTTCGCTCATACGACGGGGCGACGGTGGGAACGACGTTTACGCGCGCGGCTGGCGACTTTGAATTTCTCAATGTTCCGCACGGGAACTACGAAATCATCGTGCAACACGGGGGATATCACACAATTACCCAACGTTTGGACGTGCAGGGATCGATCCTTGGCCTTTTTCTCGCTCTTCATCCCGATATGACTGCGGCCACTGCTACTCCGAGACCATCTTCTGTATCTGCCCGGGAACTCTCCATCCCCCGAAAAGCCCACGATGCGATGGATAAGGGTTTGGCGTTGATGAATGAGAAATCCGACTACCGTGGGAGCATTAAGCAATTCGGACGCGCCATTCAAAACTATCCGGAATATTACGAGGCGTACACCCAGCTCGCCGTCGCCCACATGCATACGGGAAACAACGCGAGCGCTGAACAGGCGCTGCGCAAAGCTCTGGAGCTAAGTGGGGAGCAATACATGGATGCGTTGTCCTGGTTGGCAACGCTGCTGAATGATACCCGACGCTTCATCGATGCCGAACCCCTGGCACGAAAGGGACTTGAGCTGGAGCCGAACTCCTGGCAGGCAAATGCTGAATTGGCCCGCTCGTTACTTGGTCTGCACCGCCCTGCCGAAGCCGAGAAAAACGCTCAAGCCGCATCGAAATTACAGCCTGACAATGCATTGCTTTACCTCGTCCTTGCGAATGTTCACAGCCAGCTTGGAAACGCTCCCGCCCTGCTGGAAGATCTGAGCAATTATCTCCGGCTTGCTCCGACAGGACCCTTGGCCGACAAAGTCCGCGCTCAGCAAAAGCAATTGCAGGACCAGCTACGAGACGCGCAGCAAACTTTGCCTCCACTGACCCCGAAGTCCGATTCAGCGCAAGTAGCAATGGATGGCGTTGCTGACACGCCACCGGCCGCGGTCTCGAAGTTCGAAGACTCGTCGACTTGGAATTCCGGCGGCCTGGAGCAAAAACCCGTGCTCTGGCCGCCCACCAGTGTGGACGCCGCTTTGCCTCCTGTAGTGGCGGGAGTCTCCTGCCCCCTCGAAGAGGTTCTTAAGGGAGCGCGTAAACGCGTGCAAGAGTTATTGGAAAACGTGGACCGTTTCACCGCCACCGAGGACGTCGATTCCTCTGAAATTGGAAAAGACGGACGCGCCTCCCGATCTCTGAAATATACTTTCGATTATTTGGGAATGGTTTCTCTGTCTCGCGGTGGGGATTTGAGTTTTGATGAAAGCAGGCAACAGATTGGTAAATTCAATTCAACGCCAATTCCGATTCGGACTGTGGGTCTCGCAGTCGGCGCTGCGGTCTTTCACCCTCTGCGCCTCGACGATTTTGAAATGACCTGTGAAGGCTTGGGACAGTGGCACGACAAGCCGGCCTGGCAACTACATTTTAAACAGCGTTCGGACAAGCCGCCTCGATTTCAAGCCGTTCTTGTCGATGGCAATTGGTTCGATGTGAAACTGAAAGGGCGCACGTGGATTTCTCCGGAGACCTTGCAAATTGAGCACATCGATTTCGATTTACTGGAGGCCATCCCGCAAATCCGGCTCCAGACCGAGCACATGAGCATTGATTACAGCGGGGTGGATTTCCCAAAACGCAGGCTTCAGCTTTGGCTGCCACAAAGCGTCAGCTTTTACATTGATATTGGCGGCCACCGATTTCTTAACCGCCACCAACTCTCGAACTATCTTCTCTTCGCCGTCGATACAAGCCAGGAGATTAAGTCGCCTCGGGGAAACAAAACGAATTGATGTCCGATGAGGTCAAGCGCGCCAAACTCTTAAATCGAAATTTGCGTTTGCGACACTCAAGTTCAGGAGGCCACCCCCATGCGATTGAATCGGCCTTTTCTACTATTACTCGTCGGAATCATAGCGACGATTTGTGTAACTCGGTCGGTCGCGCAAACGCTACATTCCCCACTCGGAGGGTTGCCGACGTGGGATTCCACGAATCAAGTGTTGTTCTTCGGTTATGGCGCCGCGCCGCTGGGCTTTTCCATACGAGGTTATGTGGACGCTCGGCAACGGGGCGCGGACATCGATATATCCAAGGAATTTCCGGGACTGCAAGAAGTGATTGTCGACGGATTGACCGCTGGCCCGGATGATACAACCATGATTGCTGCGATCTTGAACTATGAGGGACCCCGCTCTCGGCAAGCAATCTTAACTTACGACAGCTCGGGTCGACTGTTAAGAAGTTGGGATCCCGCGCCGCAATACGCGAACGCGATTGCTTACAGTAAAGACGATGACGCAATTTTTGTACTTGGCGATCGCGACGTCCCCGACGGTCCAAGCGCGCCCAACTACCCGCTCCTCGTCGAGTACAGCCGCGAAGGTTTAGTGATGAAAAGTATGGTACCTGCTGAGACGTTGAAGGATCGCGGCGATTCCTTTTGGCAAGGCGGCGAAATTGGAGTGCCCACACTCAAGGTTACGAAAGATCGCATTTATTTTTACGCCCCTACGAATCGCGAAGCCGTAGTGTGCGACCGCGACGGAGTCATCCTCGCACATCGAAGCATCAGTGATATCGTGGAAAAGATCTCAACAAGAGATGGCTATCAACTTGCGCAAATTCATCAAGTAGACTTCAGCGATGACGGCAACATCGTGCTTGAGCTTCTCCTTGGCAATGATCGGGGCTACGCAGTCGAAGTTTTCCGTATCAACATCAAGTCGGGCGAGGCCGTCACAGTTCACAAGGCTTTCGAAGGCACAGAACTCTCTTTCATCGGAGTGAAGGACGGTCAGTACGTATATATCGAGCGGGGCCGTAGTCTCTATGTCCAATCAGACGAGGCCCTGGAGCCAATACCTCTCACCACGGCTGAGCAGCACAATAGTGCTTATTGATCGCTCGTTCCCACGTCATGACAGGTCTTATCGGAACCTGCTTGATTTGGCTGCGGGATAGGGCTGAACCAAGGGGACCCGCAAAGAAAACAATCTAATTCACTCCCAACGATCATCGGGTGTATAAAATGCGCATCTGGGTTGTCACGATGGAGATCATTGGGGTTGCTTCCACCCGCAAGCGGCAGCGCAGGGTGGAACGTCGTGCGGTGTGGGTTCTGGAGGAATGCGATGACAAGAGTGTTAAGGACCATTTCTCTTGCGGTGCTGGGGCTGCTGGCGGTTACTGTTCCGCTGTTCGCCCATCACGGAAACGCGGCGTACGATGCGGAGAAATCGTACATCGTGAAGGGGACGGTGACGGACTACATTTGGACGAATCCACACGTTTTCGTGAAAGTGGACGTTAAAGACGACAGCGGCAGCGTGGCGCATTGGATTGTCGAGGCGCAGAACCCGGTTTCCATGATGGCGATCGGATGGACCAAAAACACGTTCAAGGCCGGGGATGAAGTTGAGATTGACGCCATGCCGGCGAAGAACGGGAATCCGGTCGCGTTTTTGGGGAGCTCCAGCCCCACGGCGCCGCGAAGGCGCATCGTGATCAACGGCAAGCAGTTTCAGCCATAGCGCGCACCGAGCAGTTGTGTAGCCCCACCTTTCATGCGGGCACGGGGTGGTGCCTGACAGCGTCCCAGGGATACGTCACGGTGAGGGGATCCCGGTGGCCAACCTAAAGGTTGGTCACTACAACGCTGCGCCCGTGGACGGTTTGGCTCATAGTGGCGGAGGAATCTTGCAAATGCCTAAGCGCCTTCTGGTCCCTGTACTCGCCCTGCTTGCGGTACTTACGCTCTCATCCGTGCTTCGCGCGCAAAGCGCTGCACCCGGTCCCTCGTCAACTCCTTCCGCAACGCAAGCGCCGCCCGATAAATGGAACAGTATCCCGCCGATCAAGCCGTGGTACGCCGGAAGAAAATCCGCGCCAGCGCCGAAACGCGATCTCTCCGGTGTCTGGGACGCCGCGGAAGCCGATGGCGGACGCCAGCCGAGCGGCGCGCTGGAACACCCTGCGCTCATCAAACCCAGAGGACAAGGCATCGAAGGCGGGCAGCCCGACGAGACGGGCATCATGCGTCCGCTGCAATACACGCCTGCGGGACTCGAAGCGCTCAAGGCCAATAAGCCCTCCGGACCCGGTGTCCGGCAAGTTCCCGCCGCGCTTTCAAATGATCCAATGGACCAGTGTGACCCGGTAGGGTTCCCGCGGATGGAACTTTATGAGTTGAGGACCATCGAGCTCGTCCAGAATGCCAGCCACGTGATTTACTTAAATCAATATTTTGGTAATTTTCGCATCATCTGGACGGATGGCCGGGAACTCCCCAAGGACCCGGAGCCGCGCTGGAACGGATACTCCGTCGGCAAATGGGTGGACGACTATACGTTCGTGGTCGAGACAGCCGGCCTCCATCCAAGGAGCTGGCTCGATCATGCCGGCCGCCCTCACAGCGAGGATTTGCGCGTCGAGGAGACCTTTCACCGGATCGACCATGACAACATGGAGCTCACGGTGAAAATCATCGACCCGAAGATTTATGCGGAGCCCTGGCTCGGCCTCGACAAATTCCCTCTCCACCTGCAACCAGCGGACTACGACATGGCGGAGTTCCTCTGCTCGCCGATCGACATTGCGGAATACAACAAGCAGGTTGGAAACGTGGTCGCCGCTCCGGCCGGCAAAAGCAGCGACAAGAAATAACTCAGCGGCATTCTTTTCGATGCCGGCCGAACGGCCTGATCACCTCCCGCGAATATCAATTCAGTTCACTCGGAAGCCGTTCGGGTGTATAACGTGCGCAACCGGGTGGTTGAAATGGGAATTGCTCGAATCGTTTCTGTCTTCCGCGAACAGCACAGGACGGACTGCCCCTTCGTGACCAAGTCATGAAGGGATGCTGGAGGATTGCCATGAGGAAGAAGCTCGCGATCATTTTCTTCGCGCTGGTTTGCCTGCTGGCGTTTTCGGCGCCGGCCGTCGCGCACCACGGTTATGCGAACTACGACACGGATCGGAAGATCACGCTCAAGGGGACGGTCACGCGCTGGGTGTGGTCCAACCCGCATATTTTGGTTCAACTCGATGCAACCGATGAGAGCGGCCGGGTCGCGCATTGGACCGTGGAAAGCGAGAATCCGTCCACGTTGATCCGCAGTGGTTGGACGGACAAGTCGTTAAAGGTTGGAGATCAAGTGACCGTCACCGTGCTGCCGGTGAAAAACGGAAACCCGGTCGGGCGAATCATCGACGTTCTCCTTGCGGATGGAACGCGCCTTCCGGGCCGCGTCAATCCCGCCACGGAAGTGAAGCCGGAAGATACACCGAAACCGTGAAGCCAGCGGTAGAGAACGGAAACGCGAACGCAAAGGGGTTTGGATCTCATGTGGAAGCGATTCGTTGTCCCGGGAATTCTGCTGGCGTCGTTGATCTTCTCGCCCCTCGCGAATTCGCAGACGGAAAAACCAAAATCGCCGCCGCCCACGGAACCGGGCCTCGATGGTTGGGGTCGTCCCATCGTCCCGCCGCCGCAGGACCGGAAATCCGCCCCCGCTCCGAAGCATGATATTTCGGGAATTTGGGAAGGGCTGGGGATTAGCGGCATCGGAGTGCTTGGCGCGACGAATATGCCCGAAGACGGCAAGCCGGAACACCAGCCGCCTTACACGGCCGCGGGTCTCGAAGCGCTGAAACTCACCAAGCCAAGCAATGGAATCAGGAGCGTACTCTCCAGCGAGACAAACGATCCCGTGTTCAAGTACGGCGATCCCCAGGGAATGCCTCGCGAAGACCTCTATGAATTGAGGACGACTCAGATCCTCCAGCGGCCCGAGAACGTCGTCATCCTGTATCAATTCAACAAAGTCTGGCGCGTCATCTGGACCGACGGCCGGGAACTGCCGAAAAACCCTGAGCCGCGTTGGTACGGGTATTCGGTAGGCAAATGGGTCGACGATTACACGTTCGTCGTCACGACCACCGGCACGGATGAGAGAACCTGGATCGATCGAGCGGGGCGCCCGCACAGCGCCGACCTTCGCGTCGAAGAACTGTTCCACCGCGTCGACCACGATCGCCTCGAGCTGACGGTGACGATCGACGATCCGAAGATGTACACGAAGCCGTGGGTGGCGCTCGACAAGTTCCGCTTCGATCTGATGCCGCCTGCCTTCGATGTCCGCGAGATGATTTGGTCGCCCTCCGAGTATGAGGAATACAACAAGCTGATGGGCAACAGCGCGGGCGACAGCGAAAATCACTAGACTTGGCCTGGCAACCCCGACGTTGATAGCCCCCAGAAGCCGCAATCGGCTCGGGTTCGCGTGCTCCGAACGCCACCCGTAACCGATTCGAACCGAAATTTCAACAACCCACACGACAATCTCGTGCATCAAAGCTAATGTGGAATTGTGGCTCTCGTAGTCGGAGCGGACCCGCAAATGCTCTTGGCGCCCGTGGTGATCTTAGGTGTGGTGGGACTGGCGATACTGCTGCGTCCCTGGCCCTTCTTCCTCGCGCCCGAAGAATCAAATTCCTATCGCGACCGGAACGTGGCGGTGGAGTTCGTCAAGTGGGTCGAGCGGCAGGCGATGTCGCGCGGACTGAATGTGCGCGGCGTGGCGCGGCCGGTGGCGCTCGAATGCAAGAAGTGCGGCAAATCCTCGAACTATTTCGTGTATCCCGATGAAGTGTGCGAGCGCTGCTGGCGCGCCTCGCTCAAGCCGGTTTCCACTCCCAAGGAACATCACTCTTAAAGCGCGCTAAAGTTTTCCGCGGCCCCTCCGAGGCACCCGGGGTCTCCGTGCGCTCTGCGCCCTCGGTGGTAGCGCCTTTTTGGCGCTTCTGTTAGTTCCAAGACCTTTCACCGCAGAGGGCGCAGAGAACACAGAGAAAACCTCGAGCGATTTGCCTGTGGCTTTCGCATTCGGAGCGGTCCAGAAGCGCCGCGGGTGTGCCCGGTTCGTCAATCCTGCCGGATACGAAAATGCCCACGCGGACGATGTGGCAATCCGCGGAATCGGAAGCTACGCTGGATGCTGCGGGAAAATCTCCGGAGGATCCTGAACGCCGCCGATGTTCCACGACCGAACCAGCCGAAACCTCGCTTCGATCCTGCGCTCGCCGACCCTTGCGGTCGTCGCAGCGTACGTGCTGCGCATGATCTTGTTGTGCCTAAGCCAGCGCAGCCGGGCCCTGCAATCCGGGTTTCAAGCCATAGGCCTGGAGGAAGGCATGGTGGCCCTGTCGCTCGCCAAAGGAAAAGGATTTTTCGGGCCCTTCCCGGGGTACGAGGCACTAACGGCTTGGCTTGCTCCTGTGTACCCCGTCCTTTGGGCCGGTTTTTACAAAGCTTTCCGGATGAACATGGAAGGCCTGATTCTGCTGGGCCAAACGATGAATTGCGCCTTTGCCGCCGCGACGTGCTGGCCGATCCATTCGATTGCCAAAAGGCTATTCGGCGAAAAGATGGGCTTGGCCGCCGCGTGGACGTGGGTTTTTCTGCCGTACGCGATCTTGATGCCGCTCGAGTGGGCCTGGGACCAAAGCCTGGCGGCGCTCGTTCTGGCGCTGATCGTGGACGTGACGCTGCGCCTGCGCGAATCGATGTCGCCGCTGCACTGGTCGGGGTACGGGCTGTTGTGGGGGTTTGCGGCGCTCGTCAATCCGGCGGTCTGCGGGTTGCTGCCCTTCGCACTCGCGTGGCTCATCTTTCAGCGCTGGCGCGCCGGGGTTTTTTCTCCGGCACTATACGGAAGAGTGGCGTTGCTGTTCGTGCTGAGCGTGCTGCCGTGGACGATTCGCAATTACTACGTGGCGGACGGCTGGGTGTTCGTCAAATCGAACTTCGGCCTCGAGCTGTGGATCGGAAATCATCCGGCGTCGTATCAAAAGGAACTTCATCCGATGTTCAGCTTCCCGGAACGCTTCCGCCTCATCATGGAAGGCGAAGCGCGCTACGGCAAGGGCAAGCAACGGCTTGCAGTTGCGTACATCAAGGAGCACCCGGGCGAATTCTTGAAAAAATCGTGGGGCCGGATCCTGGAAACCTGGTCGGCGCGCGAGGATTCCTGGAACGACACCTGGGTCAAGGCGCTTCATCTCAGCCGCGAAGACATCTGGCTCTGCTCGCTGTTTTCGGTGCTTTCGTTTGCGGGGCTCGTTCTGGCGTTGCGCGAGACGGGATGGGACTCCCTGCCGGTCGCACTGTGTCTGATCATCTTTCCGATACCGTACTACATTACGCATACAGGGTTGCGTTATCGTCATCCCATCGACCCGCTCATGACCATCTTCGCGGTGTACGCGGCTGCGAGATTGTGGAGCCTGGTGGTGCCGCGCCCGGCGATAGAGAAACTCCAGACGAGCACGGCGTCCTAGTCGAGCGATTGCTGCGGTGGGCCAGCCAGGAGTGGCTATCCCACACAGTCGTGCTCGTTCCGGCGAGTCTAGGAATTATCACTCCTGGCAGTGGCTTGATTTCCAGACTTGGTCGAAGAACGATTGGGCGCTGGGATCGACGGGGAGATCACCCAGGTACAGGGGCTGATCGCCCTTCAGATCCACGACAACCACCTTTCCGCTGTTGTTGTGAAACGTGAAGCGCAGCAGCGGCTCGGTATCGCCCGAATCCAGCGGAACAAAATGGCCGTCCTGGCAATGAAAGCGGGCGCCGAACGCGTATCCCGCAAAGCCGCCCGCGGATTTGGCCAAGGGCATGTCACCGGTCGCCTGATATTTCAGAGCATCGCCGCTCCAGTCGAGCGTGCCGGACGCGGTCGAGCCCATATGAAACGTCAGCGAAGCAACCACCTTGGGCGGTGAGGAACCCTTCACCTTGTCCGGCAATTCCAGGTACGGAGTCGTTACGACGGGCGCGAGCGGTTCGACGGGAGCAGCTGCCTTCGCAAGATCGGAAGCGCTCACGGGAATGTCAATTGCGCCGGTCAGGCCCGAGGAAACGTCGAGAACCACGAGGCGGATTCGCCGAGTGTCCGGGGATGGCGCGAGCGCGACGCGATACGGAATCCCCATCGACTGCCAGCTCTTGAAGATTTCTCCCGAAACGTTCTTCGGCATTTCGCGTTCGTGGAATCGAAACACGGTGTCCTTCCGCGCGAACTCGCAGTCGGCCACTCGTACGTTGAAATTGTAGGAGCCGCCGTCCTGCGCGGAGCCTAGCCCTGCCGCCGAAATCCGCAGCATGTATTGCAGACCGCGTGGCGCGCCTTCGGCTTGGCCGGCGGGCGCGGATTGCACTGTCAGCGGAATGCTGGTCGACGGCAGTTGATCGGCGCAGGCTTGGCGGAGATGTTCCTCCGGCGGCAGTTTCTTCGCCAGCGCCGATGCATCGAGCGCGTAGAAGCCTCGGCGATAGCTCAGCTTCACTCCGGACCTCGAAGTCTTCAGCGTGATCTTGTGAAAGCGTCCGTCCCAGTCCACGTTTTGCGGGTAGAAGGACAATTCGTAGTACGTCGAACTGTCTTTCAGCGCCGTCAGGACGCAGCCCGAAAGGTCGTTCGTGCTCGCGCAGGTCTTCCCGCCGGTGTCTTGCGCGAGTTCGTGCATGGTGCCCTGGGACTGCTGCAGGTTGATGTCTTCCTCGGTCAGTTGCTTGCCAATTTGAGGCCCGGTCATTTGCGTTTGCGGACGGCTGACGCTTTGCGAAGCCGCGAACACCTGGTTCGCCTGGACGCCGCGCACATCCATGGGGTAGACGGCCACTTGGGCGTCGGTCAGCAAATTCCCCACGTTCTTGATCTCTTGCGTATACTCGCGGCCTCCCGCGAAAGGACTGTTGCCTGTATCCGGATCGGGGGCCATGGCGATGGGAAAAGATTCGGAAGCCCAGATCAAGATCTTGCGGCCGGGAATCCCGCTGAGGTATTGCCCGATCTGCGCCAGCGCCCCGAGCGTTTCCTTCGCGCGCAAATCGACTGACATGGCGTACTCTTCCTTCTCAAAATTCTGGATCTCGCCCAATTGCGAGGCGATGCCCTGATTCGCGCCCATGCCGGCGGTCGTATCCTCAATGTAGGCGGATGTGTTCTTGTTATCGAGGACGGGATCCTTGACGATCATGTTCCCCACGACGGCCTGATCGAGCGCGGCTCGCAGCAGGCCCGGGTCGCTGGTGAATCCCTGCAGGATGTGCAAGGAACTCCCGAGAAGGAAGACGGCAACCGGCGTGTCCTTTGGCAGCGTCCTGAGGAGCTGAATCATGTGGACGCGACCTTGCAGCTGGTTGGGCGCTTCCGTGTTCAGGCTATCCATCAGGATGACGGTGGGAGGAATTTTGAGCGAATCGATTGGCAATTGGTTGGACAGGACGCCCGGCGGTTCGCTGCTGGCAGAAGCCTCTGTTCCCGTGCCCTTGAGCTTTTCAAAAAACTGAAAGTGCTCGATCTTTTCCCGCTGCTTATGCTCTTCAAGAATCTGCAAGTCTTCCGGCTTCAGGTCGCGCACGGGATTCCCGCGGGAATCCGTGGCGATAAGGTCAACCGTCACGAGCCGAGTGGTGACCTTCAATACATAGCCCGACTGGCCCGTTTGCGGGGGCTGTGTCGGAGCCCGCTGCGCAGGCGCTGCGGGTTGAGCGGGCTGAGCGTCCTGCGAATAGCTCTGAACTGGAAACACCAGGGCTGGAAAGGCGAACAAGAAACAAATCTTGGGAAACAACGCGACAGGCATTAGAACTCCGCTTCCGCGAATTCCGTTCACCCTTAGCCGATGGGGCATCTTAACCCGGAATAAGAATGCGTGGCCATCAATACGATGGAAGACGCGAGCCTAAGGGACCGGGGCAAT
>Ga0210394_10000572_pt1 | contig 74230 bp, 66 predicted proteins | sample IncBWC12MmetaG_FD_160121 | JGI IMG/M metagenome (GOLD analysis project Ga0210394, IMG submission 160121) | Forest soil microbial communities from Barre Woods Harvard Forest LTER site, Petersham, Massachusetts, United States - Inc-BW-C-12-M | ecosystem: Environmental > Terrestrial > Soil >... | reverse complement strand
AAGACTATGTGCTTGCGCGAAAAAACGTCCTGATTTGTGGCGGAACGGGCACTGGAAAGTCGACCCTACTTTCGATCCTGGGGAAATTCATTCCGCAGGACGAACGAGTGCTCGTTATCGAAGACACGGCCGAACTTCAATTGCCCCAGCAAAATCTTGTCCGGTTCGAAGCACGCCGGGAACAGAATGGCCTTCCGGCAGTGGCCATACGCGATCTGCTGAAAGCGGCCCTCCGCCATCGCCCCGACAGGATAATTTTGGGAGAGGTCCGCGGCGGAGAAGCCTTCGATCTCTTGCAACTCCTAAACACCGGTCACTCTGGGACGTTATGCACGATCCACGCAAATTCCGCCCAACAAGGTCTCGCGCGTTTCACGAGTTGTGTTTTGCAAAGCGGCGTCGAACTGCCTTACAGATCAATCAAGACGAATATTGCTGATTCGCTCAACGTCGTCATCCACGTCGAACGCCGGCCTGGGCGCAGATACATTTCCCAGGTTCTCCTCGTCAACAGCTACGACCCAGACTCGGACCTATTCGACTACGGCGCCGTATTCTTGGCGAAGCAGGATCACCAATGAGCACCGACAAAACATTCACACCGCGATCTCTCACAGCTTCTGAGTATATGCGGGAGCTGTTCGGACCAGCTGATAACGCCGCGATCCTCGTGCGGAATCGCTCCACGGGCCACACGGTTCAAACCATCGCCAAGCAGGAAGCCGTAGCGAGCCCTGGCTTTCAATCTTGGTTGGCGAGTCAGAGCGCTGCCGGTTCCGACATATACGTGGGAATGAACCCGATTAAGGATGGCGAGTACAGCCGGACCAAGGAAAATATAAAGGATATACGCCACGTCTATCTCGACCTCGACAACAAGGGTGATGAGGCTCTCGATACGCTACGGAATTCACCCGATGTCCCACCTCCAAACTTTGTCCTCGATACCTCGCCGGGCAAGCACCAGGTCGTATGGAAAGTGAGCGGATTCCGTCAGGATGAGGCAGAGTCTCTCCTCCACAACCTTGCAAATAGGTTCGGTGGCGATCTGGCAGCAACCGACTCGACTCGTGTCCTCCGATTACCGGGATTCGCCAACCACAAACTTCCCCAAGAATTCATCGTCCAAGCACGCCAGGAAAGCGATGCGGTCTACACGCTCCGCGACTTCACGATCGACGAAGACTCACCCGAAGCACCCCGGCATTTTGGCGAGTACAAACAACGCGAGCGGACCATCCCGAGTGACCACAAGAGCCAATCCGAACGCGATTGGGCCTACGCGAAACGCGCCCTCGCTCGTGGTGACGACCCGGAAGTCGTAATCCAGCGCATTGCCGACTACCGCGGCGACGAAAAACATCCCGGCTACGCGCGGCACACAGTCGAGAAAGCCCATAAGGAATTGCAACGTGGTGCAGCCTGCTTGGAGTCCAGTGAACCAAGCGCGGCTCGGACCAACGAGGCCAATCTCGAGAAGTAAGAGATACAAACAAATAACTTTGGCGAAATAACGGCGGTTTCGATGTCCAGCAATTCCATTCCTCAGCCTTCTACCGCTCCTCTCCCAGAGCATCGGATACCCGTTGCTCTTGCAGTGCGTCTTGATAGTATTGACGTGCCGCCAGTTCAATCGAGAAAGCGGGGAAAGTGCATGTCTCGACGAACTGGACAGAATCCGAAGGTGCGCGTCAAAAAGCGCTCCAACGGACATAAGGTTTTCTATTTCCAGTACTGGATGGATGTCCCAGGACAGGAGGATAGAGAACGCAAGACGCATGTAATCGGACCAACTAGCCAGATGACGAAAAGCGAGGCGGAACGGAAGAAGGTGGAATTCCTTTTGAATCTCGAACTGAATTCGATGGAATACCAGATTCCTTCCTCCCTAACCTTCGCTAATGCGGTGTCGCACTACCGAGACGTTTTTGCTCCACGCATGCTTCGATCGTCCACATTTTCGACTGCGGACGGTCATTTGAAAACTCACCTCGAAGCAGACTGGAATGACGTTCCGATAGAGCACATCACGATTGATTCAGTGAATGAATGGATTTGGAAGAAGCGAAAAGAGAGTCTTTCATGGATAACGATCAAGAACATCCTCCGCACCATGCAGCGTGTTCTTTCGTCATTCTTAAAAGACAAGAAACCTCCCTTCTCCCAAATCGGACTGGCAATTCCAGAGCGTGACAAGTTGGAAATGAAGGTGAACAGCCGGAAGAAAGTATCGTTCTCTTGGGCACAAGCCGAAAAGATTGCCGACCACGTCGGCAAAATGACAACGCTTGGCGAAGCCCGCAGGGAACGATATTCCACGCTGTTTCTTCTTGCCGCTGCTTCAGGATTGCGGTCCAGCGAGCTCCTCGCGCTACGAGTGAACGACATCGACTTTGGCGCGAAAACAGTTCGAGTGGAGGAGTCCTCAGATCAGAGGGGCCGTGGTGAAATCGGGCCTTGCAAGAATGCTACGGCATACAGAACTGTTTTACTCTGTGACACTGAGGGCCAAAAAGCGATGCGGAAACTGGCGCGGTTCCTCGGAATCGTTACTGATTCTAGCTCCCTTATCTTTCACTCGAAACGCGGTGGCCCGCTGCTTGGAACCAACATTCTGAATCAAGGCCTCCATCCGGCTCTGGAAGCTTTAGGACTTGAGCAAGCTGGAATGCACGCCTTTCGAAGAGGCTGCAACCGACGATGGGAACTTGCCGGAGTTAACCCGGCCGTTATTCGTCAGCAGATGGGTCATTCCTCCGCTGCAATGACGGCGCTTTACACTGGCGAAATTCCTCTCGAACAAATCCGAACCGAGTTTTCCATGAAGTTTGGCAACAAAATTGATGTTTTGGAAACCATGGAAACCGGCGCGGCTGCGTAAGTCTTTTAGAATCTGGAGCGGGCGATGGGAATCGAACCCACGTCCGAAGCTTGGGAAGCTTGAAGTAAAACTCCGAGACTGTTGCAGGGGAAGAAGATGATGGTGAGCGGCAAGGCGTGTCAAAGCGCCAGATCGAAGGTGGTCGTGATTGAAATTATTCAAGAGCTGACTGCGAGTAGGTAGGGTTACGCGCAACGGAGCGAGTGGGGTGGAGCTGTGCAAATTAATCTCAGGTTTATGTTCCGTCTGTCACCGTTTGGCCCAAAGTTGGCCCGCTCCCTCGGTTCAGGGTGTTTCTGGCAACACGAAACACGTTCTAAAGAAACATTTCCAGTATAAGGGAATGTGTCTGAGACCTGTTTCTTTCGGCTTTCGAACCAGAAAACACACGCAAGTACAGAAACCCGTCATGTTTGGCGTCTCGGTTTCAAGGGCGTGATCCAACTTCAGGGGATGTTCCTTTCTCCGCCGGCAATGGCGAAGAGCAGCATGTAATTTGAAAAGTTCCAGCTTGTCCAATTTGGAGGTCTTTGAATGTCCGCGCGCAGAAATTCGTTCGCTTTGATTATAGATTTGGCGCTGTCATTTCTTTTTGTCGTACTTTTTTCCGCCCTCATCTGCCCAGTGGGAACCTTTGGGCAAGCAGCTTCGACGAGCGGCCGTCTGGAAGGCTTGGTGCTCGATTCTTCCGGTGCAGGCGTCCCCGGCGCGACCGTAGTTATCACCAACAAAAAGACGGATGTCTCCACGACCCTGAAGACGGATGAAGACGGCCATTTCGTCGCGCTCTATCTGCCGCCAGGAATCTACGAGGTTACGGTTGAGAAGGAAGGGTTTCAGAAACAGGTGCTGCAGGATACGTCCGTGGAGGTGGGAACGACGACGACGCTTCATCCTCGTCTGACGGTGGGGCAAGTGGAAACCTCCGTCATCGTCAGTGCATCCGCTGTGGCCGTTGACCCGACGCAATCGTCACTCGGAACTGTGGTCGACAATCAGAGCATCCAATCCCTGCCGCTGAACGGGCGCAACTTTACGGACTTTGCGTTGCTAACGCCCGGCGCGACCACCGACGGCGATTTCGGCATGATCAGCTTCAACGGAATCGCGGGCAACTTCAACAACTACACCGTGGACGGCGGAAATAACAATAATGCCTTCTTCGCGCAACAGATTGGACGCACCAGCATCCCCTTTCAGTTCAGCGAAGACGTGATCCAGGAATTTCAGGTGACCAGCACCGGTTACGAAGCCGAGTTCGGCCAAGCGGGCGGAGGGTTGGTCAACTCCGTCACGAAAAGTGGCGGCAACATGGTGCACGGAGATGGTTATTACTACGTCCTTGACTCGGCTTTCAGTGCAAACGATTCCGTCAACAAGAGCCTGGCAGTCCCCATCCCCAAGCCATCCAACCGGCGGCAACAATTCGGCGGCACGATTGGCGGTCCGATCAAGAAGGACCGGCTGTTTTACCTCGCAAACTATGAAGGCCAGGTCCGCAACGAGCCCCTGACCGTAAACAACGCGCCTGCTTTCGTCGGTGTGTCGCCCACCTTCTTCCAGGACAACCCGGATATCGCGGCGCAGGTCGCGGCCGCCTCGGGCTCGTTTCCACGCAGCTTTAACCAGAATACGGCTTTTGGAAAAATCACCGGAAACTTCAACGACAAGAATTCGTTTGCCGCAACTTATAACTACCAGCGCTATCGCAGCCCGCATGGCTACTTCAACACCCCGACGTCAACCGGCGACGGGCTGGCGCTGACGGACGGGGCCACCAGTCAATTCTTCCAGTTTTCGGTGCAGAGCGCCTTCAGCACCACCAGCGTCAACGATTTTCGCTTTCACTTCGGGAGCGACTACCACTTCGACCTTCCTCCTTCGCCCGTGGCCTCTCCTGCGGTAACCATTCAGAACCCTGACAGCGGCTTTGTTTTCGGAGGCGCACGGTTCCAACTGGCCACATCCGACAAGCGCTACCAGTTTGTGGACACGTTCACCAAGGTGATGGGCCGGCACACGGCTAAATTCGGAGTGGACATCAACATCAATCACGATTCGGACTACTTTGTTTACGGGCCAAAGGGAGAATACCGGTTCGCTGGAACGACAGATGTGGCTACGGGAAACTTTGAACTGTATCTACAGTCGTTCGGCCAATCGACGGCTCTCTTTACATCGCCCACGTACTCCTTCTTCGCCCAGGATCAATTTCGGGCAACGCGCCGCTTAACGTTGAATTATGGACTGCGGTATGATTTGCAGGTTTTGCCGCAGCCGAATCCCTGTAATCCAGCGTATGAAGCGACCTGCCACATTCCCTACAGCAAAAATATGTTCTCCCCGAGAGTGGGATTCGCGTATTCGCTGGACTCAAAAAACTCCACCGTTGTCCGCGGAGCGTTCGGCCTTTTTTACATCCAGACAGATCTGCTGGACGTTTCTTCGGCGTCGATTTCCAACGGTGTCAGTCGGCAATTTCTTGTCGTCGTCGGCCCCAAGTTTGGCAACTCTAATCCAGCCGTAACATACCCAAACAGCTTGAGTTCGTTTCCAACCGCCGCCGGTGGATTGCAATCCATCGTGGTGTTCGCCCCGAACTATCGCAACCCTTATGTCGAACAGGGGAACATCGCCGTGGAGCACCAATTCGGAGCTAACACAGCTCTCAGCGTGGGCTACGTCTACAGCCACGGCTTGGCCCTGCTGGGGAATTCCAACGGAGTCACGCGCCAGGCAAACGGTAATTTTGGCCTGGATTTGAACCTGGTGCCGCCCGATCAGCAGCCGGCGTTCGGCGGCTCCTATGCCACAGCCACAGTCACGTTGCCCAACGGGAAAACGTATGTCACTCCCGATTTCAGCGCGATCGATGGTTTTGTGAATCCGAATTTTGGCCCAATCAATGCCGTGGATAATTCCGGCCACTCCGTCTACAACGGATTGCTGATTTCCCTGCGCCACAATGCCAAGCAATTCTTTGGCTCGGTGGCGTACACCTACTCGCACGTGACCGATCAAGGGACCGGCTACTTCAATCAGTTCGATCAGAGATCGCAAAGTGGGCCTTCTCAACTCGACCAGCCGCAAAGATTTGTCGCGACGGGGGTCTGGACACCGACTCAGCGCTACGTGAAAGGTTTTGAATTTGGAGCCGTCCTGAATTTTGCCAGCGGCCGGCCTTATACCGCGGTTTTTGACAACCCGGAAGTCAATTTCTCTGTGGTGCCGGGCGAGAAATTCAATGGTTTCCGCGGACCGGGTGTAAACAATGTAGACCTCAACTTGTCACGGACTTTTCGGATCGGCGAACGCTACAGTCTGAAGTTCCTTGCGGAAGCATTTGACATTTTCAACCACGCAAATTTCCAACAGACCAACCTGGACAATGTGCAGTACACCCTGACTCAAGATCCTGACAGCGGCGTCAATAACAGCAACTGGCACGCCGATCCCAATCCGCACTTCGGCAGCCCGCTGGCAATGGTGCCGCGTTTCGGGGCGAGAAGCTTCCAATTCTCAACGCGAATCAATTTCTAGCAAGATCTACGGGTGCGATTCGCTGGCCACACCAGCGGCAAAGACGTGCCGCAGAAGCCAGTTCAAGGTATAAACGCCCAACGCCTGATGGATCCAGGGTAGGGCGTAGTTTGTTTTGACATACAAATCATTTCGCAACCTGCGACGAAGGAGGCGCGGGCTCAGCCCTATCTTACGAACCGCGGTTGTCGGTTTTGCTATGGTTGCTGCTCGCAGGAAGTCTGGTAATGTAGAGAGTGGCCGGTCCGACGTGGTTGTGCCCGCGACTGCGCTGTTGCTGCAGCTCCGCAGACGCAAGAATTCCCTCCCTTGTTAACGCTCCCCCTGTTGCAAGCAGGGTTGTGTCTTTCAGCAAGGTCGCCGTATGCGCTTCGCGTACAGCCAGCAGACCTCCTGCCCCGGTTTCCGCATTTATCACGCATTAGGGAGAATTGTTGCTATTACTGGTTTTTATAACTAGTAAAGTTGCCTAAGCGGATATCTCCCACCCTCCCGCTGCAGATGCAGGCCACAATTCAATTCCTATCAGATTGATGTAGACTCTCTCCGTTTCCCGAGTACACGAATCGGGCCAGTCATTTATTGGTGCCCAGGTTCTAATTGCCCGGAAGGCGGCGAGATGACAACCCTGTTGATTTTTTCCGTAGTTCTTCTGAGCTTCGCCAACGGAGCTAACGATAATTTTAAGGGCGTGGCCACCCTATGGGGATCGGGTCTGACCACCTATCAGCGTGCCATAGCCTGGGGCACTGGTTTCACATTTCTGGGTTCACTTGCAGCTATATGGCTTGGCAGTGCCTTGGCCGCGAAATTTAGCGGAGCAAAACTTGTGGACAGCAACATTCCCACTCCGCTCCCTTTTCTCATCGCTGTCGCGCTGGGGGCGGGTTGCACGGTATTGCTTGCCGCGAGACTTGGTCTGCCCATCTCCACTACTCATTCCATCACGGGTGCTCTTGTCGGGGCCGGTGTTATGGCTGCGGGGTTTTCCCACGTCAAGTTTGCAGCCTTGGGTAAGGGGGTCCTCCTGCCTTTACTCTTCTCTCCAATCGTCGCGCTGGCTCTGACCGTGGCCGTTCAGCTCCTGCTCAACCGATTCGGCTGGCAGAAAGGCGTCAGTGACTGTGTCTGCGTGGACGAACCGAAAACCATGATGATGGCACCGGGCGTGTCCGCGAGTTCCATTGCTATTGTTGCTCCGCCTTCCCTGCGTTTGGCACCTGGTGCGGAATGCCAAACAGGCACAGAAATGGTGCGTTTCAGCCTCGCTGACGGGGTGCACTGGTTTTCAGGCGCTGCGATCAGCTTTGCGCGGGGCCTGAACGACACACCGAAACTTGTTGCCGTGCTGTTGGTCGCCGCGGCTTACAACGCGAGATTGAACTATCTGGCTGTTGCAGTGGCCATCGCAATTGGAGGAGCGCTCGGCGCAGCGCGGGTGGCTCACACAATGAGCAAGAATATTACGCCGATGGCCACGCGAGAGGCGGTCACCGCTAATTTGGTGGCGGCGACCCTAGTGACTCTTGCTTCACCGTTCGCGCTTCCCGTATCTACAACGCACGTCACGTCAGGGGGAATTTTCGGCATCGGCTTACTCCGCAGAGAAGAGGCAAACTGGGGTAAGGTGCGTGAGATCCTGCTAGCTTGGGTGGCCACGCTTCCCTTAGGGGCGGTATCGGCATCGCTCATATTCATACTGCTCCGAACCTGGCATTCCTAATACGCCGAGACTGGTTTCCGAAGAAGCCAGCCGCCCTGTACCAATCACATGTCCGACAAGGGTTTATCGGGCACTTGCTATCTGCCTGGTGTCATGGCCTTCTCGGCATGTATTTGTGACTTGCCCGGACCCTTTCTCCTCCAGCACTTCCTCGGGGACCACTCCCGAGAGCAAACTGAGTCATTGGCCTAGCTTTACCAAGGCTAGGTCATTGATTCCTGGGGCAAATTCTCAGTGAGCCGTACTGGGAGTTCTCCATCTATGAAAAGGCTCGGTTTTGCATTCCGAGATTTCTCTCTGAAGCTGCTTGACTTCGCTTCCTGGAGGGCTAGAATCGCCCCACTCACGGACTTCCACAGGGGTCGTAAGCAGTCTGCGAAGTGCGTGCTGCAAACACTCTCCGCATTTTTTGACGAGGAGGATTCTTTTGAAGATTCAATATTCATGTAGTTCATTCGGGCGCGCCGCTCGTTTGGCACTTTTAGGCGCAATCATTGCCACACTCACTGTTCCGTCCATGCCGCTCGGTCTTTCCGCCCATGCTGGGGACAGCGACCATCACGGATCTGATCACGTCTTCATCATCATGATGGAGAACACGGGTTACAACACGCTCATCGGCAATCCGAATGCGCCGTTCATCAATTTTGCAGCCGCCACCACCGGCCTGGCCACGAATTACTTTGGGATCAGCCATCCCAGCCAACCGAATTACATCGCCGCCACTTCGGGTTCCACAAATGGTGTGGCCGATGACAACGACACGACGATTGACGTCCCGAACATCGTCGACCAACTGGAGGCGCATGGAAAATCCTGGAAAGGCTACATGCAGTCGTACTCGCTGTGCGCGACTCCACTCGATCACGCCTGCGGCAACCAGCTCTACGAGCGGAAGCACAATCCGTTCATCAGCTATAAGGATGTGCAGAGCAACCCGGCGCGAGTCGCCAACATTGTGGACTTCAGCCAGTTGGCAACGGATCTCGCGAACAACACCGTTCCAAACTACGTCTGGATCAGTCCCGACCAGTGCCACGACATGCACGGCCGTGGTGCAACACCCGCGGATCCTTGCGACTTTTCGCAGATCCAGCCTCTGATCTCTACGGGCGATACGTTCCTCCTCAACACCGTGAATGCCATCATGACTTCCAGTTCGTGGACAGGCAATTCCGTGATTTTCATTACCTGGGACGAGAGTGACTTCACCGGCACGGGCCCCAGCGGCTTCGGCGACACCAGTGGCTGCTGCAACGCGAATCCCGGCGGCGGTCACGTGGTGACGCTGGTCATCTCGAGGACGCTTCGTTTTGCACGGAGTTCTGGCGATGCTGCCAATCACTATTCGATGATGGCGACCATCGAGGACAATTGGCATCTCGGCTGCCTGGCGAATACGTGCGACCGCGACAGCGTTCGCCCGATGCGCGACCTCGTCGGTCCCGTTGACGACCGGTAGTTTCCCCAATTTTGAAAAGCAAGCGGCCGGGAGGATCTATTTCCCCCCCCCGGCCTTTTCTTTTTTCCTCTCCCCCAACCTCGCTCTTGCACTCGGTTAAGTCCCGGTCCCTCCGCTTACCAGATCTTGAGAATCAGAGTTGCAATGAGAGCGTTTATCGGAGATGCGGCGGACGCGAGTAAAGGCGGAGTAAGACCCACCTGTGATGAAGTCCACCGGCATTTTCCGGAGGATAAATTGCGACAATCGCTGACGGATCGTCATGCGTTTTTGGTATTCCAATGGCAGACTCTGAGTGAAACGATGCGCCATCCTTTCGCACCTTCTATGCGATGGCTGGCCTCACTACATCTCCACAGTTTCGGAAATCTCCCGAGACGGCAGTCGGCCAACTCTGATTGCTTTGTATCTACTCTAGTTTCTGAAGGGCCAATGGAATTGCTGGAGCGCAAGGACAACGATGCCAAGCACGCTCAGCGCGACCGTGAGAACTGTGAGGCGTCGCGAGAGTACCGGGTTTTTTGCATTCCGGTAAATGATTGGCAGATTGACGAGAGCACTCGCCACAGACGCCAACACGACGCCAGCCCCGGCCAGCGCCGGCCGCATTTGTCCGTGACCTACCATGTTTGCGGCTGCGGCGGACGTACTCGCACTGCTGACGAAGCCTCCAAGCACGCTGATTCCCAGGAACCCAATCTTGCCGAGATAGCGCTCGCCGAGGGTTGAAACGACCTGAATCAAGAGGAAAAGTGCAGCGAAATTTAGCACGCGCTGAATCGAAACTGGTGATTCGAGATGGATTTCGGCGGGGGCATCGTCGATGCGCACCCTCGCGCGGCGGACGAAGATCAGTGCGACGACGGACATTGCGAGGAGCGGCCCAGCCGCGGTGGGCACCGCCGACGGAGAGAACAGCGCGAGGATCAAAAGATTGCGCGCAAACATCGCCACAATCGTCAGCAGGAGCGCGGCAACCGCCACGCCGGAGGAGGTGCTGCCCGCGCCCAGCGGTTTCGCGAGCTCGACAGCAGCGGCGCTGCTGTTAACAAACCCGCCAAGAAAGCCGCTTAGGTAGAGACCTTTTGCCCCATACACTTTCAGCAGGACGTAGTTTACGAATCCAATACCGGCAATGGCGATGACCGTTATCCAGGCCTGCTTGGGGTTGACCAGTTCCCACCGATCAATAAAATGGTCGGGCAGAATCGGATACACAACGAGCCCCAAAAGCCCTAGCAGAACGGCGCTGCGAATTTCTGCGGGTTGTAGTCCGCCCGCAAATCTACGCAACTCAACTTTCCAGGCAAGCAGCATGGTCATTAGGATGGCTGCCGCCACAGGCGTAAACAGGTGACCCTGGCCGACCAGGGCACCAAGAACGAAAATCGCGAGCAATGCTGCTGATGTAGTTGCTTCGAGAGAACGGTCCACCAGTAAACTGCGCGCGTTCGCGAAGCCAATGATCAGGAAGACCCCTACCAACGACATAATCGCCATTGAGGGGGCAAAAAGGGCAGCAATGGTTCCGAGAAGCGAAGTGAGTGCGAATGTTCGGATGCCAAGGTCTTTATTCGACCACTCTCTTTCGATTCCGACGAGAAGCCCGATGCCGAGCGATACGGCAATCTTCGCGGCGACCTCCGATGGCGGAAAATGACTCTCGAGCATCGATGTGTGCACTCTCACCGGGCCTACAGACGTAATATACGCGGGAAGGACGAAAGAAAGCAGCGAACTTCTCTCTTGAAGGTATCGTGATGTGGTTGAGCCTTCGCCACTGCCGCGGCTCTAGCAGCCTGTGTCCACCGAGCGTGATTGAGAGTGTCATACGTTATCGCTGACGGTTCAAGAAAAAGTTGTTTGATCCATGACACGAGGTCTTCTGAGTGTCTGACGGGCGGTTTCATCAGCCGGATTACTGCTTCATCGCAGGCCAAAGGCGAGCCTGTCGGGAGCACGAAGAGGAATTCAAAAGCCGTTAATCCTGTATTTAGCCGTGACATGGTAACTTCCTATCATCTGGAACCCATGCGAATTCCTACTATGACCAGGAGCTACGATTCGTCAATGCTTCTCGCTCGCAAGCGGCCATGGCAGGCATTGCGTGCTTATTTTTTGTTGAAACGGGCGCAGCGGATTCCAATGCCATTCTCATCCAAGGGCTCACCAGCAGCAGTTCCCGGGAGGATAAATTGCGACAATCGCTGAAGATTTGCATGATGATATTTGCTTTGTGCGGGGTAGTGGTGAAAGCGCAGGAGAAGCTACCACTGAAATTGATTGTCACCACCCCAATGCCAGGTTTCACGGGTGATTTCGACCATTTTGGACTCGACCTCAAGGGCAACCGCTTATTCCTTGCGTCGGAAGATCAAAAGACCGTCGAAGTGTTTGATCTCCGGACGGGAGAGCGGATTCACAGTATCAAAGGTTTCGGCCAACCGCTGACGATGGCTTTTCTTGCCGAGTCGAACCGCCTTATCGTCACGGATGGAGGCGATACCGATGCCGTCGAACTCGTGGATTGCAAAGACTACAAGATCATCGGCACTCTCAAGCTGGGCCCAGGCGTGGACCACGGCGTATACAACCCCCTAAATAAATATTTTTATGTGGAAAACGGAGGCGGACCTGAGGGGAAGACGCATGTCCTGAGTATTGTTGATACACAATCGTTTAAACAGGTCGGTGAGGTTCCCGGGCTTCCCGGAAATTCCAACGAGGGCATGGTCATTGATCGTCAAGGAACAAAACTCTATGTGAATCTCACTGGCACGGATGAGGTCGGAGTTATTGACCTAAGCACTCGGCAACTGATCGCCCGATGGCCTTTGCCCGATGTGCATGTAGCCCATGCAATTGCCCTCGACGAACCCAACCATCGACTGTTTACCGCCACACGTAAGCCATCGCAATTTGTGGTATTTAACACCGATACCGGAAAAGTCGTGACCACTCTCCCGTGTGTCGGTGTCAACAGCGATATGTCGTTCGATGTCGCCCGTAAACGAATCTACGTCACTGGAAGCGAGACAGCCTCTGTTTTTGAGCAGCGGGATGCGGACCACTACGAGCACATCGCCGATGTGCCGACGGCCTACCGGGCCAAATCTTCAATTTTTGTGTCCGACCTGAAACGGCTTTACGTCGCAGATTCAGGTAAGGGAAAGCCAGATGCAAAATTGGCGCTGCAAATTTTCGAAGTTCAATGACTGAGCAAGCACTGAAGACTCGTCTTTAACACGTAACACAAATCTGAAGCTAAGCCCTAGTAATTCGCATAACCTGAAAAGCGTCCTCGCTGGCCGGAAACGTGGGTGCGCGAAGCTAAATACGCGGCTCTGGACATATTTTTCGGCAAATCGGAAGTAACCGGACTCCGTTTGTCCGGGATCATTGCGTGATAGAGTCGCGAGTTATCCCGACAGAGGATGCCAGAGGCGAATTCGTCTCAAATAGGGATCACACACTCTGAAAGCTGTAGAATGCGCCAATCTAATCAACCCGCCTACCGCTCCCTTCTTGCCTATTTCACTAGGCAGCTTGCGCCCTCTGGAGCATACGTGGAGGAATTCCCGGCGAAGCAGCTGTGAATGAAGTCGTCTTTGTAGTCTTTGCGAGTGGAACCCGTCACATCCGCCTCGTTGATTTGCTTGAATTCGAACTGAATCGTTCCGTCCGGCGAGACCGTCGCGAGTAGATAACCATAGACATCCGTGAGGTGCTGCACTGAGCCACTCACATCTGCCGGCAACCGATACCGCGGGGCTCCGGCGGTTCCGACGATCCAACCAGGGAGAACCTCGTCAGGATGCTCTCGCCTGCATGCCGTGTTGTAGACGTTGTCCATGAGGAAATGCGAGTGACTGGCCAATACGTATACGTTCTTATGGGTTTTCTTGCGGAACTCAACGAGCCACTGATACACCTTTCTCCCACTCTCAGTTCCTTGAGCACTTTCGTTCATGCTGTGGCCGGCTGACAGGCTGTCCGGTAGCGCGTCGTGCATTCCAAGAACCACGCTCCGCACCTCGGCATTCTTCGCATCCCTGTCCAACTGCGCGGCAAGCCACTTCATCTGTGCATCGTCGAACTGCTCTTTTGCTGAGTTATCGAGCGTAATGAAATCGACGCCTCTCCGAGTCCAGTGGTAGTACGCTCGCAATTCGTGATCGGATGGATCGTCAGCAAGCCTCTGTTTCGACAGGTCTGGTGCGTTATACCAATCCGCGAATTGCAGCAGTGCGTCTGTACGAGTCTTTGGTGGTATGAGTTCGTGATTGCCGAGCGCCAAGTAGACTGGCAAGTCACCGAAGGGCTTCAGTTGCCGCTCGATGAAGTCCTTCCAAGCGGTACTCTCATAAGTGATGACATTGATCGTTGGATTTCGGGCTCTGATGTCTTGATCAAAGTCATAGATGGCCCTGTAGTCTCCCAAATGCCAGTAAAAGGCTGCATGCTCTGCACGCACCTTTTCCGCGATTGTCGGCATGACTACATCGCCGCAATTTCTTGAGTCTCCTGAAACGGCGAAATGCCAAGTTTCTGAACTCTTACTTTGTTGTGCTGCATTCGATTGGGCGAGCGCAAGCGGAATGATCAACAGCACCATTCCACGGCAGGCACTTAAATGGAATCCTCGTTCTGGTGTGCGCGTGGGCTTCACAATTCCTCCGCTCTTAACTCTGACTTAGTCTATCAGTTACGCCGACTCACGGTTCCGCTCGTCCCAGAATTGAACCCAACATCGCAACGAGCGGAACCAAACCCTGAGGAAGCCCTCACGAATGATACTGTGTCGGACTTGGGCGTGAATTCGACGATCAACAGCCGGTTTGAGGGATCTGCTTGGGAGGCACGTCCGCTGCGCATATTGAAACCTCTGGGGTCGCACGTATTCAATCCGAAGTGACACGTCCTGATATGCACGGGAGTCACGATTGAAGCTCAGCGAGCTTCTGACGTAAACGATTAGGAGGTCGCTCCCTCAAGCTTTCCGGAAACACTGCAGCTTTCCCGTTTTCAGTTGCAAACAAACACGATCAGGGGGCGCGGAACCCACAGGCGTAGCTGGGTGACCTCCTAGTTGGAATCTAGGCTGTCCACTTGTATTCGCTTCCAGCACGCAGCTCAGATGGGAGAGCACCTGCTTTGCAAGCACGCCTTCATCTCACCTAAGTCGTTGAATCGGCGTCTTTTCACAGTGCAAAACCCTCTGCAACTTGGGCTACTAATTGGGCTACAGAAAGTAAGCGTACTTTGTGACTCCATAAAGCACGGTGGCCTGGACGCTCGCGAGAGTATCCGGGCCGTCTCACTTCGTGCCGCTCGAGCACAACCTGCAACTCCCGCCGATTGTCCGGGCTCCCGCCGAAGGAATATCTAGTTCGTGCACACCTCGTGCACGGAGCAGCTTCTCACAAGCAGCCAGAGCGAACCCCTCGTTCAGACAAATTTGTGCATCACACTAGCGCCGTGCGTTTCGTAAGAGTGCTCGATACTCTTCGTTAGGGATAAGCAGCTTGTCCCACTTTGAGTCGGCAAGGATTTCCTGGACCAGCAACCGATCTTTTATCTGAGTCTTCGGCGCAATCGAGTCGTAGATGGCTCCCGCACGGCCTTGGTTATCGACAACAACCCATTCGGAATACAAAATGCGCACGGCGCGTATTGCCTTCAAGGCATTCCACAAACCCTCGTATTCAAATGCATCCTTTTCGGCGATGTCATAGCTGATTAGATAAAGCGCCATGGGATGGCCTCCTATACGAGGTGCCAATTACCATACTATCAAACAATATTCCGTTCCTTGCTCGATGTTCTGAGTGCTATAGTCGTGTTCATTATGCCCCGTTCCACCTCTCTCGCTGCATACTCACTTAAGGTTTGGAATTTTGAAGAAACAGAGAGCGAAATCATTTCGGACTTTGGAGACGAAGAGGACCTCCTGGAAGTATTTTCGGAGTTGCTGACTTCCTTGCAAGCGAAGGCTTCACATGACAAGCACAATCGCCAATTGCTGACAGTCGAGACGCTCAAAATTGACAATAAGGCTAGGACGATCTGCGGAATTATTGAAACTGGGGAGTACGGGAGCGAGAGCAAGTTGCGTGACGCTGACACGCAACAGATCGTTTACAAGAGAAAAATAAAAGAGGCCGATATGCTGCCCTTCTATTTTCTTTTCGATTTGCCGGAAGGTTCAGAAGACGGTATTCTGGTACTTCAACGTACTGGAATGTTCGGAATCCGCAAGGTTCTGACGACTGTCATTGAGTCCTGGTTTAATCCGAAGTTTCCCGACTTTGGTCTCAGATTCCATCCGCTTGCCGAGCCCGGCGACCTGGAGAAGTACAAGGAAGGCCAAGTAGAGACCATTCGCTTCATCGGGTATGACGTGCCCAGCGATATTGCGGACGCACTCAAATCGCACAACAAACAATTTGATGGCCACGTCGAGTTGGTGATCTCAGCGCGCAGGGGATCGTTCTTACCTGTGAAGGAGCGTATACGACGCTTTTTCAACAAAGAGGTAGAGTTGAATAAGTTCATCGCCTTGAAGGAAACCAAATTCAAATACCAAGACGTGAAGCTAAAAACAAAGGTGGGCCGGAGCAGAAGAACGGTTAGCCTTGGAGGACTCAAGTTGCTCAGGTCGTACTACGACATAACTGACGACGTGACGATGGACGGGGCCACTGGACATCCGGCTTTTGAATCGATTGATGGGCTTGCTAAGGGCCTGGCGAGCAGAGTTAGGAAGAGTATGGGTATCCCCGATGTCGAGGAATAGAAATGAATAAAATTGACGTGCTCCCCATCATCACTAGGCACGTTGACACCCTGCGCGATCACTCTACCGGCAGGCGAAGCGCCGGAGACGTGTTTTTGTTTTTCGGAGTCCCTTTGATTGTTTCGGGTGCCGCGGTTTATTACCGAATCATGCTTACGTCTGACGCGCTCACGGCCGTGTTAGCATCATTTTCAATTTTCGCCGGGTTGCTGCTGAATTTACTTCTCCTTGTGTATGCCCGTGCCGGAGAAGATTCCAAGCCAGACATTTTCGCGGGGAACATACGAAGGTTTGTGAGAGAACTGAGCGATACCATTGAATTTGCGGTTCTTGTCTCAGTGTTCGTTGTGATTGGTTCGCTGGTTGCAATGGCTACTCTGAAGAGGCAACCTAATGTCGAGCCCCACGCTGGGATTCTGCTGACATCGGTCCTTGTTTACCTCACGACAAACTTCCTCCTGACCTTGCTAATGGTGCTTAAGAGAATCCATGCCATGCTGGTAGAGAGATTGGATCGCCCTTCATCTTCGTCGATGCGCAAAGCGTCCTAAACTCATCTTCAGGGTAGGTGGCGGCTACACTTCCGTTTTGCACCATATGATGTTTAGGCGCGAGCTTCGCGTGGACCCGTGGGAAGGGGTGGTTCCGTCGCTATTTTCGGCCACACGTCAGCTATCTCACTGGCAGCAGCTGCAAACGTACGATTAAAGCGAGTTAGGCCGCCAGAACTGATCATCTCCCGGCCGCTAGACACATTCAAGTAGACGAAGTTCTTCGCGCGAATTCTCAGACCCCCGCTTAATGCAGCTTTCCGAAGCAAACACAAAACAAGATCTATATAGGAAACGTTGTGTCTGGCCATACCAATTTTCAGTAGAACCTGAGACCCTTCTTCCTCCACCCAAAGATCTGGTTGCGCTGTCACTATAATCCCGCCAATCGGATATTCAAGGCGTCGGTTCGGGAGGATCCTGAACTTACGTTTCCCGTAGAGCTTCCTATATGCTTCTACGGCGCGGGCGTTATGTTGGAATTTCGTGCGCTCGCGACCATCGGTGGCATTGACGACGCGCCCTCGCATTTCCTGCAGAGCTTGTTCCAAAACGGCAGGATCATTTCCTTGGGAATGATAGGCACGAATAGTTCGGAGGGCGATTTGATAGTAACTACTCCTGGCGAACCCTTCTCCACGTTTGCTGAATTTAAACGGTCGCAGACGCGATTCTGCCGTACGGCCAGCCTTCGTTACGAAATCCGCCAAGCAGGTCATAGACACTCGTATGGCGCTGGCAGTGTCTTTTCTGGTTCGCTCCCCCATATCCAATCCTTGGTCAACGCTCGAAGGGGCCCAGTTGTCTTCAGTACATTATAACGCCTGCGGCAAACAAAGAACGAACATGACCCCGGACCTTGGCCAGAAGGGGGTTCTGGGAAATGATGACCAAGGTTCCGAATACGTTGTTGGCCACACGGAAGTGATCTGACGCTCACTTGCTCCAACCCCTCAACTACTGCCTATTGCGATCCCACCCTTGACATCTACAGGATTTCCCTGATATACGAGTAGTCGCACTATCGCACGACTGCACGACTAGGAGGATTACATGGCTAGACCAACCATCGCTCAGCTTGAGGCGATCCTTGAGAACGAGGAGCAGGTGGAAATCGAGATCCTGCCGAACGGAGAAGTCCGGGCCAAAGGCGGCACTTCAACGCAGGAGTTAGGGAACCGCAAGCCTCTGACCATGCGCGAGGACCTCGGCGGCGAGTACGGACAAGCATAGGGAGAAACCGCAATGGCAATGGATATCCTGCGCATCCGGAGAGAAGTCGCTGATGCCGCTCTGCAGTTCGCATTTGTCGAAGCTCACCCGACCAGCGATGGCGGGGTATATGTGAAAGCCGCAATGCAAACCACTGCAGGCAAGACGTATTTTCTCGCTATCTACTTTTCCGACTACCCCAGCAGCATGCCCAAGGTTGTGGTTACGAACCCGACGCTCCGGCCTACCAGCAACAATCACATGTACAAAGACGGGTACATCTGTTTCCTGCACCCTAACATGTGGAATCCAGGACGCCACACCTTGACCTTCGTGCTCGCCCGCGTCGCCAAATGGCTCAATAAATACGATTGCTGGGTCTCGAATGGCGGTCATTGGCCCGGAGCGGAGGTATCACACTAATGCCTCTGGATTTTGGGTTGCTTTCGATGACCGAACTTCGGACTCGCCCAGGCGAGATTCTCGATCGCGTCGCGGACAAAGGTGAAGCGTTCATTATCGAGCGCAACGGCCAGCGGAAGGCATGTCTGGTGCCGCTCTCGGTTTTGCTTCCGGACATTTCTCCCACCAGAATTGCCCACGAAATCGAGCAGCTCGTAGTACAGGGCGAAGAACCTTCGACCAGTTTCACCGAGGAAAAGGAGCTGGCGTTCCGGTTTCCGAGCAAGCTGGAAGATGGGACCCCCGCTGATCTCTCTATCGTGCTGCCTCACGGATATCCGAACAACTGCCCCCGCGTCTACGCCAGCGCCATCGGCGAAGGCGCGCCCCATCGTTGGGCGGACGGCGCACTTTGCCTCTATGGGGTCATGACGGGATGGAATCCAGGCAAACACACCGTGTTTTCGACTCTGAAACTGGCTCGCCAGTGGCTCCACAATTACGATGCCTGGCGCACGCTAGGTCAATGGCCCAAGCAGGAAGGACAGCCGGATGAATGACGACCAACTTTTTGCGCGCATAGCGCCGCTGTTCGATGTCGGGTCGCTGAGCGACGCGCGGGTACTCATCGCCGGATGCGGTTCCGGCGGCGGACAGGTCGCGTTGCAGCTTGCAATGTCCGGCGTCCGCAAGTTCGTTTTATTCGACTCCGACGTGCTGGAACCCGAGAACGTCATCCGCCACGTCTGCGGGCGGCGGTACCTCGGGCAAAAGAAGGTTGATGCCGTGGCCGATCTGCTACTCGACCGCAATCCCGCGATTGAAATTGAGCGTTATGCGACCGATCTTATGACCTGCGCCGACCTTGTTGAGCAGGTTCGCCGCAGCAGTGTCGTTGTGCTTGCAACGGACAACGACCCTACACGCTACCGCCTGAACCAGTTGTGCGTGGAGACCCAAACCCCATTCGTCATCGGGAAGGTCTTCACCCGCGGAATCGGCGGCGAAGTCTTCACCTATCGCCCCGGAGAGAGCGGCTGTCTGGCCTGCCTTGAAAGCGTTCTTGAGCGCCTCCCGTATCGCGATGGCGTGCGCGAGATCGATCTTGTATCCGACGAGGAGCGCCAAAAGATGTACGGTCTTGAGATACCCGAGATCAAGGATTCACCGGGACTCAATGTCGATATCTCGTTCATCACGGCATTTCACACGCGCTTCGTACTCGACGCCATTGCGCGCACGCTCCCGGAGCGCCCGAAGTTTTTGCCGCCGATTGAAAAGAACTATCTCGTATGGGGAAATCGCCCCGTGCATCCCTTTACCAAGCACTTTGAACTGCAGCGCATCCAGGTTCATCCCCAGCAGGGATGCCTGATCTGCACCAACGGAGATTCCGCATGAAATTCCACACCACCGACAAGCTACGTCTATCCATACCGAAAGCCGCCCTCATAGAGGTTTTCGACGAATGCGACGGTTTCGACCAGGACGAAACCGGCGGGCGCGTTATCGGGACCTTCGACGAACACCGGGGAAAACTCGCCATCCATGTTGCTGGGATCATTGAAGCCGGGCCGCAGGCGCGCCGGTCGCCGGTGAGTTTCTTTCAGGATGGCGACTACCAGGAACGGGTGTTCCGAAAAATCGAGGACCAGCATCGCGAGATAGAACACCTCGGAAACTGGCACACCCACCATGTCAACGGCTTGCAGCATCTCAGCGACGGAGACATCGAGACCTACTTTCGCACCGTAAACCATCGCAACCACAACGCGCCATTCTTCTATGCGCTTCTTGTAACCGCCAGGCACAGGTCCTCGGACCCGTTGAGTCGTTACTCCTTGAAGCACTACATCTTCCGGCGTGACGATAAGCGTATTTATGAATTGCGGCGCGACCAGGTCGAAATCCCGGACGCGCCTTTGATCTGGCCTGTGAGCGCGGGACATTCCCACGCCAAGCCCGACAAGCATTCGAAACATGAGCTTCGCGCAAATCCCAACCGCGTGTATGACAACGACATTCTGAGTGAGTTTTACCGGGGAGTCCGTCCGTTCTCCTCCGCCAAGCTCGGAGTGTATTGGCGCGGCCCGCTCGAACTACTGGACGGCAGCAAGATAGAGGTGGTCCTGCTTGAAGATTCAGCTGCGGACAAACCCACGTATACGGTGATGTTGCGAGAGCCTCCCGCCGCCCTCAAGGATCTGTCGGAAGAGATAGCGAACGTCGAGTTTCCCTCAGCACGCGCGGCGTTGATCACGACCGAACGAAGTTGCAATCGTGCCCTTTACCGGCATCACGGGGAAATGCGTCGAGTCGATTTTTCCGTTTGAGAGAGGAGTGTCTATGGACGTTTTCACGCTGTATGTAGGGCAGGGGTCTCTAGCCGCAGCTCGGGCCGGGAACGAGGCCGTGATTATTGACGCGCACATGCCGGAGTGCAACGACATTACGTCCGAACAAATTGAGAAAAGCCTCGATCACTACCTCGCAAAGAGCAACGTTCGCGGATTGATCCTTACCGGCCTCGACAGGGATCATGCGTGTCCGGCGGGCGTGGAATCCATCCTTACCCGATATCAGCCGAGCTGGGTCATGTACCCGAAATATTTCAAGGACACGGATGCGGCTGGCGAGGTGTTCGCCACTATCGCTAGCCACGAAAAACGGCGCGCCAACACGTCCCGACCACTCTTGCGGCAATCGGTGCGCGTGGACCGCGTTGAGTCACGCAACCTCACGGGGCTTGCCTCCTGTTTTACGTTTGAACTGTTCTCGCCCCACATGGACGATATGGACAGCTCGAACAACGGCAGCATCGTTCTCAAGCTGATCGGACTGGACCGGACCGGATTCAGCTACCTGATTACCGGCGATACCGAAAGTGAGCGGTGGGACAGCATCAATCGCTTTTTCGGCAAGTACCTGGCTTCCGACGTGATGGCCGCTCCTCACCACGGTGCGCGCACCGGGCTGAATGCTAAGACGCTTGTTCTGGTCAACCCCAACACGGTGCTCATCAGCGCAGGTGTCGATAATTCCTATGGGCACCCGTATGGGGTGGCGGTGCAGGCGTACCAAGAGGTAGCCCAGCATGTATTTTGCACGATCGCGGAAGAAGGTAAATGCCTGCTGACGCTCCGGATGAACAACGATTTCCATACGCACCTGGTCCAACACTTTGCCCCCACTGAGAAGGCGTTGTGATTGGTTCCAAGCATGAGACTACAAATCTTTGATGTCGAGCACGGCGCGTGCTCACTGCTGACGGCAGACAACAGCACACGCTTGATGATTGATTGCGGACACAACGCCACAACAGGCTGGAAGCCGGGGACGTATCTAGTCCAGCAGGGCATCCCCACCCTCGATATGCTTGCCGTCACCAACTATGACGAAGATCATGCTAGCGCCTCGGCGGACCTCTTCGACAAAGTCCATGTCGCCTGGCTACTTCGGAATGATTCGGTCTCCGGCGCAACTATACATATACTTAAGCGAGAAAATGGGATTGGTCCGGGCATTGAGCGGCTTGCTTACGCGATTGATCACGTCTTCACCGGACCCGCACCCGGAGCACCTGTCAAGCTGGAACCGGTGTTCCAAGGTGCCACGCGTCAAGTTTTCTACAGCAACTATCCTCGATTTGAGGACGAGAACAATCTCAGCATGGTCCTCATTCTCAAGTGCCACGGCATCGGGGTGATGTTCCCCGGCGACCTGGAGAAGGAAGGATTTCTGGAACTCCTGAAACTTGATGCATTCAAGCAGGCCCTTCGCGATACCAACGTTTATGTTGCCTCGCATCACGGTCGCGAGAATGGGTGCTGTGAAGAGACGGTGCCGTACCTGCAGAACGTATTCTACGTCGTTATTTCCGACAAGGGCTATCAATACGACACGCAGAAAACGATACCTTTCTATTCCCGGATAGCTAAAGGCGGCCCATTTGGACAAGAGCCGGTACGGAAGATTTTGACGACACGCTGTGACGGGCGCATTGCTTTTGAGTTCAACCCAGGATCATGGGGACCACGACAATGACACTAGATGACCTGGTTGCAAAGGTTTCAGATCCATACGAGAGGCCAGCCCGCCTTTACCCGGCGCTTTTGGCTTTGTTGCCTTTGCTCGCATTGATCATGCTTCTCTACGGTCCCAAGGCAACGGCTATAACAGGCGCCGTGACTGTAGCCGTCTCGTGTGGCGGCTTGTACCTGACAACGAATCTTTGTCGCGAATTGGGGAAACGTCTGGAGGGAAAGCTCTACAAGGAATGGGGCGGAAAACCCACAACTCAGCTACTCCGTCATCGTGACACGAACATCGAGGCAGTTACAAAGCTGCGTTATCATGCATTCTTGGCGGGCAAGATCAACGCGGTTTTTCCGGACGAGGAACAGGAGACCAACAACCCCGCAGCCGCCGATGATGTCTATCAGTCCGGTGTTCGATGGCTCCTGAACCACACTCGTCCAGAAGACGGCAAAAAGTTCGATTTGATCTTCAAGGAAAACGTGGCCTACGGTTTTCGACGTAACGCGCTGGGAATGAAATCGTTCGGTTTGGTGGTAGCGGTCGGCTCCCTGTTATGGGTTTTGGCAATCGAAGGAATTTTTTTCAGTCCCAACCACAGATTTATCGACCTGGCGACGGCCTCGCGAATGCCGGAACCTGCGACCGCTTCTTTGATCGTTTCGTCCGTAATGATCGTCGCTTGGCTGCTCTTCTTCACCAAAGCGAGCACGCATACTGCTGCATTCACTTATGCAGAGACCCTCCTACGTGCGTGCGATTCGATTTAAGTCACCACGTTGCCTTCGCGCATCGCTTGGATAAAATCCAGCCCATCACCTCGGACGCCTCTTGGCAGTAACCCGGCGCATGATAATCCCGTTTATTGCGTAGAATGCTGTAAAATTCCAGCGCTCTCCCAGCAGGGGCGATTTCCACCCTGACACAGTCGAGCAGGCCGAGAATGGGTAGAAACCGCCTATACGGCGCAGCGATTGCAAGGAAGCAAAACCAAAGATTTGAAAACGTCAGACTTGAAGTCTTGAACGACTACCCGTCGCACGCTACGATGGCTACCTGGTCTCAAACAAATACCCAGCTGCGAAGCGACGGTTGGAGTGGGAGACCGTTTTGAAGGAAGCCTTCTTGTAAACGAAGTTGAAATCACAGTGAACTACGACTACAACCGCCGGGCGTTTCGGTCAGTATGCAGAGCAAGCGGCATTGAGCCCCTCGCTGCTGCGTACTGTGCATGCGTGTTACTGGAATTAAGCCTGAAGCAGTACCTCAGTCTATGTTCGTCGGCCGGAAACGGTGGCCATGATCTGCCCTACTTGCTGCAGCGCATCGGTATGCGACATTCACGATACCTGGCGATTCTCAACGCAATGCAACGACAACTTGCGGGTTCTCTCCGAACCCTTTTCAGCCAAGGTAAAGATGGAATACCACGAGCGGTTCCGAGCAATTCTTATCCTCACATTCGGTACCTGCGCCACGATTCAGATTGGGGAACGTCGCACAGCTCAGACGCTGATCTCGTCGCTCTGAGCAGCATACTTCAGCGAATTGTCTCATTTCTTACTACGACCGTCGGGGTTGGCGTATGATCCCGCTTCGTACAATTCTGGACAAAATACGAGCAGGCTACAACTTAATCGACATCAGATATTTACACCCTTCGTTGTACGTGCTTTGCGTAGACGCCGCCTTTTCAGACGAGGATATTGAACATCGGCGCGATACATTCTTTAAGCGAGTGCAGCTCGACCCCAAAGAAGTAGATTCGGCCTTTTCAGCAAGCGGTGTCGTCCTGCATCTTCTGACGCCACCCGAACGCGAGGAAGGGTTTGCTTTCTTGGCCACAGCTCCTGCCGCGCATCACTGGATAGAATTCTTAGCTGGTGGCGTCACTGAAAATAGGACACCTCCGGCACTGCACACTCAAGTGATTCACTTCTACGGCTACAAGGGTGGCCAAGCAAGATCCACGGTCCTCGCAATGCTCGCGAAGGCTCTGGCTAATGACGATTATTCAGTGCTCGCGGTGGATGCCGACATCGAAGCACCGTCATTACATGCCCAGTTCGATGCCAAGGTAGTCAGGCCTGAAAGTACTCTTTTAGGCTGCGTACAGCACGGCCTCTTGCCTTCACCTCAGCCCGCTTACTTGCCTAAGGGTTCATCCCAGGGCAGGGTCGACTTACTGGCGTGCAGGCCAAGCGGGCCGATTTATGACTTGGATCTCGCGACTTTTGCGCTTCAATCCGCTCTTGATCCATCGGTATTGCAAGCGGGTTTCGGACGAATCCTTCGTTCGGCTGATTCGTATGATGCAATTCTAGTTGATCACCGATCAGGTATCGCTTCGAGTATCGTTCCCCTCGCTGCCGCATTTCCGGGCTCCGTCGTCGTTTGCGTTAGGCTAGACGAGCAGTCGGATGACGCGGATGCATACTTCAATGTTCTCCTCACGCAGAACCCAGAGATGCCAGGAATGTTTGTGAGCTTTTCGTTAGACCCAGACGACACGGCCGAGAAACTGATAGGTAGGAATCGCCCGAGGATGGATGCGCTTCTCGATGTGCTGGCGAGTGCAATTCGCTCAGGTGCCGGTGAGGACGAAGGAAACAGCCAGTCGGCCGTGACTTCCGAAGATCTTCAAGGGTTTTGGCTATCGTGGTTTCACGATCGCGCCTTTCTCGCAAAAGGCAGTCCCGCTCTTGACGGAATCTCCGGCGACAACAGGGCTACTCTGGCACGAATCCGAGAACTCGTTGGCCTGCAGACCTCAAAAAAACCACGGCCGATTCTCGGTGCCTCGAGCAGAATCCGGACAGGCAAAAAGCAATTAACCAATAACGGCAATACCGACCAGGGCCTATTAATTCAAACAGAAGCACTGCGGAGCCTCACAACCCCGAATAGTCCGTTTACTTATATTCTTGGCCGCAAAGGTACGGGAAAGACACGACTAGTGCGAACACTGGTGGAAGAAAACCTCGGGACACCCCTGCTCGTTGCAGACGATTTCCCTGTCGCCAACGTTATCGTCTCATCTGACCCCACTCTGAAGGATCTGGCTGACTTGCTCCTTGCCCAGCAGGCAGGAGAGAAGCTGTGGTGGATTCTTCTCCAATGTGTTTCCGCTCAATCCGGTCAACCTGTGCACGCCGCCCTAAGAGGTTGGCTGGACAAAGTGAGACAGGGAGGTAGCGCAGCAATATCTGTGAGTGACATTGCTGCCGGACTACAGAATGGTCCGAATCGTAGGGTCTACTTGATTGATGGGGTCGAGACGTCGTTCAATTCGGCCCAAATGACCACCTTTGTTGAAGGTCTATTCCGGTTTCTGAGTTCTATTCAATCTAATCCTCAGATATCTCAGAAGCTCACCGTGCGACTCTTCATACGAACGGATTTAGTCCGGTTTGCTGTCGAGAATATCGAACAGCAGATAGAGGGTCGGTCACTTCAATTGTCGTGGGACACTCAATCGATTTTGAATTTCGCATTGTCTCGTATTTGCGAATTGGACTGGTTTAGATCCCATTTCAGCACAACGACTGCCGAGCTGGACTCTGACCTCGATCGACTAGCACAAGGCGCGATGCCGGAGACTGAATGCAATGAAATCTTGCTAAAGATCTTTCCAATCAAATTGAGGCGCAACAACTTGTATACGCTCACCTTCTTAAAGGGCTATTTCTCGGAAGGAGTCGGTGAGTCGGCATCGTTCTATCCGCGAATTTATGACACCTTTCTTCGCAGCATCGCCGATCCATCACTTATGGGAGGTGCCGCTTCTCGGATGCAGCAGCTTGAGGATAACCACGTCGCTCAGCCGCTCATCATCGCGGCCCACGACTATGCCTCAAAGGAATATCTGACGCAGGTAGCTGCAGAGTTGAAGAATCTACTTCGTCTTTCTGATCAACCGAGCGAAAACCAAGTTCGCGTTGAGCGTTTGATCGAGGCGTTCGCAGGTCTGACCACTCCTTTTGAACTGGAACCGTGCGTCACTCAGGTTTACAACACACTGACGAATATGTTCAATATCGAGAAAGAGCGCGTGAGAGACGCCATGCAGCAGATGAAGCGGGTAGGAATCTTTGAGGATCGCCCAGGCTATCCAGCATGGTGGCGGGCAGGCCGCCTATTCAAGAACTCCCTCGGGATGAAATACGTGCGCTGACACCACATGAGCGACCAGGAGCACTGCCTGTCTGCCGAATGGCCCCAGATCTGGCCGAACTGGTCAAACGCATTGGAGTACCTCGCAGAGCCGGAACGGATCGAGGCCGTTAACGATACGAAACAAGGCAGAGAACGCGTAAAACTAGCCCTGGCCTGCCGAACCGAATCATAACGTCAGGCCATTTCCTGTACTGCCACATCTTCGAGCGGCGCAAACTCCAGCAGCTCCATCTCCGCTTCATCTATGTACCAGTGCTCCGTCACCACGCCGACTACGGGAAATTCTGCACCGACGAGGAGCACCAGACCGCTGCTTACTCCTCCAATCTCGGTACTCGTACCCGATTATAGACAGAGATCGCTTTTCGCGAATACCTGAGACAGGAATGCAACAATGTCTCTCACCCAGGATGCATCATGCTCAAAACAATCCACCGGGCTGGCTCGCATATATCTGCTCGCCGATAATGCTTTCGAGGAATTGTTCCGGTATCAATCGCTCAAAAACGCCGAGTGCGTTTTTCACCAATGACAGATGTTCATCCCAATCGCCGCCCTCGACACGCCGCCAGGCGCTTGGCATGTAGCGCACGAGAATCGAAAGGGCGTACAGGGTAATCACCGCGATGGTCCGAAACTCGGAAATTCCGCCGATAACGGGCAGAATCAACGTCGAGCCCTTTTTGAAAGGGCTGTGATGTACCGGCAACACTTCGTACCAATATGCCCGTCCCGCATGATCAACGCGCGCGCGGTACACGCTCCCGTCTTCCCCTCCCGCCGAAACCGATGTAATTTCAGTGATAGGCCAGTCGGCCGCGCGAATCTGCGCTTCTGATATTCGGCCGGAAGCGTCTATCAGACGGATATATGTGCTTTTCGATTTTTGCATGTGCCCGATACCCCGGTCTGCGGTAATTTCTTCCGGGATGAATACCGGCGCGATCCATGACGGCGCGGCCTGAAACACCTCGAGAAAAAGATCGCCCAGTTCAGGAAGCGCGCCTAACAACTCACGCAACGTCGTGAGGGTTCCTGCCGGTTTCTTCTCCAGATCGCTTTGAGACTTGGCTTTTTCCTTGGGGTATGCGCTGATATCGTGGTCTAGAAATGCGGCCCAGCGCGGGAAAAAACCCGAAGCGATAACGCCAACGTTCAACCCTCCGAAATCCCCTGTACCCGACGGCAGAACGTACAATCCGTGACCGAATTTCGTCATTCCCTCAACCTCGTCAAGATCAGCGGGGCCTTTAGGAGAGGCCAGCATCTCCGCGAAAGCCAATGCGATAGAACCGTAGTAAAGCGTCACAATGCGCCTGTTGAGGCTTTCAAACGACACTCCGCGAAAATAATCGGAAGCGTTTCGCATTGCGAACGCGACGCCCTCGGCCTTCTTCCTGACAGCGCCCGGGGTTAAGACAACGGACTCTTCCGCGGCCCGCCGCCTAATCAGCTTCTCCGCGAGCGTGACGCTGGCAAATTGGTCCAATAGTGACCAGATGCCCGCGAGAGGGTTTTCCCCGGTGATTTGGCGGACTCTGCGGGGCCGCGCCGGAGGTAGCGCTTTATGAATGTCGGGTGTCAGTTCCTTGTTCCAGGCAACGAGTACGGGAAAAAAATCCGCGATAGGCGTCACCGGCTTGCGGATACCTTGTGTGAAGCTCTCAATGTGATAGAGGGCTCCATTCGCGAAAATGTGATCGACAGCCGCGTCAAGCGCTTTGTAGTGACTGATGTCGGTCGCCGATGTATAGAGCAACGCCACTCGGCGCGTCATCGCCCCTTTCTTTGCCTCGACGATTAGATATTCGCCGTGCGCGTTTTCCGAACTCACGATAGCGTCCCAGCCGTGTGTGTGGAACGGTTTAAGCAATTGCTGGGCGGCGGCCTCGTGGAGAATCTTCATCCGCTGCTCCACTCCTTGTCCTCCCATCGGGCTGTTCCTTTCAGTTTCGGTCTTCAGATTGCGCGTGGCTCACTTTCGCAAAAAGTGATCATAGCGTCTTTCAGCTTCGCGCAACCTCTTTTATGCGTCGTAATCCTGTTAGCATGAAAATGGTTGCGATTCGTCAATGATTGCCCCAAGGATGCTGAGTGCATCGAAAGGAACTCAGATGTCTTCTGACGGCCACGACAAATTCGACGATGAGGCTGCAGCGCCGGCAGACGAGTGGGAAGAATTCCGCCACGCCGACGGTGACCCAATCGGCATCGAAGAATTGAAGCACCTGAACCTACATGAAATGCCCGAAGATATTTCTGTTTTGGTGTTGGACAATTATTTCCCCGAGACTACGCTCAGTCGTGAAGGGGAATTCCTCGACTGCGAGATTCAAGAGCATTTATATACAAAATACTGGGAGCACAAGTTTTCAGCATACGCTTTTGCCGAAGCAATGGAGCGTGCTGTTCGCCGCCTGGCGCATGAAGGCCACCCCTTTTCAGATCCGTCGCGGGACGACGAAGACGTTCACATCTTTGTGCGGTGGCATCTCAGGGTTCCGCGCGACACTCCAACCGAATCGGTAGTCGAGTCCATAAAGTCTGCCTTTGATCTGGTGTGGCAGCGTGCCGATGCAATCCTTGAGGACTCCGATTCCGTGCTGATTCTTGGGAAGGACAGCGGCCCCGCCCTGGACCAGCTGAAGCGAATCGAGTCCAGGCTGCAAGAACTTGGCTACTACACTTACATCATCAAAGAGCAGCCGGACAAGGCAGGCGAGAGTGTCGTCCAGAAGGTCATGCGGTACGCGCTCTCATCGAAGTTTGTTCTGATTGAGAATACCGAATCCTCTGGTCATCTCTACGAAATCCCGCACGTAGCCAAGGCAGCCGAGTGCATAACCGTAGTCTTGCAGGAGGAAGGCAAGGGAGCCACCTGGATGTTCGAGGATGCCTATGCAAAGCACAAGCACTGGTACAAGCTCACATATAAAGACGACCAAATGGAGAAAGCCGTCGAGCAGGCCGCTGCCTGGGCGGAAAAGTTCCGGAGCGAATTTGGCGACTACCAGGCACTGAAACTGCCTTGGCTCAAGAAAAAGTAGCTGCGTTGTTGCGGCGGTCCGGAGCGGCCAGCTCGTTTATTTGCGACATATTGAGCGTAAACTCACTATAGAGACCACCGCATAACATGTTCAGAACGGGCGAAAAGGCTGATTTCGAGCGTATGCTCGACGACATACTCGGCCGCGCAAAAACGGCAGCCGTTTGCACTGCGGCTCAGGTTGAAGCCGAATCCTCAGCGCGTGGCACGCTGATGTCTTCAGGAACTCCTATAGTGATGGAACAACGCATTACGCCTATTCACGAGGCCGCGCTGGCAGACGCGATGAGGCTATTGGTACAGTTCTCGGAACGCACGGGCATTTCGATCTCCGAATTGAGCGAAGCGGCCAAACCAAAACTTGTTGCATTCACCTCCGACGTTACGCAGCGTATGGGAACTGCGGCAAGCCGGATGAATCTCACGCAACTTCACACCCAGGCCCGCGGGTGCTTTGATCAACGTGTTGACTATGCCCTCAAGGATGTCGAGATTGGTTTTATTCAAGGTAGGAGCGCAATTGTGACAGAAAATTCAATGAGCCAAACCAAGGCGCTGCGGCTCCTGAAAGCCCTGTACGAGGCGACGCGCAACAAAACCGACCCCGTGCTGATAGATGGAATCGAAACCGGACTATCCGGGGAAGATCTGAAAGCTGCCTGGCAGTACCTGAAAGACAGAGGCCTCATTCGAACTTTCAACATCCCTTATACCGCGTCAATCAACGCGGCGGGAATTGACGCGATCGAAGGTGCGCAGCGCCGCCCCGACCAGCCGAGCGCCAATTTTCCTTCGGTGAGCTACAACATCGTCCACAACACGATGCATATAGGAACCATGAGCAATTCGCCGGTCCAGCAGGGCGGCATCCAATCGGCACAAGCTCAAACCGCTACCTATACTGTCCAGGACTTGTCGGACTTGAGACGGCTCGTGAGTGACTTTGAGCTGCACCTCGACGAACTTCAACTGGACACCCGCCAAAAGCTAAAGGCCCAGGCGCAAATCGCAACACTCAAAGCCCAGCTGATGGACGAACCGGATTCCGCCATTATCAGTCAGGCGGGGCGTACACTTCGGAGTGTCACCGAAGGCGCGATCGGAAGTCTAGTGGCTACCGCCGCTACCCAGCCAGCCGTGTGGGCATGGGTGAGCCATGTCCTGCAGCGGCTTTTCCGCTAGAACACGCGGCCGATAACGTCCTTTACCACCCGGGATCAGACCTGACGGCTGTTGAGACGCTGGACTTTCGGACTTCCTGAATTCCATGCACTGAAACTAGCGCCGAAAGCCGCAAACGATCGAGACGAAAGCGGCTGAGTTTCGGAACCCTCCAAATTCAAAAACCTTCAGGGACGCATATTTCGATGGAAAGTATTATCCTGTCCAAGCCTGTATGTACGTCGAACATCGCGCTTGGGTGTATATTCTGAAAGGAACTCAAAAACTTCGACAAGTTAGACTATGCAGCGACAACACAATTGAGCATCCAAACAGACAATAATGCCGTCGCGCACTTGCTCCATTGCGACAAAAAAGAGCTTATCAAATAGCGCAAAAGGAATTACGGGTCCCACTGGAAGTCCAGCTACTCAGGCAGTATTCTTGAGCTCGATGAGGGCGTGGTAAACCGCATCTTGACATCGCCACATATCCCGCATCGCGCGTTCGCTCCAGTATTTCTTATGAAGTCCCACTTAGCGTGGGGTTTGAAACTGCGGAGGAACTGTACCGACTATGGCACGGATTGAAGACTTGATTAAGGACATTGCAGATCCTCGCTTGCGGAATCAAGTCGCCACCGAAGTAGCTAAGCTAAAAGCACGGAAGAGATTCGGTCTCGTCTTTGAAGAGCATCTGCCGGAAGTTGTGCAATTGCCGGGGCTGACGATAAAGATGGGTGCCCGTGTCGCAAAGCGGAAGGATAAGTCCACGGGTTTCTTTACAGTTACAGCGCTCGTTAATGGAAAGAAAGTGCTGATTGTCCCGGAGCGGGGCGGGACAGAAGAGACTGCCGCCAAGGATGAACTGGTCGTTGTTAAGAAGTTCGGGGAGCCGATGTACCCCGCCTTGGTGCCAGTTGATCGCTTAACGCAGGAACCAAGCAAACCGTACCATACGATCATTAACGCAGACAATTTCCACGCGCTACAAGTCCTATCGTACTGCTATGAAAATCGTGTGGACCTGATATATATCGATCCGCCGTATAACACTGGGGCGCGAGACTGGAAATACAACAACGACTACGTAGATAAAACCGACCAGTATCGCCACAGCAAATGGCTGTCGATGATGAAGAAGCGCCTTGTTCTCGCCAAACGGCTGCTCAAGCCAGACGGCGTTCTAATAGTCACAATCGACGACAACGAGTTAAACCATTTGGGCATTTTGCTTGAAGACATCTTCCCTGAGCGCATCAAGCACCTCATCACTGTGGTCATTAATCCGGGAGGCACTTACAAGATCAACTTCGCGCGGGTTCACGAGTATGCCTACTTTGTGGCTCCCGCCAACAAGGAAACTATCACTGGAATCCCAATCGTGCAGCAAGAATTGGAGTTTGAAAATGACAATGGCGAGGCGGCGGATGACGGTTGGGAGTATTGGAAATTGCGGCGCACAGGGGCTGAGTCGGCGCATAGGCACCAGCGACCAAAACAGTTCTACGCTATCTATGTAAACGAAAAGACCATGAAGGTCGTGAGAGTGGGTGAACCAGTCGGACCGACACAGAAGTTCTCCACAAAGAAGGTCGGCGGCTTAACGCCAGTCTACCCTATTGATGGTGCCGGTATTCAGCGCGTTTGGCGCTATGGTCGCGCCACAATGTCCGAAAAGGTCGCTGAGGATGCGGTCATTGCCAAACGCGCGAGCGATGGGGCAATTGGGCTACATCTTCGGGTTCCCAAGAAAGAGACCAAGAGACTTAAGACTGTTTGGTGGGAGGGTAATCATAGTTCAGCCGGGACTGCAGGCACTGTGTTGGTCGACTTAATACTTGGAAAACCAAACTCGTTCCCATTCCCGAAGTCTCTTTACGTAGTCAAGGACTGTATAGCGGCAGTGTGCAGAAATCGCCCCAATGCCCTTGTGTTGGATTTCTTCGCGGGTTCCGGTACCACCCTTCACGCGACGGCAATGTTGAACCGTGAAGATGGCGGGAAGCGTCAATGCATCTTGGTCGCCAATAATGAGGTGGATGAAAAGACGGCAAAACGGCTCGCTAGCGAAGGTATCGAAGAGGGCAGCCAAGCGTTTGCCGCAAATGGAATATGCTCGGCCGTTACCTGGCCTCGATGCAAGTATGCACTTTCTGGCAAGAGAGACGATGGAACTCCACTCGAAGGGCTCTACGCAGATGGCACGGCACTTTCCGCCGGATTTCCCGAGAATGCTGCGATGTTTTCTTTGGACTTCTTAAACCCAGCCGATGTTAAACGCGGTGACACATATGGCGCGATCTTACCCATCCTCTGGATGATGGCTGGGGCGTCCGGCGACTTGGAGCTTTCTAAGGGCTCCGGTAAGTACCATTTTGCGAAAGGCTGTCCATTCGCCGTTCTACTTCAAGAAGATTTTTTTAAAGAGTTTGCTGCCAAGCTTTCCGAGAGAGCCGACATTACCCACGTGTTCCTAGTCACCGACTCGGTGGAAGCCTTCCACGAAATGTTGAGCGGTGTGGGAAAAGAAAGGCGCTGCGTTCAGTTGTACAAATCCTACTTGGACAACTTCAAGATCAATATGGAGCCTGTAAATGCGGATTGAGCCGAAAGATTTTCAGGAGAAGACTGTCCTCAGGCTCACTGAAGAAATTGAGTCGGCTCGACGTGAAATCGACCGAGGGCGGCCTCAAGCTGTGGTGCTCTCTTCGCCCACGGGTTCTGGTAAGACGGTCGTTGTGACGCTACTCATGGAACGATTGTGGGCTGGCCACGAGTCGATAGCAGCAGACCCCAATGCAATCTTCCTTTGGATTTCAGACTCGCCGGAACTGAACATTCAGAGCAAGGAAAAGATTGAAGCGGCGTCAGATATTTTTCCGCGTTCCCGGCTTGTGATAATCGATACTGATTTCGACGCTGAACGACTTGCGCCTGGGCACATTTATTTTCTCAATACCCAGAAGCTAGGTGTGTCGAGCCTCTTAACTAAGTCGGGTGACTCGCGCACTTGGACAATTTGGCAAACAATCGAGAACACGACCAAGGCGAGTCCAACGCATTTTAATGTAATCGTCGATGAAGCTCACCGGGGAATGGGATATAGCGTTAAAGCAGAGAATACTACCCGCACCCTCATCCAGCGATTCATCAAAGGTTCGGAAGAAGTAGCTCTCTCGCCAGTTCCACTGGTGATTGGTATGTCCGCAACGCCAGAACGATTCCACAGGGTTCTTGAAGGCGCTCAACGCATCACGCGCCCCGTTGAAGTTAGTCCCGAAGATGTGCGGGAGTCCGGTCTTATTAAGGACCGAATCATTCTCGATATAGCAGAGGAAGACCAACCGGCGGACTGGACTCTGCTGCGCGACGCCGCGGAGCGAACGATTAAATACGCGAAGGAATGGAAGCGTTATTGCAAAGTTCAAGGGATTGAACCACCGGTAGAGCCGGTATTGGTCGTCCAAGTTGAAGATGGTAGCGAGACGACACTGACGAGGACGGATTTATCAAAGGCCGTTGATGTAATCGAAAAAGTCTATGGACGTTTCGGACCCGGAGAATTAGCCCACTGTTTTCAACAGGAAGAGGACATCACTGCTGGTGGCTACGTAATCCGCAAGATCGATCCGTCCAAGATTCAGAGCGATGCGGCGGTGCGAGTCGTCTTCTTTAAGATGGCTCTTACGACGGGATGGGACTGCCCACGCGCCGAAGTGATGATGTCATTCCGACGGGCAGCGGACCACACCCTCATTGCGCAACTTGTTGGGCGAATGGTTCGCACTCCGCTCGCGCGCAGGATTGAGGAGGATGAGTTTTTGGGCAGTGTCGCCCTGTTTCTCCCGCATTACGACGAAGACGGATTGAAGGCCATCGTCGCGAAGCTAGAGGACCCTGATACTGGTTCTCCAGTGAAGGTCGAACGTAGCGCCAACCTTGTGATTTATAGCCGTGCAAAAGACAAGGCAGATTTGTTTGATTCACTCGTGAAATTGCCCACCTATGTGCTGGACAACACCAGACGCCAGTCCAATACCCGACGATTGCTTTCACTGGCGCGGAAGCTAACTATGGACGGAATTGATCCTCATGCTTGGGGTGAAGCCAAAACGCTGGCCGTAGAGACACTTAAGGCTGCGTCTACGCGCTTGCGCCAGAACCCGGAGTTCGCGGCGAAAGTTAGCGGCAAGGCTACGATCAACGTCAAGGAATTCAAGGTTGAATTTGGCGAAATTCGCGAATTGAAAGAATCTCGAACTATTCAGGTCGTGATCACTCCCGAGAATATTGATGATTTATTCGCAAGCTGTGAAACGATTCTAGGCGAAGGCATTAAGGACGAGTATTGGAGGCGGGTACACGATCACGATGAGCCAAATCAGGCGAAACTGGAGTTGTTCTGTGTTTTGCAGGACCCTGCATCGGTGCGGTCGGTTCAGGAGCAGTGCGGAAGTCGGATTGACAATCTGTTCCAGCAGTATCGCGATAGCATCGAGGAATTGCCCTCAAGTCGGCGTGAACAATATGCGCGGATCGGTAGGCAGGGGGCCGACCCCAGACCGGAGACCATACATGCACCAGAGATTATCGAACTCTGCAAGGAAGTCCCGTTGTGGGATGGTCATGTGTTCGTAGACTCTGCCAAGAAGTTTGGGTGGAAGGCCAACACATGGGAAGACCTTGTTTTGCGCGAAGAGATGAAGGGCAAGAATTTCACAGGATGGCTCCGAAACATTCCGAAGAAGCAATGGGCGCTTTGCATACCATACGGGCAGGGGCAGGCCAAGCCAGTCTATCCCGACCTGCTTGTGTTTAGGCGTGAAGGCAAGAGGATTTTAGTTGATATTTTTGACCCGCACGATGATTCACGAGCCGATGCGGCTGAAAAAGCAGTAGGCATCGCGGACTTCGCGCGCAAGCATGGTGCAGCGTTTGGGCGGATCGAAATTATTCGCGTCGTAAAAGGGAAGATCGAAAGATTGCGCCTCCACCAAGAGTCCGTTCGAGAAAAAGTCCTCAAAGTGACGGACCTCAAGCATTTGGCGGAGTTATATTCCCAACTGGGTTGATAATTTGTGGTGTTTGTGGTGGTTGTCCCGTTGCCTAACCGAATTCCATCGCGCTTGCATACATCCAGCGCAGGACCCGACCTTCCTCTTGATTGCAGCAGAACCCATGGGGGTGCTAGTCTCACGCCGTGACGCCCAAACGCCCAAAAGTCCAGCCGATTCGGGAGCCGACGCTATTCGAAATGGACAAGCTGGAAAATGCGGGCCGACTCGCAAACTCACTCCAGGTCGAGCGCCCGTATTATGAGTCAGGATTGCTGCTTGGCACTTCAGCTTTCACGGCGGCAGGTTGGGAGGGTTCGTTCTATCCGCCTGGAATGAAACCGCGTGATTACCTTTCATTCTATGCGACCCAATTCAAGACCGTTGAGGTTGACAGCACATTTTATCGCACGCCGAACGTCTCGACGGTAACGGCCTGGTACGAGAAAACTCCGCCTGATTTTATCTTCGCAGCGAAAGTGCCCAGTGTAGTAACCCACGAAAAGATTTTGGTGAACTGCGAGGCGGAGTTTGAAGAATTCCTGGACCGAATGGATCTGTTGGACGAGAAACTCGGACCGCTGCTGTTTCAATTTCCCCGATTCAGCAAATACCAGATTCAAGCCGATGAGTTCTCCCGCCGTTTGCGCTTCTTTCTAAACCGTGTAAAGGATTTGCCGACCTGCCGATTCGCGGTGGAGATCCGCAACAGAACGTGGCTCGATAAGCGGTTCACTGACCTGCTCAGGGAATACAACGTTGCGCTGGCACTCACAGACACATCCTTCATGCCGCGACCTTGGGAGATGAGCGAGAAATTTGACTTGGTGACGACCGATTTCGTCTACGTTCGCTGGCTCGGTGACCGCCACGGCATTGAGAAAATAACCCGAGTATGGGATAGGACAGTCGTCGACCGGACTGAGGAGCTTCGCAATTGGGTGGATATCTTCAAGACGATGGTGGCCAACAAGAAAATTGTAAAACTTTTTGCTTTTGCCAATAACCATTTTTCTGGGAATGGCCCTTCGACGGTCAAGTCGTTTTGGAATTTGTGGAAGAAGTAGTGCGGGCCGAATCGCTCGCGAAATAGCCTTTCGTTATGCCGGCAGTGATTTTCCTTGTGGTCTTTCCTGGCCCAGGATACTGAGTCATTGGGACATTAGCGTTCACTGGCGGGCTGGCAGATAATCCTTCAGCCGGAGAATCGTCGGATGGTGCATACGAATGAAAGACCTAGCCAATTTCCAGGCGCAATATGACACGTCGCACGAAGACTCCGCGCTTCAGACTCGCGGGTTGTTCATCCGAAAGTTTCCTCTCGATTCGCTCGACAAATTGACACTCGACGAATACGTCGTCGGGAATCGCGATCAGAGCTTCTGTAATCTTGTCGAATCCGGAACAAAGGCATGGGCCAATATTAAGGTCTCTACATCGTTCAAGTTCGGGATTTATTTCGGAAGGACAAAGAGCGATCCGACCCGTAAGTACCGCTTCACCGAGAAATTCGGCACCACTGAAAAAGACGCTTTCGCCGCTGTAAAGGCCGCATTACTTGACCTTGTCGCGTTGGGCGCGGCGGATTCCCTCGATTTCACAGCGATTGATGCTAATCCCTTGTCCCAGATGTTCAAGGCGAAAATTCTCAGCCTTTACTATCCGGAACGCTTTCTGGCCATGTGCAGCTCCGACCATCTGAAGATGATGGCCGAAATCATGAACTTCCCGAAAGGCCTGCCATTCAGCCAATACCAGAACCTGTTGCTCGACGCGAAGCGCGAAAACCCGACGACTCGACAATGGAGTGAGCCGAAATTCATGGCTTACCTCTACAAGGTGTATGTGCGGGGCGAACTAGCAGGCGGGCGGTCAATCAAGAAACCGCGAATAAAGAAGCATCGCCGTGTCGATTTTGAGGAGATGCAGAAGCAAGCGGCGGAGATCGGCCGCATTGCTGAAGAATATGCGCTCAAATGGGAGAAAGAACGGCTGGCCGGTGCCAGGCTCCAACACCTAATCGACAAGATCGAAGATAGGAGGGATCGGCCCGGATATGGTCACGATTTCCTGTCACACAGCGCCGATGATGAACACAGGTATATAGAAGTGAAGTGCGTGGCCAAGCTCACCGATGGATACAGATTTTTTCTTTCCGACAACGAGCACCAGACATCCCTGTCGGCAGAACGTTGCGATGGGTACTATTTCTACTTGGTATTCTTCGATGGCAGACGCAATCCGCTGGAGCTGTTGGCCATCGTCGCCGAACAACTGTATCCCAAAGCGGAACTGCTTCCATCCTCGTATGAGGTACGGTTCGACAGAAAGGACTTTGAGAAGCCTGAAAAAGCTAAGGAGTAGGGCTGTCCTTCACACGCAGAGGCTGTCGAATTTCCGGAGAAACGCTTTTTGTAGTGAATTGTCCGATCTGAGTGGTCCCTTGTACCACTCGACAACACTCAGCAGACCCGTATGAAAATTATCCCGGTACACGGTCTCTTGACCCGCGTCGATGGTAACTGTTAATGAATGCAATCCACATTGATGCGAACAGTTTGCGACCCATAAAAGAGGTTAACTGCGTCATTCCAACGTGCCCAGTATTCCCCTTTCCGATCGGATGCCTGCCCAAGGGCAAGCCGCCGTGAGCTTCTGCGGTTCGCTTTATCTCTTGCAAGATGCATGCTTGTTCATTCAGGTGCCAAGATTATACATTGGACCGTGTTATAAATCTGAAGTGTCCAAGATCATCGAGCAGTCGCTCCTCTTCAAGTACATCGGCGGTGAGTTCACGCCGCTTTCGAAACCATTCAAGACACGCGAGCAAGCAGAGAAGGCCCGTTTGAAATACCCGGAACGGCAACGCAAGACCATAGGTCTCGGTGTACGAAGGCTTCCAATAAGCAAGTGATTCAACAACTGGTACGAGCCCGATGACCGGAAAAGTTAAATCACTCACTCCGATGTGCATCTATTGTCCCAATCCCGCAGATAGCGAAGAGCACCATCTCCCCTACGGCCTTGGTAAATTTAAGGCCTACGAGCCGCTGGTAGGCCGCGTTTGCTCCAACTGCAACGGCAAGTGCGGGATATTGGACGAACAGTTGCTAAGGTCCGGTATGGAAGCATTCTTCCGCATTCATCTCGGTATCGAGAATCGCAGAGATCACCTCAAGGTCAACCCGTTCTACCGAGGCAGCGCGGGCGCTCGGGCGATAGAGATGACGGCCAAGGACGAACAAACTGGGGAAGAGGTGAACATAGAACTAGTAGAGGGTTTTGAAGCGCGGGAACTGCGTCACGTTAAACTGTTGGCCGAGGATGGACGGCAATTCATTCTTCGGATTACTGACGGGATGACGCCAGATCAATTCCGCCAGAAATTCGATGAGTTCGGCATCAAGACGTTTAAGCAAGCCAACGTGTTTGCTGGTAAGGACGAGCGACCGTGGGTCGAATCACTGATGGTGAAAATGAGGTACAAGTCCAAATCGGAATGGTCTACTCCCCAACTCCCGGTCGTGTACAGTCAAGCGGTGGTGAAGTTCACTTTGACCAGCCGATACTTTCGCTGCATCGCCAAAATTGCGTTCCACTATTTCTTGACGACGATGAAGCAATTCCGGGGCGACGAAGGCTGCTTCAAGCCCATTCGAGATTTCATCATGAACGAGAGCGCCAAGATTTCGGACTGCGCTCCTTTTGTCTCTTCACTTCCCGGTCTTCTACCGCATGGCCGACTTGGATACGCGACGAACAAATGGGGCCACATGCTATACACAGAGGCCAACTACCATACCTTCTTTGGGCAAGTTCAGCTGTTCGCTGGACCTGGAGTGAATCAGTACGTTCACACCGTGCAACTCGGAAATAATCCATCGAAGATCGACTATCTCGAAGCGTATGGCGAGTTTTTCTGGTATTACCCCAAGGAAGACCGCAAAGAAGACGACGGCGAAATACTTAACCTACTTGCCTACCATTGGGTCGGATTCCCGCCTCGAAAGCTGTAGAACATCAGGAGGTGCATCAATGTTCAAAAGTCCATTCTTGGTTCTTGTCCTCATCTCTCCGCTCTCACTTTTTGCGCAAAGCATTCCCGAATTTCCAACTGACAACGAGATAACCACGCTCATACTGCAAGCCAACCTCGCTATGAAGCAGTATCAAGTGGCTATGCTTGATGAGGCGACCAAAGTCGGTAAAGATGCCGACTCTAAACAGAGTGAGAAGAACGCGCTTGAAAACTGGCAACTTCTCACATCGGTTGTGAAGACGAAACCCGACAACTTCAACAGCGGAGTGGGATTCATGGTGGTCGATCAACTGAATTCCGCTTATCAAAACGCTCTTGCCTGTGAGGTCAACTCCCTTACCACGCTCAGTGCCGCATTCGCATTGAAAGATGAAAGTCACCAAAACGCGGCTAAGGACGCGTCCGACAGCTGCATAAACGCAGCACAGCTACTCGCCATCGTAAAGGTGTCTGCAACCAACCTGTACACGAAATACTTGCAAGCACATAAGGTTTTGTACGAGCGAAGTCTCAATGCAGTCATGACTTGCAACGAGGCCCTGAAAAAAGTTGCAGCCAAGAAGCCTTAGCGACCGCCAAAAATGCCCGCCAAAAGCGCTCCCCTTCCGGTCAGATGTACGGCACTCGAACTTCGGAGCCTTCACAAATCGGCGTAAATAAAGGAGAAAACCGCTACTTGGTAGGCACCCCGCTGTCTGCTAGAAATTGTGCATACTTGTCAACGCAAACGGCCACTACGAACGCGAAGACGTTTTTGTCGAAGACCTTTGCCGCCTCCACGAACTCTTCCGTCAACCGCCCAACTTTCTCGGCGACATCTGCCTTCTGATAGCCCTCCTCTCGCATGGCCTCTGTTAATGCACGCGCAAGAAGTTCGACAGACTTCCGAATATCTATCGCAACCGGGTCTTCGGGTACAACTCTCAACACTTGGTCCAGAAAGTAGGTCATGGTTATCGTCACGATTGGAGGAGGAAACCGTTTCGAGATGACTTCCAATCGGTCAAAAAGTTCTAAGAACTGAGCAGGAAGTTGGTCGCCCACATGCTCCTTAGCTACTGTCTCTAGCACTCCAATGAATGTGGGTAAGCGGTCGTGGCACGCGACAGCTGCGCTCAAAGCGCTGCCACCACTGGCCGATTGAGCGGGCGGCAAGGGTTGGTTGGCGTTCGACTTTTGTTCAGACTCTATTGATTCAATCGTTCGACCCAAGGACAGTCGAACTTCGGGTGGAAGTTCTCCCCAAGATTGGCGCAACAAGCCGTCGTGGTAGGTGCCTTCGATTATTCCGTTTGCCACCAACATCAGATCACGTTCTTTGTGAGAGGCGCGGTCCCACAAAATTTTGGCCTTAACTCCCGCCGTACCGAGCCAAGTCCCTTCCTTGATGGATTTGCTCCGGTTCGACATCAATGCAATGCCGAACGCAACGACGAGAACCAATACGAATGCGATAAAAAATTCCATGATCACACCCTACGGCGTTTTGCCACTATCTTATATCAGTAGTTAATTGCCAACTGGAAGGGCGGTTTGTAGGCAAACAGGAAACTATCCCGACAGCTTACACTTGCTTTTCCGAAAGTGCCGATAACTTGGCTCTGTAGTCTCGGCAGCGGCTATAGAGCACGCCACGCAATCCCTCTCCTTCTTGACATTTCGCTTTTTGTTCGCCTATCATGATCTAGGCTTTCCCGGGCCAACGGTAGGTCGTCATGAATTTATCCCTCGCAGCAAGCAGCGGGGAAACACAGTCGTCCCAGAAGCCCTGGATGCTTCCGAGCCGTGTGCTGACTCTTTATTACGGCTGTCCGGAAATGCCGCGGCTCTCACACTACTTTCTTCCGAGAGTTCTTCTTGAGGCAAAGCGGGTTCTCTATCTTGACGGCGCAAATCAGATCAGCCCACTGTTGATTGCTCGCTTTGCGCGGGAGCGTGGTCTTGAACCGTCCGCGTTCAATCGCCTCATCCGAGTTTCGCGTGCCTTTACCTGTTTTCAACTGACCGAGCTGATCCGGCGTGTCCCGAACTTTCTGGAGAGATTTGATGCCAACGTTTTGATTGTTACTGCCCTGCCTGATTTGTTCTTCGACGAAGATGTGCGCGACCGAGAAGCAAGCGCATCATTCGAACATGCACTCGAAGGACTGCGAGAGATTGCGTCCCTTCCCATCTCGGTTGCCGTGTTTTCTGACCCCACTTCTTACAAAACAAAACGACGGAATTTCCTCCAGAGACTGTGCACATTAGCAAACGAAGTTGTAAAGGTTGAGGCGCGGCCCGGCAACCAACTCTCCTTTACTCGCGAGAAAGCCGCACCGCTCCTATCTGTCTGAACTGAACCCTTGGAGGCGCACTATGGGCAGGACCGTCCCTACATTCGTCCAACTAATTCAGCAGGCAGCAGAGAGATGGAAAAAGTTTAGACGTGCATTGAGACGCGAGGATCAGCCGCACTTCGACAGACTCTTTGTCCGCGTACGCTGTTACACGCAGGCGGCGACCTACCAGTGTCACGACAATCCGATGGAAGCCATTCTGCTTTCCATTGCACTCGACCAGGAAAAGCGCTTGTACGCCGTCGAGAAAGTTCTTCAGAACGCAGGGGTGCTTTGTGAAATTGCTACGGGGATGGATTCTCGACCTCTACCCGAACAAACGGGGCATGACCCTGTGGCTGATCGACCGGAATCAGGCGCATTACCGTTTGACCGATGACTTCGCGCCGGCCTTTTATGTGTCGGGCAGCGCGGAAAAGCTTGCTCGTCTTCAGGATGCAGCGCAGACGCAAACCACCGACCTTCGGACGCAGCTCACCGAAAGAATCGATCTGTGGCTGAACACTACGCGCCAAGTCTTGAAGGTCTCTGTGCTTTGCCCAACGGATTTCGTTGGATGGGGAAGGTGGGTGCATCGCTTCGACTCACGCCTACAGCTTTACAACAGCGACCTCATGGTGGCTTCGCTCTACTGCTGGGAGAAGAGCATATTCCCGCTGGCCCATGTTGAAGTCGAAGCGGACGACGATGGCAGAATCACGGCGATGGAATGCCAGGACGACGAATGGAAGCTGGACTATGAGATGCCACCCCTCAAGATCATGCAGATTCGCCTTGCCGGAACGTCACGCCTCGACCCGGCGCATGGGCAGAGACCTGCCCTCGAAATAGAAGTCGATGGAACTTGCTGGGAGCTTGACGAAACGGGGGAACCGCCCGCGCTGGGGTTTGCCCACCTGCTCAAGCGGGAAGATCCCGATGTGATTCTTTCTGAGTGGGGAGACTCAACCATTCTGCCGTTGTTGCGCCAACAAGCGGAACGTCTCAAACTCTCCCTGAACTTGAATCGCGATCAGAGCGCATCGGTGCACCAGTCGCGCGGGCGGAGCTACACGAGTTACGGACGGATACTCTTCAAGGCCAGTGCAACAACGCTCTTCGGTCGCATCCATGTAGACAAGCAGAACTCGTTTATTTCGGAGAAGTGCGACTTCGCGGGCCTCTGGGAACTGGCACGAGTTACCAAGTTGCCCATCCAATACGCGGCCCGCACGACGACCGGCACAGGCATTTCCTACATGCAGATGGAGCTTGCCCACCGCGACGGCGTGTTGATCCCAGAGCAGAAAGCGGAGCCCGAAGACCCGAAGTCGCCAGATGAGTTACTGGCCGCAGACCGCGGCGGACTGGTGTTTGTGCCCAAGCTGGGGTTCACCGCGAATGTGGCCGAGTTGGATTTTGTGAGCCAGTTTCCAAGCATCATGGCACGTTTCAATATCTCGCCCGAAACCGTGAATTGTCCTTGCTGTCCCGACGCTCCCCGGATACCGGAGCTCGGGTATCGCGTGTGTCAGAAAAGGCGTGGCATCACCAGCCGGGTCGTGGAACGTTTGATTGCCAAGCGAATTGAATTGAAGAAGCTCCAGAAGACCGCCGTTCCCGCCGTCGCACAGCGATTCAAGCTCCAACGCGACTCGTTGAAGTGGCTCTTGGTTTGTTGTTTCGGCTACACGGGCTACAAGAATGCGCGGTTTGGCAAGATCGAGGCTCACGAAGCCATCAACGCCGTGGCACGAGAAACGCTCTTACTCGCAAAAGAACTGGCCGAGAGTCGGGGATTTGAGCTGATCCACGCGCTCGTTGACTCCCTCTATGTGTGGCGAGAAGGAGCAACACAGGAGGATTTTGAGCATCTTGCCACAGAGATTGAGGAACGGACAAACCTTCCCCTGGCGATCGAGTCCGTCTACCGCTACGTCGTGTTCCTTCCGTCGAGGCAATATCAAGGCGTTCCCGTCCCGAATCGTTTCTTCGCCGTTGGCGAGGATGGGGAGGTTAAGATCCGGGGGCTCGAATGCCGGCGTCACGATACGCCGCCTTTGTTAAATCGAATGCAGCATGAAGTGCTTTCGATCCTGGCCGAGGCGCAGAACTACGAATCCTATGTACAGAAGCTCGAATCCGCACGCATGGTCTTAGCGAGTTACGAAGAGCGTCTGGCCAGTGGGAAGGTCGAGATCAAGGACCTCGTCGTCAGTAAGCGCATCACCAAAGAGCCGCGTGACTATCAAAAGGCCGGTGTCACGGCGATTGCCGCACAGCAGCTCTTTGGGAGTGGCGTCAAGCTACGGCCGGGTCAAAACATCGAGTACATCATCACGGACAGCGAGTCGTCCGTACCGAACGATCGCGTTCGGGCTTTTGCTCTGTGGGAAGGATGGTTCGGCTACGACCGGAAGAAGTACACGGCTATGTTGCGCGAAGCATTTGAACCGTTTGTGCAATGCGCGCCAAAGGCCGTTGACATCAAATGCTCGAACGAACCATTCTCCGAAGAAGAATTGAAACGGTTTCCTCTTTTTGCGCCTCTTGCGCTACTCCGCTCTTGAAACACGACTTTCTCTTGTAGCGCTTCCTCCGCACCCGTCTTCACTGATTCACAAAACCGCAACTGCCGTCTGTAAGTTCCAAACCGAGCTGTCTTTTTCCCCCTCTGCCCTTCCTGTGAAAAGACTGCGCCTAGACCGCCCGCTTCTTCTGTCAAGGGTCTCCGCTGCGCTCCGATGAACGCGAACCCCACGCGCCCTTGACAGCGCGGACGGCTAGGCGCCGGGGACCTCTCAGGAAGGGCATTTGCTTTTAATGCACCGCTTCGCGTTGCCTCGAAAGCAAAAATCAAACCCTTCAAAGGAGTTCGACTCATGCAGCAAACCAAACAACAACCGTTGTTTCCACTCGGCCAAATTGTCGCCACACCCGGCGCGTTGACCGCTCTCGAAAAAGCAGGACAGACGCCAACGGAGTTCCTGACGCGCCACGTTCGCGGCGATTGGGGCGAGTTGTGCGAGGAAGACCGCAAGGAAAACCAACTCAGCTTGGAACGCGGGTTCCGGCTGTTGAGCAGCTACCGCACCAATGCGGGTGACGCAAAACTCTACGTCATCACAGAAGCCGACCGCAGCGTGACCACGATTCTTTTGCCGGAAGAGTACTAAACATTTCGAGAAATCAAAAAAGGAGAAAAAGAGATGAACACGAATGAAGCAGTGAAATCGTTGCAAGAATACGTCAACGTTCCTCTTGCGGAATTGGTGGAGTCCACAACCAATCCACGCAAGACGTTTGACGAGAAAGGGCTGCAAGAACTCGCCGAAAGCATCCGCAGCAAAGGTGTGCTCTTGCCGCTCCTTGTGCGGCCCGTCAACGGACACTATGAAATCGTTACCGGGGAGCGCCGCTATCGGGCCTCGAAGCTGGCAGGGCGCGGCAGCGTCCCCGCGACTGTCCGGGAACTCAGCGACGGAGAGTGTCTTGAAATCCAACTGATCGAAAACTTGCTCCGAATGGATTTGCACCCGTTTGAGGAAGCGCAAGGTTTTCGTGCCCTGCTCGACCGCGAGCAAGGGGCGTACACCATTGAGAAGCTCGCCGCCAAGACGGGCAAAAATGCCTCTTTTATCGCCAAGCGCCTTCGCCTCTTGGACTTGATTCCACCTGTGGCCGAGGCTTTCACCGCTGGACACATCGGCATCGAACACGCCCTGCTCATCGCCAAGCTCGCGGCGGATGCGCAGGAGAAGGCATTCGCACACTGCTTTGACGGCTACCACGCTGCGAACGACGACGAGCGCAGTGTTGTCCCCGCCAGCCGCCTGCAAGCATGGATTACGCAAAACATCTACCTCAGTCTGAAATCCGTCCCGTTCTCGAAAGACGACGAAACTCTCGTGCCGGAAGCGGGCAGTTGCGCCAACTGCCCGAAGCGCACGGGATTCAACACGCTACTCTTCTCGGAAGTCAGGGAAGATTCGTGCGCCGATGCCGCGTGTTTCAATCGCAAGCTGGACGCGCACATCGCACAGCGCGTTTCGAAAATGCCGAATCTCGTTCAGATTTCGGAGAATTACAACGCGACGGACGAAACACCCCTTCTCGCCCGCCGCAACTACGTCGAAGTGGTGACCCGGAAAAGCAAGAAGGGCAAGGAAGCGAGGCCCGAAGAGAAGCTCTGTGACCATTTGACCCCGGCCATTCACGCGGATGGTATGAACAAGGGGCATCTCGTGAAAGTCTGTGCGGACACGACCTGCAAGATTCATTTTGGAGGCCGGGAGCAGGAAGAAAAACAGCGGCTCCAATGGAAGGTGGGAAGGGCCGCTGCCAACCGGAAGGCGAAAGAAACGCTTGCCTTCCGGCACCACCTTCTAGCCGACGTGCTCAAGCGGGTAAAGCCGCACTTTGGAACGGAAGAACTACGCATGGTGGCGCAGTTTGTCTTGCGCTCGCTGTCCCACGATCTCACGTGCCGTCTTGCCAAGCGCCATGGGTTGCAAAACCCGAAAGACGCCAACGATTGGCAAATGGCCGAGAAAGCGCGGACGCTTTACAAGAAGGCAGACGCGGCCGGGCTGGCTGTTCTCATTTTCGAAGCAATGCTCCTCAGCCCTGCCGGAAACGCGTCCGCAAACAAAGACGACGACCCGCTGGCGGACGCAGCCAGCCTTTACAAAGTTGATACGAAGGCGTTGCGCATTGCCGTTGCCAAGGCCGAGAACGAGAAGGCGGCGAAAAAGAACAAGGCGGCAAGCAGGAAGGAGAAAACCGCGCCGAAAGCGAAAATAGTTCGCAAGTAGGACAATCGTAAAACCAACCGGGGCCGTCCTTCACCGGACGGCCCTGTTCACTTTACTCATCCTCAGTCATGCGGCGTACTCCAAGGCATCGCTTCTGAGGGAAGGACGCTCCCAGGACTGACCACCCCTATTCTTTGTCATTCAAGGATTCACCGAAGCGGCGTGCACCCGGGCCATCTCGGCGAGGCGCATGGCCACGCCGGTTACGCGGCCCACGATTTCTCCCTCCCGTGGGTGAATTAACTGCCGCGTCTTCACGGGAGAGAGAGGATGGGGCACGAGCACCAGCAAGTTTTCCTTCTTCTCACACCAGCTGCAGGCATACCCCTGGCGCAATTCTACAAAATAGACCGGGCGGTCCTCTATCGTTTGGTGGGGACCAGCGAGGACTTTTCTCTGGTTCACGTCGATCTGCACGAACGTTCCCGGCCGGATCAGCGGGTAGAGAGTGAAATCTTTAAGACCGACGTAGCCGTAGAGCGCGCGCTCTGGACTCAGGCGCTCGACCAGACCCACCGGGATGTCACCCCAAATGGCAACCAGCTTCGAGAGCAGATTGGTGTTGTCGAGTGCACCGTCATTGCGAAAACGAAGCGGAAGGGTCACTGTCTCGGAATCCGTTAGATGCGCACTCCCGAGGAGGTGCGTCCTCGGGGCGGAGAATTCGGCGAGCTCCCGCCCGAGTTCCCCGATGCGCACGTTGTAATAGCCCACCAGTTCCCGGACGGACCGGCCGTACGCGGATCCCAGGCTATAAAATTTGAAAATGCTGGGCACGCCATCCCCGTTTTCGATGCCAGTCAGCCAACTATGCGAGATTACGTACTCCAGGTTGTTCTCTTTGGCGGCGATGGCCATGCTGCGGTCCTGGACCTCGCGGATCGTGAGGCCGAGACGGCTACGCAACTCCTTAAGCTTCGCGCCCGCAGAGCGCGTCGAATCGCTGGGCTCCATTGCCTCGCATAATACGTGCCCTCTGAAAGAATTGTCTAGCGATAATCTTGGCCGGAAACTTAATCCGTTTACCCGCTTCTTCCGCTTTCTCGCCCCGTTACCGCCCGCTTTGGCCGGTATCCCGGCCAAAGCAATATTCCGCGCCACAGTTGAGCGCAATTCGCCGACGTTGGACCTGCAGCGAACACGGGTGCCCCTCCGCTCCGGGCAAGAAAAGGATTCCCGACATGAAAGGCAGCCGGGCGTCTCGCTCCCGCCCTCTCTCGGACACCGTCCCCGGTTTCGGCGTCGCCGAGCGAGTCGAGCGGATCCTTGCGACCCGGAATCTCACGCTATCCGAGGTCACACGCGAGCTCCGCCTGCGCTATGCGCGGATGCCGCACTACCTTGTGCCCCATGATTTCTATTACGATCTCGGCCATCCCAGCTACAGCCCCAGGATCGAACAGGTCCTCGCGCTCAGCCGCATTTCCAAATACCGGCTTGCCGACTGGCTGACCGTTTTCGGCCTTCACCTCGATGACGTGCCGCGCCTCCGGGCCGACTTTCCCGTGGCGCGGACCTCCCTCCTTGACTCCACCACCTATGACCGGGCAGCTTGGATCGGCTGGTTTCGCGACGCACCCCGCGCTGCCGACCCGCCCGCTGTTGCCCCACTCGGCCAGCTTCTCATTCCTGGTAACCCGAGCCGCGTGGATTTTCTTCTTGCTCCCGAACCTTCGCCGTTTCTCTACGCCAAAATCGGGCGGCAGGACGCGTTCGCGTTTCCCGATTTATTGCCGGGGAGCATCGTGAGGGCGGACACCCGCGGCGTCGGCGAACTGCTCCGAAGCATGCAGAGCAAAAACTCCGAGCGACTCTTTCTCGTGGAGCACGCCCAAGGGCTCGTCTGTTGCCGGTTGCATGCGAGAACGAAAAGCAGGGTCACGCTCCGCGCATCGACACTGCCGTTTGCGCAAACCGAGCTGCGGCTGGGCTCGGAAGCTCGTATCCTCGGAGTCCTGGACTGGGAACTCCGTCCTTTTAAGAGCTCGCGGCCCGATGTTCCGATGGCTTCCATGAAGTTTCTAATGCCCCGAACTCTCCCTGCGGCCCGGACGCAGCTAGGCCTCCGCGAACTTCTCGAACGTGCCCGGTTGCGCAGCGGACTTTCCATCCGCAATGCCTCCGCAAAGAGCCGCTTGATCGCCGAGGCCCTTCGGGATCAGAGATACTTCTGCTCTCCCACATCGCTCACAGATTATGAGACGGTGCCTCGATTGCCCCTGCAAATCCACAAGATCCTTTCGGTATCCGTTCTCTACTCGCTTGGCTTTCGGGAACTTCTCGCGGCTGCGGGCCTCGACACCGACGATTCCGGTCGCGAACCCATTCCGGATAAGCTCGTTGGCCGCGACACAACGGATACTCCACCGACGGCGAACGATGTTACGGCTAGGAACAAAAAGCAGCCGGGTTTTCTTTCGTCTCTGCTCGCCGAGTTCCAGGAGATTCCAGTCTTTCTACGGCACTCGTTGTCCACGGTAACGGGTCTCCCTGCTCTCTCTCTCCGTGATGTGTTCTGGACAGGGGCCAGAACTGCTTCGCTCCATCCGTATCTGCAGGACGCCGTTTTCGTGTCCGTGAACAGGCGCCTCAAGATTCCCGTTTTCTTGAAACGAAAGTTCCTGTGGGAGCAGCCCCTCTACATCCTCCTACTGCGGGATGGAACCTACCTCTTGGCGGGCTGCAGCATCGAGGGCAGCACTCTCATCGTGCACCCGTTTGCGGAGGGCTTTTCTCATACGCAGATGCTGCGGAATGACGCAGATGCGGAAGTGGTTGGCAAGGTCACGTCAATCTTCCGCCGCCTTCAATGACCGTTTTTTGCGCACTCCTGGGAAGCTCCTGAGCATTTCTTTCATGTGTTTTCCCAGTATTTCTGAGGAGGATGACCGAAACCCGAACAGTTGCTCCTCTCTCTACTGCCCGGGAGTAACTTTTCCTACTCTGAAGGTTTCCGCCTTTGGGAGAAAGAGACTGAATCCCATTTGTCTTCGTTCACTTTCGAATGTCGTTCCCGTCGAACTCCGCTGGCTCACGACCGCGCTTCGTCCCGTGTGGACCCTGCACGCCGCGAGTTTCCTCGCGTTTACTCTCGGCAGCGCGCTCGGACTTCTCAGCCCGCTCGTCCTCCGATGGCTCATCGACAGGATTCTTCCAGGGCGCGACACGTGGCTGCTTGTTTCCGCCGTCGCTCTTCTCTTCGTGAGTTATGAAGGACGCGTCGTCTTCACGAGTCTCGGAAGCTGGTTGACGGTCGCGGCCTCGCAGAAAATCGTCTTGAGGCTTCGCCTCCAAATACTAAAACATCTCGACAGCCTCTCGGCCAACTATCACGAAGCCACTCCGACGGGAGAAAAACTCTATCCGCTCCGGGAGCCCGTGGAGGAGATCGCCTATCTCGGTTCCGACCTTTTCCCCGGAATCCTTCGAACGCTTCTTTCGACCGCTCTGACCCTTTTTGCGATGGGCGCACTGAGCTTCCGCCTCACCCTCATCGTTCTACCCCTCGTGCCGGTGTTTCTTGTGACCCGACACCACTTTCGGCAGCGCCTCGGACGGCATGCCGACGATCTACAAGGCAAGCGACTCGAAGTGAACTCGTTCCTCGAAGAGCACGCTCCCTCGGTCGTCCAGATTCAGTCGTTACAGCAGGAAACGCGCCGCGAGCGCCAGGCGTACCGACTCTTCGCCAAGGCCGCGCGTTCGCAACTGCGGCTCGCACGGACCGGCGTGTTCTTCAGCATTTTCACGAACCTCGCCATCGTCCTGGCCATCTCCGCCATCCTCGGCTACGGCGGCGTCAGGGTGCTCCGGGGAGATCTCACCATCGGAAGCCTGGTGGCCTTCTATAGCTACCTCGCCCAACTCTTCGAACCGTTGAGCGGGGCCATGGAGATGTATGCGCGGGCGCAGAGGACGTTTTCGAGTATCCGGCAAGTGCGTGCCGCGCTGGCCCTGCGGCCTACGATCCAGGAAAGTCCGCACGCTGTTCGGTTGCCTTGCGGTGCTTCCTCGGACCTCGAGTTCCACGAACTCCGGTTTGCTTACCCGGGCGAGAGACAGCTTCTCCATATCCCTCGACTCATGATTTCCGTCGGAGAACGCGTGGCACTGGTAGGGGAAAACGGAGCTGGCAAGAGCACGCTCGCAAAGCTCGCCGCCCGCCTGTACGATCCGGATTCAGGGTACGTATCCTACGGCGGGGTGGATCTTCGGGCCATTCGCCTCAAAGAGTTGCGCTCGGTAGCCGCCTATCTCCCGGCCACGCCAGTCCTATTCGACGACACGCTCGCTGTGAACCTCCGGCTGGCACGCGTCCAGGCGCCAGACGAGGAGCTTGCCGAGGTACTCCATGCCGTGGACCTCACGACTTTTGTCGAGAGCCTTCCTTTGCTCTACCAACAACCGCTGGGTCCGGGAGCGTCGCGCCTCTCGAGCGGACAACGGCAGCGCGTCGCCCTGGCCCGGGCGCTCCTCAGGAAGCCGCGCATTCTGATCCTGGACGAGGCGACTTCTTCGATGGATGCGGCGGTAGAACAGATCGTTCTCGACCGCACCCGGCTTCTTCTTCCGTTCTCAACCGTTGTCTTACTCTCCCACCGCCTTTCTTCTGTTGCTTGGGCGGACCGCGTTATTGTCCTCGAAGCGGGAAAAATCGTTCGCGACGAAAACGTCAAGGTAACTCCAAGAAGCGACGACAGGTCTGATGCGTAACTGCGTGGGAATCCCGAGCCTTTCCTGCGGGCGGCGGGCTAGGGTTCACTGGCTTGGGCCAGATTAGGCCCGGAATCCGCGCACTCCCCCAAAACTCGTTTCGTCTCCTGCTATCCGTATCTTGTTGCCCTGCCTAGGGAATTCGCTAGCCATGACCAAATCTCGAACAGTTTGCGATGTTTCTGGCTATCAGACGCCGCAAGTGGCAATGTCCGTGGAATCCGAGCGAACCGCAAACTGCGGGAAGGATTCAAAATCGTGCGAGTCGCAGAAAACGTACGGTCCACGCACAGCCAGGATGGCGGTATCGTCCTCGACATCCTCCACGGCCAGATGTTCCGCCTCAACTTCGTCGGATCGAGAATCCTCGAACTCCTGAAGCAAGGCTCTGCGGAGCCACAGGTCGCGGAACAACTCGCACGTGAGTTTGGGATCGACCGCGCTAGGGCAGAAACGGACGTCCGTGAGTTTATCGAAACGCTCGAGAAGCACCACCTGTTGACGGTGCACGACGGAAATTCCCTCACGTGAGCTGGAGCAACACTGTGCGCATCGATCCACATGAAGAACGCGAGACCCGCCGCATCATTCTCCTAAGGGGAAAGAATCCGGAGGTCCTTGTAGGTTTTGATGGAACGCATCGCACACTTCCTGAAGTCGAAATTCCTCTTTGGCAACGAGTCGCGGAACATCTCATCGCTGCTCTCAGCGAAACCCATGGCATTGACGCCGTATCGGTGTCCTCGCTTGAAGCTCCCGGTGCGGAATCCGGCTCCGGGCAAATCCGTTACGAAGTCATGGAACCATGTCTTCCCGCTGCGGAAGCTCCATGCGAAAAGGAATGGATGGCTGTCGGCTGCCTCGTCGAGAGTGGTTTCGGAGACCCTGGTGACTTTCACGCGGTGCAGAAGGCCATCGCGCAATCCATGGCTCAAACCGAAGACACGACGCGTGGACCGTTCGGAAGGCTTGGCTGGTTCCTCGATCTTCAGCGATGGGTGCAGGAGCAAATCGGAAGTCACGGACTGCATCTCAACGGCAGGTTCCGCCAGCTCAATGCCTCTCGCACGTTCAGCTTGATCCGCTTTGAAACCGATGGGCCCGCCATTTGGTTCAAGGCCGTGGGCGCTCCGAACCAGCGCGAATTTACTGTCTCCCTCGCCCTCGCGCGTTCTTTTTCTCGCTATGTGCCGCAAATCATCGCCACGCGGTCGGAGTGGAACGGCTGGCTTGCGCGAGAGGCAGAGGGATTTCTCCTTCAGGAATGCTCAGGGCTTGCCTCTTGGGAAGCAGCGGCCGCGGACCTTGCGGAATTGCAGATCTCTTCGCTCGGCAGGAGTTTGCAACTTCTCGATCCCGGCGCCCGCGACCTCCGTGCCTGGGCGCTCGTAGATTTTGTGAAGCCCTTTTTTCGAGCCATGGGCGAATTGATGGAGCGTCAAACCAAGGTGCCGCCTGCAGCGCTCTCCCGCGAGGAACTTGGTCGTCTCTCCGAAAGAGTGCAAGACGCTCTCACGGTTCTGGAAGAGACAGGCATCCACACCACCCTCGGGCACCTGGATATGAATCCTGGAAATATCGTTTGTTCCCCCACCGGTTGCGTGTTCCTCGATTGGGCGGAGACTTTCGTAGGACATCCGTTCCTCACTTTCGAGTATCTGCTCGAACATTTCCGGCGAACCTTCGGACAAGACCACCCGCAGGAAACGAACTTTATCTCTCGTTACACCTCCCCGTGGCACGCGTTTGTGTCTGAGAGCGACAGCCGCCGCGCTCTCGAAGTCGCGCCTCTCATCGCCGTTTTCGCCCACGCGGCGGGAAACGACCTGTGGACGGACCCCCGTAAGCTCGAGGACCCGCGCCGCGCGGGCTATCTGCGCAGTCTTACACGCCGGATGGAGCGCGAAGCTCGTGGACTCGTGGAACGGAGCGTGTCATGCCGAAGCTGATGGAGCCTCCGCCTTATTCCCCGATCGAGGTGGTCACGGACATTCTGCACGGCGTTCCTGTGGCGGACCCGTACCGTTGGCTCGAAGACCAGGATTCGCCTCGGACGCGCGAATGGATTGCAGAGCAAACGCGCTATGCGCGGAATTATTTGGATGCGATTCCGGGCCGCGACCGCATCCGCCGGCGCATTCGGGAATTCCTCGCCGTGGAAACCAATGACTCCCTGCAGAAGGCTGGCAATCGATACTTTTTCCGCAAGCGCCTTGCCGACCAGGAGCAACCCTGCATCTACATGCGCGACAGCGCGGACGACGAGGATCAGCTTTTGGTTGATCCGCACGAACGAGGCACTGGCGAATATACGACCGTTAAGCCCCTGCAAGTTTCCCCAGACGGGAAATTGCTTCTCTATGAAGTGAAGGAAGGGGGAGAACGAACAGGAACCTTTGAGCTGCTCAAGATCGAGACCCGGAAGCGCCTTCCCGATGCTCTCCCCCGTGGGTATTTGCGGGGATTCGCCTTCGCCCCGGACGGCAGAAGTTTCTGTTACGTTCACGACGCTGTGGATGCTAAACGCCCTTTCTACCGAGCCGCGTACCAGCATGTTCTGGGAACACCGCTCAGCGAGGACCGAGAAATTTTCTTTGCGGGCGAGGGCGAGAAAATTCGGCTCGGTCTATTCTCCGACAACAAGCGTCTTGTGTTCCTCGTATATCGCTTTCTTGAAAAAACACTCACGGACATCTACCTGAAGCCTTTCGACGGAAACGCGAAACCGGATCCGATCTTCCGTGGAATCGACTATTCCCTCGGCCTTCGCTTCCTCGACGACAAGATTCTCGCCATTACCAATCGCGATGCACCGAATCGCCGCATCGCCGAGATCCGGCTTCGCGAAAATGGCCAACACGAATGGATCGATGTCGTTCACGAAACCGATACCCCCATCGGAACCTGGCTCGTTGTCGGCGATCGCATCTTTGTTTCCTATACGAAGCAGATGAAGCACACGATCTGCATCTTTGACTTCTCGGGACAGAAGGTCGGTGAGTTACCCATTTCCGATGACGAAACCGTCCGTATCGTTGGCGGCTTTCCAGAGAGCGACGAGCTCCTTCTCGAAACGGAATCGTTCACTGAACCCATTGGGATCTTTCGGTATTCAGCGAAGAGCAATGAACGCAAGCTCTGGGCCAAGAGGAGCATCCCGTTTGATCCCAAGGAATACAGCCATTCCCAAATTTGGTTCACGTCCAAAGATTGCACAAGAGTTCCCATGTACCTTGTGGGCCGGCGCGACATTCTCGACGCAACCGGCAATCCCACGATCATGACCTCCTATGGCGGGTACGGTGTTTCCATGACCCCGCAGTTCAGCGTTTTCGTTGCTTTCCTCATGGAGCGCGGCTGCCTCTTTGCGCTGCCGAACATTCGTGGCGGATCGGAATTCGGACTCGCATGGCATGAAGCCGCCAAACGCCGCAACCGTCAGACGGCTTACGATGATTTTCTTTCCGCAGCCGAATGGCTCATCGACACTGGTCGGACCGCTACTCGGAAGCTAGCGATCTTCGGTGGCTCGAACTCCGGCCTGCTCGTAGGCGCTGCGCTCATGCAGCGGCCGGATTTGTTCTGTGCAGTGCTTTGTATGGTCCCGATGCTGGACATGCTGCGCTACCACCTCTTCGACAACGCCCATGTCTGGAAAGAAGAATTCGGCACCGCCGATGACCCTGAGGATTTTGCCGCCCTCGCTAAATATTCTCCCTATCATCAAGTACGGCACGGCACGGTCTATCCCGCCACGATGATCGTCTCCGGTGACGCTGACCGAAACTGCAACCCACTGCACGCTCGCAAAATGACCGCGCGGCTACAAGCTGCAAATGTTCCCGAACATCCCATTTTTCTCGACTACAGCAAGTTTCGCGGTCATTCGCCGGTGCTTCCGTTAGACGTGCGGATTGAAGCCTTGACGGATCGCATGGCTTTTCTTTGTGATCAACTGCAACTCTCGATGTGACCGAAGGAGTTTTCACATGTCCTTTCTGGTGCTGAAGGCGTACTTGAAGTTGATTCATTTCGACTTGTATTTGGCGCGCGGAAATTTCGCAGCGCTCTACGACAAAGTTCGCAACTACCCAATCGGGTCGCGCACGCCAGAGCCGGATGCTATCGAACGCATCAACTATGCGATTGACATGGCCTGCATCTGGTATTGGAAGGAAGCGCTCTGCCTGCAGCGCTCCGCAGCCACTGCATGTCTCTTAAAGCAATACGCCGTGCCGGCACAGATGGTCATCGGCGCGCAACAGATGCCGTTCAAGGCCCACGCGTGGGTCGAAGTGGACGGCCGCGTCGTCAACGATAAACCGTATACGCCGGAAATGTACGCAGTGCTCGACAAGTGCTAGTGCGTCAACGCAGCGCAAAAACGGGGAGCGACACATGAGCGTTCAGTTTGGAAGATGGAATTTGGACGGCAAGCCGGTCGAAGGGAGCTACCTTGCAAAGGTGAAGCCACTGATCGCCCGCTATGGCCCCGACGATGAGGGCGCCAGCGCTATCTCGAACCTCAATATCCTCTATCGCGCCTTCCACACCACAAAGGAATCGCGCCGCGAAATACAACCTCACGCCAGCGAGTCCGGCGTCGTCATCACCTGGGACGGCCGCCTCGACAATCGCGCCGAACTCATATGCACCCTGCGAGGCGTTCTGACCATGAACGCAACTGACGTTTCCATCGTAGCCGCCGCCTACGAGGAGTGGGGTGACAACTGCTTCGCCAGGCTCGCCGGTGACTGGGCACTCTCCATCTGGGACTCCAAATCACGCTCCCTGATCCTCGCAAAGGACCCCATCGGCACGCGCCATCTCTACTACTCGTTCGACGGCGAGCGGGTGTCATGGAGCACAATCCTTGATCCCCTCGTTCTTCTCGCGGGCAAATCCTTCGACCTGTGCGAAGAGTACATCGCAGGCTGGTTCTCGTTCTTCCCCGCCGCTCATCTGACGCCCTACGTCGGGATTCATTCCGTCCCGCCTTCATCCTCGGTGCTCATACGAGCGGGAAAGCACATTGTGACAAAGTACTGGGATTTTGACCCGAGCAAGAGAATCCGTTATCGCACGGATGCCGAATACGAGGACCATTTCCGCAGCGTCTTCGGTGAAGCCGTCCGCCGCAGGCTCCGCTCCGACAGCCCTATCCTCGCCGAGCTCAGCGGCGGCATGGACTCCTCCTCCATCGTGTGCATGGCCGACTGCATTATCGCCCGCGGCGATGCCGAAACCCCGCGCCTCGATACCGTCTCCTACTATGACGACTCCGAACCCAATTGGAACGAGCGCCCTTACTTTACGAAAGTAGAAGAAAAGCGCGGCCGCTCGGGCACACACATCGATATGGGTTCACAAGAGCCGTTCAAATTTGCATGCGACAGCGATCATTTCGCCGCTACTCCTGGTTCCAGTAGCAGTCGTCCCTCCAAAGTCAGCCGACAATTCTCAGCCTGTATGGCCTCCCAAGGAAATCGTGTCCTCCTCTCCGGATTCGGCGGCGACGAAGTCACCGGCGGGGTCCCAACACCAACCCCGGAGCTTGAAGACCTTCTCGTCAGAGGCCATTTCAGAACCCTCGCTCACCAGCTAAAAGTCTGGGCCCTCAACAAGCGCAAGCCGTGGTTGTACCTACTCTTTGACGCTGCTCGGGGATTCTTTCCTGCCGCTCTCGTCGGTGTCCCGAAACACAAACGCCCTGCGCCTTGGTTCAATCCAGCCTTCGTCAAACGGAATCGTGCGGCTCTGACGGGTTATGAGGACCGGACAAAGATCTTCGGTCCCCTGCCGAGCTTCCAAGGAAATGTAGGCACCATGGATGTGCTCCGAAGGCAGCTAGCCTCCTTTGACTTGTCATCCGATCCGCTGCGGGAGAAACGCTACCCCTACCTCGACCGCAGCCTGCTCGAATTCGTATCTGCAATCCCTCGCGAACAGCTTGTCCGTCCCGGTCAGCGCCGCTCTCTGATGCGTCGTGCCCTAGTCGGCATCGTTCCGGATGAAATCCTGAACAGAAAACGCAAGGCCTACATTGCCCGCAGGCCGATGGCAAACATTTCAGCCGACTGGACCCATTATGCGGACGTCACGCAGCACATGATCAGTAACTCCCTGGGCATCGTGGAGACTGAGAAATTCTTGGAAGCACTGCAGAAAGCTCGCCACGGCAAGGAAGTGCCGGTGGTTACGTTGATGCGCACACTAGGAATCGAAACCTGGTTACGAAATCTGAAGCCTTGCGCAATTCCTGCGGGAGTTCTCGAAGACGCGTCAAGCTCGTCGAAGGGCATGTCGCCGCCAGTCAATACTATGGCGAGAAACTGATTCAACTCGCAAGGGTTGAATGTTCGTAAGCAAAACAAGGAGAAAGACAATGACTTACAGCAAGCCGGAAGTAGTTATGTTGGACAGTTCGGTGAAGGCAATCCAGGGTGCGAATAAGCCTACCATGGTTTATCCCGACAACCACATTGAAGAATCCCAGACTGTTGGTGCGTACGAATCCGACGAGTGAATGGCACAGGGCGCACAGGTTTTCTGTGCGCCCTTTCTTTTATCCAAGGCCAGGAATTCGCTATCTAAGTATAGACGGACTGTAATAAAGAACCGCCCTCTATCTCGATTTCAGGCCCATATGGCCCCCTGCCATGACGGTCGGGGCATATGAAGGGGACGAGTAAGGCGCACAAACCGTAGAGAATGCTTCTGTGCCCTCTTGCAATCCAGCTGTCGAACAATGCCTAACCTCGCGCGGCCAAATGGAGGCAGCGAAATGGCAAGAGTGCAACAAGAATTCGACTCGCAAGGGTTGAATGTTCGTAAACAAAACAAGGAGAAAGACAATGACTTACAGCAAGCCGGAAGTAGTTATATTGGACAGTTCGGTGAAGGCAATCCAGGGTGCGAATAAGCCTACCGCGGTTTATCTCGACAACCACATTCAAGAATCCCAGACGGTTGGTGCGTACGAATCCGACGAGTGAATGGCCCAGGGCGCACAGGTTTTCTGTGCGCCCTTTCACCTGTCCGTGCAGGAAAGAAAGGGAACCATGAGCTACAAGAGGCCGGAAATCGTGTTGGTCGGATCAGTTACTTTGCAGCCATAGATAGCGCGGTGTTCTCCTTGCGAAGCTCGCGCCACCGCGCATATTGACCGGCCTTCTCAGGGCTCGGATCCTCTTCATCTTTCAGCCAGAATGCAAACCAATCGACAAGCCCTTGCTGCTTCAACATGCATTCATCGGGCTTACCGTAAATGTGGGCCGCCTTAGGGATCAAAATGAATTCGACTGGTTTCTTCTGCAACGACAGGCCAACATACCACTGCCAAAGATCTCCCATTACAGAATATCTCCCTTGCGCGACGAGGCGCACAGGTGTTTCGACTCTATCCAGATTGAACCCTGGAGAATTCTTCATCCACAATTTCAGCCCTTCGCCGAAGGGTGCAGCTCCGCCATTCAATGCGTTGAAGTCCCAAGCTCCGTTTGGAAACGTCATTTCATCGAAGTAGCCACAGCCTATGCCATCGATAAGACTCGCAGCCGCAAACCGATATTTCGAATGAGTGAGAGCATACGCTACGAAGCATACGGTCCGGCTGAAGCCGACAATCCCCACACGGTTTCGGGAGATCATCCCTTTCTTATCCAATAAGTCAATCGCTGCTTCATAGACCAGAGCGCTGAAATTCTTGAAAGACTCTTGTGTTGTAGAACCAAGACTTCTGTCGTTCCCTATCCGATCATGATCTTTTTGATAGTCCTTAAAATTTTGGGCTTGCAAGACAATGATGCCCCGGGCGACTAACGGTCTGGCCGCGAACCCACTGCTCCACTCCGACCGACCGTCCATCGAGAACTCCTTTGGGTCAAAACCGTGCGTTTGGATCACCAGCGGATATCGTTTTCCGGGCTGATAGTCAGGAGGCAGATAGAGGCCTCCGATCACCTTCGCCTCGCTTACTTCCCACTCGATTGTTTCCACTCGCCCAAACTCTAATTCATTAAATTGAGAGTTCAGATCAAGAAGGAGCGCTTTCTGGCCGCTCTTGGGATCTCTAACGTAGAGCTTCGGAGGGGCGTTAACATCCTGCTCTAATGCCACCTCCATCGGCGGGTCTTGGGCTTGCTTGAATGGAAAGTCTTCCTTGGCCACCTTTGTATATTCCATGCTTGGAAGCCTTATCTCGATGGGATATGTGGTCTCTTCTCTGGCTTTGCGCTCCACGGGGTCCGTTATGTTCAGTGGGAGATAAGAAGATAGGAAAACCGATTTCGCATCCTTACTCCATGAAACCGTATCGCTGCCAAGGATCGGTACACTTAACAATGGAGCTGAGGACATATTTTGACTGTCAAAGAGAAGATACTGCCGAAGACCGGTTGTGTTCCCAAGAATATTCACAGCCAAAATCTGTTGCAGACGCTCGTCGCGATACCCAGCCCACTCCGGCCGGATTCGGCTATATGTGAGGTCGGCGGAAAACAACACATACCTACCGTCCGGCGAAAGAACAAGTGGTCCCCAGTCGGGAAAATATCCTGACACAATGCAAACGGGACGCGCTGGTGATCCAGCTATCTGCCAAAAGACCTCATTGGGCTCTGGGAAAGAATAGTCGCCCGCAAGAATCCGATCCAAGCCCTGCCCTTTAACAACGATTTCTCGGGCAGCACTTGGGTCTGTGACAGAGGGCTTTTCAACTGCCGGTTCGACCTCGAACGCGAGGGCGCGGCCGTCTCGGGTGATGTCGTACTTGATGATCCTCGTCGGCTGTTCGGTCAGCCTCTTGAGCGCCCTAGTGCCTATATTGAATGAATATACACGAGAGACTTCACCTGGGTTCTCGCCTAGAAAAACCAGCGTGTCGTTGTCGTCTAGCCAGCGGACATCACCGATGGCGTTTTGATCCGACGAAGAAGACATTTTCAACAGAATGTCAGCCTCGGGATTATGCAGTGCGTTGGCCGTCTTGTATAAAAGCAGGGAAAAATCATTCGTGTTGCGGCGGAGGTTTGGTTTTTCCAGAACTACGACAAATCGCTTGCCGTCGGGGGAAAAGTGAGCTGCCCGACCTGGAATCGACGCCATGTCTTCATGGGCCAATCTTGTCATTCCGACGTCATCCGCTACAGTTACGGCGCGCCGTCCTGTCAATGAAGAGTTCTGTCCGCGAACCACCAAGGGGATTAGAAGAAGCAGTGTGACCGCCACAAAATGAATCCGAACGTTCAGGCGGCTGTCTTCTTGAGTCAAAGTATGAGCCTCAGTCAAGCAGTGAGAATTTTACGGCCGAGAAGATTGGGCCGGCGCTGTCCACAATCCTCCAAAAGTGCGCCCACTGGTACTGCCAAATCCGTAAACTATTTGACTACGTCGCAAAACAAATCCTTTGCGAAACCTTGAACCGTCGACTCCCATATCAGAAGAAAAGCTTAAGTGCGAGCTGAATAGAACGGGGCCCACCAATTTGATAGAGTGGGCTGAAAGTGCCGCTGCCGACGTTCGACCCATTCGTCCCTCCGCCATCAAGGTACTGACCCAGGGTCTGCGATGACAGTCCAAAGCCAGCGGGCCCACCGTTTGCCAGTGAAAGGAAACTGCCATTGGGTTGACCGAAGTTGGGGTGATTCAGGACATTGAACATTTCCGCGCGGAACTGCAATTTTATTGAGTCGCGAATAGGAAATTCCCGATGTACACCAAAGTCCCACTGAGTCGCTCCAAAACCCCTGAGAAAATTCCTCGGGAGGGTCCCCTGCCGAGCGAAATTGCATGGATAGTCCACATTTGGATTGCAACCCGCGGGAGTTGAGGGCGGATCAGTGAAGGCATTGGGATTGAGCGCCTTGCCCCCGGGGCATCCCTGCCCAGGAGCGAGATTCCCTAATGCTTGCTCTACAGACGCGCAGTTCGCGCCGTAAAGGTAGAGCGGCTGTCCCGGAACTAGGTCTGGCCGGAATGGAATAGAGATTCCATTGATTACCTGTGGAAAACTGTCGCTCACATGAACGGGCGGGGCAGATCGAACGAGAATCAAGCTTTCGATAGACCATCCCCGCAGGATCGCATTGGTAATGGCATTCGTTTTGGGCATCGTTATGTCATAGGTCATCCCAGCCGAGAATGCGTTACGAATATCAAAGTCGGATGGTCCCCGGTTGGCGTTCGGGCTGCTCCTCGGGGCACCATAATTGCCTAGAAGCTCCGCTGAGCCGGCGGAACCATCGTCAACGGAATGCGCCCACGTGTAGGATGCAAGACCCTGAAGACCGTGCGACAGTCGCCGCTGGAATTGCATCTGAAGAGCGTTGTAATTCGAGGAAGCCGTATTGTCCACGAACGTTCCAGAGACATCTGGGTTGGTAGGTGGCTGCTCCACTACTGAAGTTTGCAGGAGCCGTCGTCCCGACGCGCCAACGTACGAAATCGATAGCGTCTGTTGCCTGCCCATGGCTTGCTCAACAGCAACGTTCCACTCGAGGGTGTAAGGCAACTTCAAATTTGGATTCAACACACCATCCAGCTGCGAAAGAGTACCTACGCTTGGTATCAGAGGTGGCGTGCTGTTGGTGGCCTCAAAAGGAAACGCGGCACCAGAGAGAATGTTGAATGCAGAGAAAGGAGGACCCGCTAGGAAGGCCCCGTTCACCTGCGAGCTCACGAGGTCATAGAAGACGCCAAATCCTCCGCGAACGACGGTTTCGCGATTTTGGTTCTGATTCAATTGATAAGCGAGTCCAATCCGCGGCGCGACGTTGCCGTACGTGGTCTTGAACGGTGGCGTCCCTGGAGCCGCTATGGCCAATTCGGAAAAATTATTCAAGTTATAGCCAGTTACTGCCGGAATGCTGGGCCCACTAAGAGACGACGGTGCGAGGTCTAAGTCCCACCGCAGCCCGTATGTCAGTGTCAAACGCGGGGCGAGGCGCCAAGTATCTTGTGCGTATGTGCCCCAGTTGCGAAATAATACCGTCGCGGCACGCTGAGCCTGAATAATCCCCAACGACGCATTGCCCGCTTCAGCCGCAGACAGAGTGAAAAAATACGATGCTTGCGTGTACAGCTGTGGGGCGACCATAGGGGACAGTCGTCTAAAATCCACTCCGAATTTCAGAGCGTGAGATCCTTTAGTAAACGATACACTGTCAACGATATTGACCTGCTGCTGAAGGGTGTCTCCCGATGTGCCGGACTCTAGTAGCCCTCGTGTTAGATAATACGGATAGAATCCAAATTCCGCATTGTTGTTCGTGTATGGGCTAGGAAACGGTAGCAATGAAGGAGGAACAGCACCGCCAAAGCTATCTAAGCTCGCAGAACTTGACCCGTCTACTCGGCTATAGTTGAAACGGAAATCATTAGCAATTATCGGAGAAATTGCCCAGGTTAGTCCCACAGTTGCAGTTTGTACGACAATGCGAGGTCGCGTTAACACGCTTAATGGGGTGCTACCAGCACCGCGTTGAACGTTTTCAGACGGAGAGTAGTTGTATCGGCCGAATAATGTAACTGTGTCTAGCAATTTGTGATCAACCCGAAGGCTGTACGCATCGAGTGTGGAACTATTTGAAAAACTGGCGTTGAATTGCGCTATTCCGCTTCCCAAGTCTGCCTGCTTCGGGTCGAATGGGTAAGCGTTCAAGAAAGGCTGCATCGCGGGTACCGCCGATTGGCGTGAGTTGAGATCCGGAACGGTAGTTTCCGCAACCTGCGGAAGCTGAAGACGCAGACCCTCATACGAGAAGAAAAAAAACGTCTTGTCTCTAACAATGGGCCCGCCAAACGTTCCTCCGAAATCGTTTTGTTGTTCAAGAGGCTTGGGCAGATGATCGTAGTCTGCAAACCAATTATTTGCGTCCAGAACGTCATTTCGAACGTAGTCAAACACCGTCCCGTGAAACTGATTGGTGCCCGAGCGGGTTACAATCGAAATCTGGCCACCCGGAGTGCGTCCAAATTCGGGCGCATAAGTCGAGGTTTGGATGCGAAATTCTTGTAGGGCGTCTACAGAAACTAAACTGTTCGTCCCACCCTGAACACTAAAAGAACCGAGCGCCCCGCCGAATCCATTGCCCGGAAAACTACCTACGCTCGTCCCGATATTGCCGCTCACACCATCCACCATCCAATAGTTGGACGCCGCGCGCTGCCCATTGACAGTGAACTGTCCCCCGTCGCTTGAATTGCTGGGGACAACGACAACTCCTGGCGTAAGATAAATTAAGGACTGAAAGCTCCTGCCGTTCAATGGCAGGTTCTCCGCAAATTGACGATCCACGACCGTGCTCACTGCGGCATTCTCGGTATTGATCAGGGGAGCCCCACCTTCTACGGTCACTATTTCGGAGGCCGCCCCAATCGGCAACGTAAAGTTGATCGCGAGCGCATCCTCAACGTGAACGACGATGTCCGGCTTGATAATCGTCTTGAATCCACTGTTGGAAACCTGAATGCGGTAGGTTCCAGGAGGAATATTCGGCACCACGTAATAGCCTTCGCTGTTTGCCTTGCCCGGGTATTGAACTCCCGTAGCGTTGTTGATGATCAACACATCAGCGCCGACAATTAAACCTCCCGAAGGATCGAGAACGATTCCGCTGACCGTCCCATTCGGTGATTGCGCAACGCTCACACTAGCTGCAAGAAATAGACACACCAAAAGCCCCACGCCCCGGTTCATTCGCACGAAAATCCTCCTGGCGCCTGATTACACGCCTTTGTTGGTGTTTTCATGCCAAAAGGAATTTTCTTGCCGCCGACTGTCTTTCGATGGGTGGGATTCTGCAAGGAGGGCCGGAGCGTTCTCGCTCAAGGATGATTGGGATTGACCTTCAGATACGCATAGAGGAATGGCTTACTGCTGGGCTTGGCACTGCCACCATTCGGTTCCACGGTCACGAACACGGCGTCGATCTGCGCGAGCTTCTGTGGGTCGTCGAATTTGAGGATCCACCGCTTCTTCGAAACGCTATCTTCGTAGAGAACACCCAGATTCAAGGCCTGTTCTCGGTCGGGTCCGCGCTGGCCCCAAACCTGGAACGTGCTTGCGTTCTTGACACCCGGCTGGCGGTCGAGATCGTAGGCGTAAAAAATTAGAGACTTTCCTTTTGTGAAGAAAATGCGCCCGTAGGATTTCTTGGTTGCCGCGTCTTTTCCGACGTCGATAACCTCGGCAACGTACAGCTCCCGTGCCCCCATCAATTCTCGAATGTCCCGGTCGTGATCCAGCAGTTCTTTCTGTTCGGCAAGCTGAGTCTGCTGTTGCTCGAAGGTCCCTTCTCGGCTTTGCAGTTGCCGGGTCTGAGCTGCAACGACCTGGTCACGTTCGCGTAATTGCTGCGTTAGTTCTCCCAGCTTGGCTTCGAGCGTCGCTGCACGGGAGGACTCTTCTGAACGCGCTCTTCCCTCGGCATCGAGTTTCTTTTGCAGCTCGCCAAGTTGAGCGTTTGCGCTTGCCTCTTGTTCCACACGACGGCTCTCCTGCTCCTTTTGTGAGGCAGCCGATTCCCCCACGCGGTCGTTCTGCGCAGCCTTGAGCCGCTCCACCTGCTGTTTCAGATCGTCAATCGCTTTATCCCGCGCGGCAAGCTGTGCACGGAGAGTATCGCGGTCGTGACTGAGGTCACTCACCTGAGCTTCTAGGGAGTCCTTTCCCTGCCCTTGGGTTACCGGCACATTCGTTGCCACTTCTACGCCTTTGCGGACGCCCACGCGGTACGCTGAAATCGCGAGTGCCAAGAAGAGCAAAACGGCGGCTGCGTAAGTCATCCATAGCTGCCCCCAACCGAACCGTGAAGGAAAATAGGCACGGTGATGGGATGGCTCCGAACCACCGATTACATCTTTTTGGGTTTGTCGGGAACCGGCTCGACTGTCCTCTTTAGACAAGCGCTCAAATAGCGCCGCCTCTGCCTTGTCCTGAGACCAGGATTTATCCGGCTCGGGGTCATTCTGAGGGAGGCCAGCGGCGATAGCCGGGACCGCTGTTTTAACCGTTTCCTGGAGCTGCTTCAGAACCTCTCGGCAGGAAGCACAGCCCCGCAGGTGCTCGTCGAGCTTGCGGCGCTCTTCCTGGGTCAATTCACCGGCGGTCGAAGCCGCGCATAATTCCAGAAACTCTTCATGCGGACTCATACGACACCGCACCTTGGCTTTCTATTGATGCCTCCATCTTTACCACATTGTTTAGCGATCGTGCAATTCACTTGCGAAGATATGCTTTCTTAAGCGGTCGAGGCCCCGGTAGAAATGGTGCACCACGCTGGCTACCGTCTGGTTCCTCACCTGGCTAATCTCGGCGAAAGTATAGCCTTCATAAAAATGCAGCCGGAAGGTCTCCCACTGGTCGGGGGTCAAGCACTCGATCAGTTCCCGCCAGCGAACTCTGCCGAACAGCCCCTCGCCCGACCGGTCGTATCCGGCCATCAATGGTGCCGTGATGTCGCTGACTGCCAACTCATCAAATTCCATCGACCCATAGTGCGGGCGGGTGCTGAGGTGAACCCTTCGGCGCAGCGCTTGGTAGTAACTCGTTTGCACGATCCAGCCGCGCGCCGGTCCTTTAGAAGAATCGTACAGGTGCGCCTTCCGAAAAAGGTGCAGGAAGAGTTCCTGCACAAAATCCTCGGCTTCGGCGGAGTCATGGAGAATTCTCTTGCCAATGCTGTGGACCAGGTGAGCATACCGGCGAAACAGAAGGCCCAGGGCCTCCCTATCATCTGCGCGCATCCGGGCAAGGAGCCCCTCGTCGGAGGGTTCTTCGGTCGCCGCAACTGTCTCCTCATAGAAAGGACCAGTTTCCTCGCGCTCTTTGCGGAGCGGAAGGGCTGGAAACCGGGCGGCGGGGAAGGAACTGGACATAGTTACCGGGCCTCAACCAGCGCAATGGATTCAATGCCAGCAACGAGCCCTAGTTTATACACGATTTCTAACCACGTACTCGTGCAATACATAGAGGCACAATACAACAAGCGCTTGCTGTTTTCCACTCACTTTTTAGTGGTTGTTCTTGGGCTTGGGAGGGCGACCACCCTTGAAGTTCTTACGCTGACCTTGAATCTTTTTGTAGTATTTTGGTCCGCGCTTCGCAGTTACCCTCCCGCCTTTCTGCCCAAGCTCGACGGCGGCGGGATCCTTCTTCTTTGCCAAATTCTGGGAACAGACTTTACCTGATTATTATGCACCATACGCAGAGGGAGAGAGAACTGTCACCTCATGTGTCAGACCTCTTTGCATTAAGCGAGAACTTACCTAGACGGGACTGGAGCTACCGCTCCAACACGTCCCGGACTAACCGGTACACGCGACGCAGTTTTTCTTCATTGCACACATCTAACGCGGCATCTATTCTCTTTCGTAGAGACCGAGCATCAGAATCTTCTCCCTCCAGCAGCACGAAATCGCCGACTGGCGCGTTCAGTGCCTTGGCCAACGCCATGATCGTATCCAAGGTAGGACTGCTACGGCCGTTCTCTAAGGCACTCAAATACTTCGCATCCCCACGAGTCCGTTCAGCAACCTGCTCCTGCGTGAGTCCTGCTGCTTCTCGAATAGATTTCAATCTTCGCCCAAACGCTTTCGCGTAATTCACGACAGTCTCCCGCCAAAGACGCTAGCGACAGCCGTGCAGGTTGAACACCCGCAATAACACGAATAACTCCATTAGTCTATTGATATAGCAAGACTTACAGACCGTCCCCAATCCCCACTCAGTTACGGAGCACGCCAACAACCTTCAGTTGCTGTTCCCCTTGACAGGCAACTTAGCAATTTGCTAAGATTTGAGCTGTGCAGATACTCGGCAAGCATTTCATAGAGGCCGCACAAAAGAAGCACTCGAATTGGAAAGGCTCTCTCGGCTCTTGGGTCAGAATCGTGGAAGGGGTGGAGCCGCCCTGGAACAATTTTCCCGCAGTCAGGCGAACACGTAAAGATGCGGACCCGGTCGGAGATTGCGTAGTGTTCGACATCAAGAACAACGAAGCCAGGTTGATATCCTACATAGACTTCGAGATGGGTACAGTTACGGTGTTGGCGGTATTGACTCACAAAGATTACGACAAAGGAGGGTGGAAAAGTGCCTGCAATTGCTGAACGACTGCCAGCAAAGTATCTTCTCAAAGAAGAGGCTCCGAAGATCATTTCTTCCGCCCAGCAACATGAAACATATATTCAGAGACTTCTCGAGCTGCAACGGAAAGCACATCGAACTGCAGAAGAAACCGAAACTGCCAAACTGCTTATCGTTCTGATCGCGGACTATGAAGCAAAACATTTCAAGATCGAAAGGGTCTCGGGTGTCGAGGTCCTGAAGGAATTGATGGCTGCCAATGGACTTCGACAAAAAGACCTTGCGGACGATTTGGGGGGCGAGAGTATCGTGTCCTTGGTCCTGAAAGAAAAACGACAACTCAACCGGCAACAGATGGAAAAGCTCAGCCACCGCTTTCACGTTTCTCCCGCAGTTTTCTTCTAAGAACCTTCCAACATGGAAGTACACCTGAATCCGGAGCTGCAAGCGCGCGTTGAACGCGCTGCGAAAGAGAACAACTCCGGCCCTGCGGAATACGTCCAACACCTCGTCGAATACTACGTGGACCATGACGTATGGTTCAGGGAGCAAGTCAAGAAAGGGTTGGACCAACTCGGTCAAGGCGAGTTCCTGACCCACGAAGAGATGGGAGCTCGAATCGGGCAGATGTTCCGCCCCTAAATGCAGGTTCGCTCGTCTAGGCAATAGCATCAAATCCTGTAGTCTCGTCTTGACTCCGTGGAACGGCGGCGCGTAGCATGGCTACCAAACGTCCACGGAACTAAAGAGGAATCGTACACAGCCCCTCGCTCAGCTCTTCTCGCGTGCCTATGGCTTCATTTCTTCCGAAGGCGCTTCTGCCCACGGAACCTCCTCCCCGGTGGTTCTGGATCACCTCCCTCTCCCTTCTCATCCTCGGGATCGTCTTCTTCGCCTTATCTCTGGTTGTACCCGACCACCAATCCCGGCTGTTTCTTGCCGTCATTCCATTTATTCTCGTCTGTACTCTCGCACTGCATGCCTACCACCTGCTCCATACTGGCAGGGAACGCAATGTGACCGAGGCCTCGCTGCGGCAAAGCCAGGAACTCCTCCAAGAAGTCACGGACCATGTGCAAGACGTAGTTTGGATGCTAAGAGCGGACACCAATGAAGTCATCTTCGTCAGCAATGCCTATGAGGCCGTCACCGGGCACTCTCTCCGGGAGATCCGCGAGAATCCTTCGTCCTACAAAGACTTGGTCCACCCGGAGGACCGCCCCCGCTTCCTCGCGAAGCTGGCAGAGGCCCGCACCACCGGAAAGTTCGATGAAGAGTTCCGCATCGTGCGGGCGGACGGAGCTTCCCGCTGGATCTGGAGCAAAGGAACCGCGGCCGGTCGCGTCGGCGAGATCCCTCCGCGCCTTGTCGGCATCGCGCAAGATATCACCGAGCGCAAGCAGGCGGAGATGGACATTGCCAAGCACCTCGCGGCGGCCGAGGCGGCCCGCACCGAAGCCGAGGCGTTGCGGCTCTCGACCCTTACGCTCACGAAGAACCTCAGCATGGACATGGTGCTCGATACGCTCCTGGCTTCCTTGCTCGATGTTGTCCCTTACGAGGCCGCCAGCGTGATCCTGACTGAAGACGACTGTCTCTACGTCGCCCGCACATCGGCGAAGACCGTGCAAATGCTCGAGGGCCAGCGGAATATCTTCCTCGAACGCGTCCGGGTGGCGCGAAAAAGTGTCTTCGTTCTCGATACGGCGAAAGAAAAGGATTGGGAGGATGCGGGCGTCCTCCAAGGTGTGCGCTCCTGGATTTGTGTGCCGCTCATCGCCTCAACGGAGCGTCCGTCATCAGAACGCGTTCTGGGCCTGCTCTCGGTCGGCCATACGCGTCCCGGAGCCTTTACAGCGGAGCACTTCCGCGTCGCGGAATCTCTCGCGATTTCAGCAGCCGTGGCCATCCAAAACGCGCGCCTCTACGAACGCGCGGAAATCTATGCCGCGGAACTTGAAGCCTTGATCGGAAAACAGGGCCAATGGCAGGCGCGAAAAGCGAAGGGCGACGCCTGATGATTCTACTGCCCTAGTAAATCACGGGAAGTTCTTCGTGGAAAGAATCTGACTCCCTCCGTTGAAGTCGGACTTTCTGGGGAAAACTTGCACAAAAACTTGCGCTCAGTCCGCGCGGGGGACTGTTTGCATTCCAGTAACGCATGCGAATGTTCTTGACAAACAGTAAACATTGGCCCGTACTGGGACCGAAAGGAGGGCTACACATGGTCGCCCCACGATTGGAAAAAGATCACGTCGAGTTTCAGGAGAACCGAATCACGCAACTGGCGAAGGAACGCGCGCCCGGGAAGAAAATAAGATTCGGAGAGAGAGCCGGAATGATTAGCTTTCTGGTGAAAGACCTTGCCACCGGCACCGTGCTGCTCGCCACTTCCGGGGAGTGGGAGCCAAGCATACTCGCAGACAAGTCGCCCGATGAGTTGTGGCGACTCATACGGCATCTCTCCAACTACAGGCTCTAAGGCTGGGAGTTGTCGAAACAGCCCGCGTGACCCTTTGAACTTACTTCGCAATTATCTTAGGGGCTAAGTTTTTGTGGAATTATGACCGAAGAATTGAACACCAAAGTCGTACTCAAACAGGCGACGCTACATCCGCTGAACGACTCAGTACTCACGCAGAGAGTGGCTAATGTCTACATCAATGGCAGAGAATATCGTGTTTCGGCTCCAGGCGGTGCAGATGGAAACGCCTCGGAATGGGTGGACCAATTTTACATAACACAACTCGATGAATGGGGAGCAGAAGTCCTAATCGAAGGTGTCATAGGCGTTCTTGTTCGGAAGCTCGTAAAGGAGAAACTTCAAGAAGACAAGCGTGATACGGCGAGAGCGACCGGGGTGCACCCGGGTGGACTTCACTATGTAGCTCAGCTATGTCTAGCTGGTCATGTCCAAACCTGCGATGGAGCCTCACTGACGGGCCTCCACTGCACCCAGTGCGGTGCTGTGTGTATTGATGCCTGTCGTGGCTGCGGAGAATTGATTCGCGGCGGTGAACTCAATAGGCCCGTGGACCAGTATCGTCTCCCACTTCATTGTCACGCTTGCGGCGAGCCTTATCCGTGGATGGCCGAACGTTTCCAGACCGCCAAGGAATTGCTCCGGCATGAAGAGAAACTCACGCAGGATGACCGGAAGGAACTTTTTGGGATTCTCCAATACGTGATGTCGAACCCAATGAGTGACCTCCTCCCTGCAAAAAAGAAGCTCCTTGAGATTAAGATGGCGAACGTCACACCCCAGGTCAGAGATTTCATTCTTGATTTGATGGCAAAGACTGCAACCGAATTGTTCAAAGGCTAGTTGCGGATCGTGAAGGCGGCGACGGCAGAGAAAACCAACTCGACGCGCGCCTCCTCTTCGGCTGCGACATTTGCGCCCGAGCCACACGGCTTCTCCGACGTGGGCCAGAATTGCGATCGTATCGGTACCAGAACCCGCTTGTCCGGTTAGCTGACTTACCAGGACTTGGGAATTGCTTCGTTTCCATTCCAAGCTTGAAAAATCTTCCGATGAGGTTGAGGATGTCAAGGATGATCGCCCCATAGGCCCCGCATACGAGCGATCGACCTTTTGGCCTCGCGTCTAACCCTCGAGGAGAAGATTCGCCATGTCGCATCATTTCGATACGCCTACCGCAAAAGAAGACCCCCGCATCAACATCTGCGACTTCTACTTGTTTCGCGGCCGCCCGGGCACAACGGTCATGGCTTTGACCGTGAATCCGGACGCTGGCGTTGGCGCGCCAGACACTTTCCGCGACGAAGGTCTCTACGCCTTTCGCTTCGACACGAATCGCGATCTTCGCGAAGACGTCACCTTCAAGGTCCAATTCGGCCCGCCGGCGCACGCCGATGGCGGCGAGCAGAGGCATGTTCAGACCTTCACGGTGCGGCGCGCAACCGGAGCGGACGCGCTGAAGGGTGCCGCGGGCGAACTCATCACTTCCGGAAACACGGGACGCGTCGTGAAAGCGGATCAGGGCTGCCTGGCGTACGCAGGCCTCGCGCCCGATCTGTTCGCCACCAATGGCGCCGGTTTCGGCGCCTTCAGAAAAGCTCTGTGGTCCGAAAACCGGTTTGCCCCGGAGGCGTTCCAGAATGGCCAGAACTTCTTCGCCGGCAAGAATGTCAGCGCCATCGTTCTCGAGGTCCCCGGCAGCCTGATCGGCCGAGGTGTGGTGCATGCTTGGGCTACCGCATCGCTCTACGGGCACGCGCCAGAGGTGCAGGTGTCGCGTTGGGGCCTGCCGATGATCACCCACATGCTGCTCTCCGATCCTTCGCTGCACGACGCATCGGAAAACTACAACCGGGCAGTCCCGGCGGACGAAGTGGCGCTGTTCTCCAAACCGATTCGCGACTTCGTGGAAAAAGTGACCGCGCTCGCCCACTCCGTGGCCGACCCATCCGCCTACGCTACGCAACTCCTCGCGCGCCTCTGCCCAGGGGTCTTGCCATATGAGCTGGACACGCCCGCCTCATACTCCTTTGCCGCCTTCAACGGCCGTGGCCTCAGCGATGACGTGATGGACGTGATTCTCGCGCTGGTCACGAACACAGCCCTCGGCGATGGGGTGGCTCCCGATATGCGGCTGATGCGCCCGGATTTTCCCTATTTCGGCGAGCCGCACCCTACGGCGGCGAGTTCCGCAAAGCACTGAGGGCGAAGGAGTGAGCGCACGGTCAACACAGCGCGGAAATCGGAAAAGTGGGTTATCGGTTCCGGTGTGGAATCACGACCCTCATCCCCACACAACCCAGGAGGCAGCTATGAGCACTAAACCAGTACGTAGTGTCGACGCGACAAGAGACGCGGGTGTTGCGAGAGTTGACATGAAGTTCGAGATCGTCATCATCCCTGTCTCGGATGTCGACCGCGCGAAGGAGTTTTACACGAAGCTCGGATGGCGGCTCGACGGCGACTTCGCCAACGGTGACGAGTGGCGCGGGATCCAGTTTACGCCGCCTGGCTCCGGGTGCTCGGTCATCTTTGGGAAGAATGTCACCCCGGCGGCGCCCGGCTCCGCACAGGGCCTGTACCTGATCGTCTCCGACATCGAAGCCGCCCGCAAAGAGCTGCTCGATCGCGGCGTAGAGGTAAGCGAAGTGTTCCACGGTGGCAACAATATCTACGCAGGCCCGGACGAGCCCTATCTGTTTGGGCGAATCCGGGTCAGCGGGCCGGATCCGGAGCATCGCAGTTACCGCTCGTTCGCCTCATTCCGTGATCCGGACGGCAATGGCTGGCTGTTCCAGGAGCTGACGACGCGGCTGCCCGGCCGCATAGATTCCGCGGCGACAACTTTTGCATCGGTAGACGATCTGGCGAGCGCGATGCGGCGCGCGTCGAAGGCACATGGCGAGCACGAAGCCCGAACCGGCGGCCAACGCGACGAAAACTGGCCCGACTGGTACGCCGCATACATGGTGGCGGAGCAGGCTGGCGGAGAGCTGCCGCAATGAACGACCAGAACGTGATCCTCATCGGCGTCGTCTGGCGAGTACTGCATCGGTGCGCTGGCCGAAGGTGGTCTGCATGTCACGCTGGTGACTTGGCGTAATCTCGATTCTCCATTGCTGAAGTTACAGCGGTCGAGGAAAGCTCGGAAGGCAAAGTCCTGATTAACGCCCTTACCGTCCATGTGGGTACTAGCCTCCACTTGTCCGGTTTGCTGACTTATCAGGAGTTATCCTTTGAATCGCCCCGAAATGACTGGGCAGGTCATAAATTGACTACAGGTCTCGAAGAAAGCAGGTAATTCTTCCGTCGGCCGACTTCCTGAGTTTGGTGGGTTTGGAGCATCGCTCAATCGCTACGTGGTTGCCATCAGACAATTAGTCTTTCCGGACCGCGATACATTCGATTTCAATATCAAACGGGCCCGTCCACACCGGCACACAGAAGAAAATGCGGGCTGGCGGATTCTTGGGAAAGTAGCGCTTGTAAATTTCGTTGAATGCCTTGAAGCGCTCCTGGCTTACGCAGAGTACGTTCACCTTCAAGACGTGCTCGAGGTCAGATCCCGCCGCCTCAAGTGCCGTCTTCAACTCTTCCAGGCAGCGTTCGGCCTGCTGTTCAAAAGGCGCGTGGACGAGAAGTTCTCCGGTCTTGGGATCAAATGGCGGCAGACCCGAGACGAAGATCATGTCGCCGGCGCGAGTGCAGGTCGAAACCGGCACACCCCATTTCTCGA
>Ga0210394_10000571_pt1 | contig 74373 bp, 61 predicted proteins | sample IncBWC12MmetaG_FD_160121 | JGI IMG/M metagenome (GOLD analysis project Ga0210394, IMG submission 160121) | Forest soil microbial communities from Barre Woods Harvard Forest LTER site, Petersham, Massachusetts, United States - Inc-BW-C-12-M | ecosystem: Environmental > Terrestrial > Soil >... | reverse complement strand
ATAGCACAGACCCGCAAACGCGCAACCCAACCCGGATAGAACGAACGACAAGGTCAGTCCCGGACCGGCATACTGCGCCCCCAGCCCCACCATGACAAAGATGCCCGCGCCAATGACCGCGCCCACCCCGAGCGCGGTAAGTTGAAAGACTCCTAATGTCCGTTTGAGGCTGTGTTCGCCCGTCTCGCGGGCTTCCTCCACCAGCAGGTTCAGCGGCTTGGTAGCCAGCAGATTTGCCATCGGTTTGGTCTTCTCCTTAGCGGTTAAGCGCGGCCCACGCTGTGGCGCGCACTCCTCGCCCACGCATAGTACACCGGAATCCCCACCAGAACGATAATCAATCCCGGCCAGGTGAACTGAGGCTTGTAGCGCAATAGTACGACATCAATAAACAAAGCCATCACAATATATATCGCCGGCAATACAGGATAACCCACCGCCCGGTAAGGCCTCTCTGCATTAGGATGCGTGCGCCGCAGCACAAACAAGCCAAGAATGGTCAGAATGTAAAACACCAGCACCGCAAAGATAATGTATTCCAGCAACTGGTTATAGCTCCCCGAAACGCACAGCACGCACGTCCACACCATCTGTACCATCAGCGACACCGCCGGCGTCCTATAAGTGGGGTGCAGCTTCGCGACGCTGCGGAAGAACAGGCCGTCCTTGGCCATTGCATAGTAAACCCGCGCCCCCGCCAGAATCAGCCCATTGTTGCAGCCGATGCTCGAAAGAATAATCGCAAACGCCATCAGCGAGCCGCCAATACTGCCAAACATTTGCGTCAAAACCGCGGTCGCGACGCGATCCTCGCTCGCGTACTTGATGCCGCGCTCCAGAATCGTGGCTCCGTTCGGCACGCCGCTGAGCGGCAGCGCATTCAGATAGACGAAATTGCAGCCAATATAGAGCGCAATCACTACGCCTGTTCCGAGCGCCAATGAAAGCGGCAGATTACGGCTGGGGTTCTTTACCTCGCCCGCGGTAAATGTCACGTTGTTCCAGGCATCCGCGGAAAACAGCGACCCCACCTGCGCTACGGCGAGGATGGTCAGCGTCCCCGCCATCACCATCGGCCCGCCCGCTCCCACCTGCACCGCATGCTGCGCGCTCAGCCCCGCGTTGTGCCAGAAGTGCCCATTAAAATTCGCCGCGATCACCTGCGCATTGCGCCCGACGAAAAGTCCCAGAACGACTAGTCCGAGCAGACCTGACACCTTGGCGAAAGTAAAAATATTCTGAATTAGCGCCCCGGTCTTAACCCCGAAGATGTTGATCACGGACAACGCAATCACCATCACGATGGCCGCAAGATTCTGTGTGCTCAGCCCGACATCCATATTTCCCAGCACCATGGGGCCAATCGAGATGGGCGGCACCTTCCAGAAATGCAGAATCCAATGGGACGCGGAAATCGAAGGAAAGAAAACTCCGAGAAACTTGCCGAATGCCACGCCCACCGCTGCAATGGTTCCGGTTTGGATGACCAGGAATAATGTCCATCCATAAAGAAATCCCCACAGCGGCCCCAGCGCCTCGCGCAAATAAACGTATTGCCCGCCGGCTCGCGGCATCATGGCGGCCAGTTCGCCGTAGCTCAACGCTCCGACGATAGTCAGGAATCCCGTCACCGCCCACGCCCCGATCAACAGCGCCGGCGAATCTACTTCCCTGGCAATCTGGGCGGAGACAATAAAAATTCCCGAGCCGATCATGGATCCGATGACCAGCATGGTGGCGCTGGTCAGGCCTAGGCCTTTGACAAGTTCCTTATCTTGATGAGCGTGGATGTCCCAATCTCTGGCGCGTTGGGTGGAAACCGTTTTGGTGTCGATACTCACAATATGTTTGTGTCTGCCAACCGGACGCTGGGCTGGTTCACTGAATATCATTCCTCTCAACCGTAGTCATCCCGAAGTCCCCGCGCTTTCACCAGCGGGGCGAGAGCCTGCCCTGAGCCTGCCGAAGGGGATCTGGCGCGAATCCAGGCAGAGCCCTTCCACGCTACCCGCCATCGGCAACCCGCCCTGACTTTACCTTAATATCTGCAAAAAATCCTCTGCTGATTTTCTCGGCTCCTTTAACAAATCGGATATCACCGCCACCGCGTCCGCCCCCGCCTCAATCACCGCCCGGCAATTTCTGCGGGTAATCCCGCCAATTCCCACCAGCGGCTTCCGGGCCAGCGCCCGCGCCTGCCGCACGCCCTCCAGTCCAACCACCGGGTCAGGATTGGCTTTGCTGGCAGTCGAAAAGACCGGCCCAATGGCAATGTAATCCGCCGAAGTCTTATCCGCCAGCATTACCTGCTCAGGATTATGCGTCGAAACTCCCAGCCACAGACCCTCGCCAATCACCTTCCGGGTGCCCTGCGGAGACAAATCATCCTGCCCAACATGAACCCCATCGCATCCCGCCGCCAGGCACAAATCCGCCCGGTCATTCATTATTAGCTTCGCCGCGTTCCCTATGCGCTGCCCCAATTCCCGCGCCAGCTCCAGCATCTGCCGCGCGTTGCCGTTCTTCTTCCGATATTGCAGCAGAGTAACCCCACCAGCGACCAGTTCCTCGGCGGATGCGCACAGAGTCTCGGTGTCAGGAAAAAGAGAAGAGTCCAGGATGGCATAGAGTCGCGGAATCGTGATCATGCAGAATTATGCTCTGAAAACTCGAGCCCCCTCATAAATACGCTGTCACTCGGTTGCTCGTGCCATGGTGATATTACGCCAATGACCGCATAGCTTCCGAGCGCCGGCGCATCAAGGAATGTGAAAACACAGGCCGCTTAACTCAGGCGTACATCAAATAGTGCCAGCCAATACTGAAGCGATTGCAGGGCAAATCCGCAAAGGATAAGTCCGATGCCAAATACCCCAAGCCGCCGCTCCGGAAGGCTGTCCGCGTAGTATTCGATGTAAGGAGCGACCGTCACCCCCACGCCGGTGACAATGCCTGTCACCAACCCCACGCGAATTGCGAAAAGCCACGCGTGGTCCACGTGATGGACGAAGGCGCTGCAAATAAGGGCCGTAGCCATATAGCCGACAGTACGGACCATGGTCCACCAAAATTGCCGGCGCGTGATCCGCGGACGGCGCGAGGCACCGTAGTCCAGGGCTGGACGCATGCCGCGAGAGTAAGCGAACACCTGCCCGGCTGTGATGATACTGGCAAATGCGATTGCAAATCCGAAGCCCAAAATCCTATACAGTCCAGCTCCGAAACCCAACCCGCGGATGGCAGAAAACACTGTTTCCCAAGGCAACGAGTAATGAGCAAGGCCGCGAGCAGCTCGATTGAATTCGATCGACAACGTAATACCGGTCGCAAGACCAGCGGCCAAGCCGAAGAAGAGACCAAGCCCCACGCCGAAGCCAATGCCGAAGACAATCGAGTACGTTACCGCGCGTGTAAGCAGCCGCAACGGACCATGTTGTCCACCCAGCAGATCATAGGCAAGGTAGAGACTGCCCAGCACATCCAGACACGTACCCGCAATGCTGACTGCCGCGACGGTATGGTGGTCCATTCGAGGATTGTAGAGCTTGCGCTTTGGCGATTGTGGCCTGCCGCTAAGCCGGAGGATTGATCCCCGCCAAAAAGCCGCCATCAAGCACCAGCGATTGGCCGGTCATGAACGAGGCGCGGTCCGAGCACATCCATACCACGGCTTCAGCAATTTCCATCGGCTTTCCAAAGCGGCCAATGGGATGCAGCCCGACCGCGTAGGGCCTAATATCCGCCCCACCGAAAATGCGCTCACCCATGGGCGTTTCAATCACCGCCGGACACACCACGTTTATCCGAATCCCGCTGCGCGCGGTTTCGAGTGCAGCCGATTTGGTCAGCCCCATCACGCCATGCTTGCTCGCGCAATACGTGGCGAACCCCGGGGAACCAATCAAGCCCGCGACCGACGCCATGTTGACGATGGCTCCCCCGCCGCCCTGCTTGAGCATCTGCCGAATTTCGTGCTTCAGGCAGAGCCAGACGCCTTTGAGATTAATGTCAATGGTGCGGTCCCAGTCTTCTTCAGATTGTTCAACGATCGGAACAAGAACTCCCTCGATCCCGGCATTGTTGAACGCGATATCCAGGCGGCCAAACTTCTCCACCGTTTTCTGGACTAGCGCTTGAACTTCGGCGGCTAACGATACGTCAGTCTTCACAAACAGACCATCGCCGCCCGCGGCTCGGACCAGCTCGATGGTTTCCTTTCCCTCAGCCTCGCGCCGGCCCGCAACCACCACTGTGACTCCTGCCTTGGCGAAAAGTACGGCAGCCTCGCGCCCAATACCCGAAGTCCCCCCGGTCACTATCGCAACTTTGCCGCGCAATTCCGTTGTCATAATCTCCCCTCGAATCGGTCACAGCCTGAAATTCTACCCGGCCATCTTCTTCTTCCCGTTCTTGGCCAAAAATCTCTCAATAAACGTCGTGTCGATTTTCCCCGCGCGAAAATCCGCATCGGCCAGAATTCGCCGGTGCAGCGGAATCGTCGTATAAATGCCTTCCACAATAAACATCTCCAGCGCCCGCGCCATCCGCGACACCGCCTCCGCGCGGTCTTTGCCCCGCACAATCAATTTGGCAATCAACGAATCATAGTAGGGCGGAATCACTCCCTCGGCATACGCCGCCGTATCAATTCGCACTCCCGTGCCGCCCGGCGGATTGAACGCCGTAATCTTCCCCGCCGACGGGACGAATGTATCCGGATTCTCGGCATTAATGCGGCACTCAATGGCATGCCCGCGGTGCACAACCTTGCCCAGCAGCACATTTTCCATACGCTCGCCCGCCGCCAGCAGAATCTGGCTCTTCACCAGGTCCACATCCGTGACCATCTCCGTGACCGGATGTTCCACCTGGATGCGGGTGTTCATCTCAATGAAATACAACTTCCGGTCTTCATCCATCAGGAACTCAATCGTGCCCGCGTTGACATATCCGATTTCGGAAAGCGTCTTGGAGAGAACCTGCCCGATCTGGTCGCGAAGCTCGGGAGTCATCTGCGTCGAAGGCGACTCCTCCAGCAGTTTCTGATGCCGCCGCTGAATCGAGCACTCGCGTTCGCCCAGGCTGACTACGTTGCCGTATTGATCGGCCAGAATCTGGAACTCGATGTGCCGCGGCCGCTCCACATATTTCTCCATGTAGAGGTCGCCGTTCCCGAACGCCGCCGCCGCCTCCGACTGCGCCGCTTTGAATAATCCCGGAAGTTCGTCTTCGCTGCGCACAATGCGCATCCCGCGCCCGCCGCCGCCCGCCGATGCCTTGATGATGACCGGGAACCCAACTTGCCGCGCCCACTCGGTCGCCTCGCCATCGCTGCCCAGAATTCCTTCCGACCCCGGTAGAATCGGCACTCCTGCCTTTTTCATGGCGGACCGCGCTTTTTCTTTCTCGCCCATCAGCCGCGTAATTTCCGGCGGCGGCCCGATAAACTTGATGTTGCTGGTCTCAGCAACTTCCGCAAAATTCGCGTTCTCCGCCAACAACCCGTAACCGGGATGAATGGCGTCCACGTTGGCGATTTCCGCCGCGCTGATCACAGTTGGAATGTTCAGATAGCTTAGCGACAACTGCGGAGGACCAATGCAGATCGCCTCGTCGGCAAAACGCACGTGCAGCGAATGGCGGTCGGCTTCGCTGTAAATCGCCACCGTGCGTATGCCCAGCTCTTTGCACGCGCAAATCACGCGCAGCGCAATTTCCCCGCGATTCGCAATCAGGATTTTGTTGAACATCGGAAAGATGGCGGCGCGGCTGAAAGCCGCACCCTCTCAAACCTAAACGCCCATTTACGAGTTTCTAACCAACCTGCCAGACACACAAAAGGCGCGCTCTGCGCGCCGCACACACTCCCCCGAGAATCACCCTCGCGGCCGGATCACAAACAGCTCTTGCCCGTACTCGATCGGCTGGCCGTTGTTGACCAGCCGCTTGACGATCTCCCCGGCGGCATCCGCCTCAATCTCGTTCATCAGCTTCATCGCTTCCACAATGCACAAAACCTGCCCCAGTTCGACTACATCCCCAGGCTTGACGAACGGCGGCGACCCCGGCGATGGAGACTCATAAAACGTTCCCACGATGGGCGATCGCACCGTGTGCAGCCCTTGTTCTGGTGCCGGAGCACTCTCTTTCGGTGAGGCCACTGCAGGAACAACCGGTGCTGTCGCCCCTTCCGCAGCCGGAGCGGGCGCCGGCGGCGCGGCGAAATAGTGCGTTTCGTGAACTGGCGCCGCGGAATCCACCCCGCGTCGAATGCGTACCTTTACGTCGCCGCGTTCCAGTTCAAACTCGGTTATATCTTTTTCGATTAAGAACTCGATGAGTTCCTTCAGCTCTTTTTGGTTCATTTGAAAGGACGGAACTGCTTCCAGGTTCTCCTGCAACCAGCCGCCAGCCCGAACCACGACCGGGCTGCATGTGATCTATCCTCTTGGCAAAGCCATCTCAAGCAGCAATCTCAAATCGTCTCAAGTTCCTTGCTGGTCGGAGTCAGCACCTCGCACCCACGCTCGTTGACCACAACCATGTCCTCGATCCGAACCCCATACTTGCCCGGAATGTAGGCTCCCGGCTCAATCGTAATCACCATTCCCGGCTCCAGAATCTCAGTCCCGCCCGCCGCCACCTTGGGAGCTTCATGAATCTCCAATCCTACGCCGTGCCCGGTGGAGTGCGTAAAATACTGCCCAAAACCTCGTTTTTGCAGCAGCTTACGAGCCGCCTGGTCAACCTCCCCGACGCCGACTCCCGGCCGCACCGCTTCCACCGCAGCCTGCTGTGCTTCCCGCACCGCCTCGTAAAGCCGGAGCGCCTCGCTGGTAGGACGGCCCACATGCACCGTCCGAGTCATGTCAGAACAGTAGCCCGCGAGTATAACACCGAAGTCGCAGACCACGAACCCCGACCGCGGGATCGCCGCCTCCGAAGCGCGGGCGTGGGGCAACGCCGACCGTTCCCCCGCCGCGATGATAGTAGGAAACGACATGCCCTCGGCTCCGCTCCGGCGCGCCTCATATTCCATTTCCGCCGCAACCTCAACTTCTTTCACGCCGGGACGAATTGCCTGCAAAGCCCGGTCGAACAAGCTCGCACCCAAACTCACCGCCGCCCGAATCAGCTTAATTTCTTCGTCGTCCTTTACCATGCGAAGCACTTCTGCCACTGGCGGCACTGCTTTCAATCGGTGATCCGATCGCATCTCGACACACATGCGAAACCGCTCCGCCAGCGTGAGATGCTCGCCCTCAACCCCCGTCCACCACGGCGCTCTGGTCTCGGCTTTCTTGCCACTGGCTGCCAGCCGCTCGGCGGCGGCCAAAATAGGAGGCTTGCGCGCAATGATTACCCGCGCTCCTTGCACCTCTTTTCCCGCCTGTTCCCGGTAACGCCCGTCGGTGAAAAACTCACACTTGTTCCGGGAAACCAGCAGCGCCCCCGCGCTGCCCGTAAACCCGCAAAGATAGCGAATGTTAGGGAGATGCGTAACCAGCAGCGCGTCCAGACGATAGCGACGAAAGTAGCTCCGAAACTTCTTCAGGCGTTCTTTGTAGTTCATCTGGATGAAGTGTAACAACCAACCCCATCTTCCCGCCGGTTTTCACTTCTCCGCTCTGCCCAGGCATCCTGCGCGGAATGACCGGTCATCCAGGCGATGCAGCTTCTTCGCCATCCCCGCCACCAGCAACGGAAAATGATGAATTTCAAAAAGATACTCAGCGATGAACCACAGCGGCTCATCGGTCGTCATCCAGTGTCGTCCGTCGAAGCGGGCAAGATTCACCGGCCTTGAAAACGTTCGCAACGACCGTTCCCCGCGCAAATTGAAATAAACATCGAAGTAGCTTAGCGCCAGTTCCCGCAACGAACGGTACACTGGTTCACGATAACGGCATCCTGTGTAGTTGGATTTGGCAACCGCACCCCAATGGCCTTTCACCCGGTAAATTGCTACCACGTGGTCCGTATCCTTTTCCGCCTCCAGATCAAAAACCAGCGGAGGATACCCATTCGCCCGCAACGCCGCTGCCGCCAGCATCGCGCCCTCGAAACAGTGTGAGGTGTTCTCCCGCAGCACCCGCCGCGGCGACCACGATGTGTCCGCGAGGTGATAGGGCATGTCGTCGAGAAAGCGCTGGATGTCATGCGGCGTCTTCAAGCTCCGCAGCTTGCGCAGTTCAGCGGGAGTGAACGCCCCGCGAGTGTCATTCATCATCAGCCGAGTTTATCCGAACGGGAAGGAAAGAGCGTTTACCAAGCTGGCATCGTAGTGGTTTTGGGAAGGGCACGACTTCAGTCGTGCCACCACGCCGCTGAAAATACGCTCGGGCTTTAGCCCCTGAGGGTCGCTCGCGGGAGCTCCGAGAAGACTTGGCATCGCTAGTCCTGCCGTGGTTTGCTTGACGGGGGCTGCGATACATCGCCGGGAGTTTTTGGCAAACCGTCAGCGGGGTCCGTCAAACCGGGTTCGCTGAGGTCGTGGTGGCCATTAGCCGGTATTCCTATCGTCCAAATTGGACGACACCGCGGTGACGTTCAGGACGATGCGTTTTATCCCAGCACCTCCGCCAACTCCCCCGGGCTCTCCACCACTACATCCGCCGGAGCCTCGCACAAGGTATGTGGCGCAAATCCGTAAGTCACTCCGCAGGTCCACAGCCCGGCATTGCGGCCCGTGACCATATCAACCGAGGAATCCCCAACAATCAGCGCTTCTTCCGGGCGCGCGCCGTTCTCCTGCAGAATCGTTCTTGCGCCCAGCGGGTCCGGCTTCTTCGTCGCAAAACTGTTCCCTCCATAAACCTGCGCAAAGAATTCTCCCAGCCCCAAAGCCTCGACGATCGCCCGCGACGGAATGACCGGTTTGTTGGAAAGGACTGCCATCTGCCGCGCCACTCCATTCGAGTCACGCGCCGCCACCAGCATCTCTTTCACCCCGTCATACACTCGCGTGTGGTCAAGCTTGTGAACCCGGTAGTATCCCATGAAATATTCCAGAGCTTCCTTCACGGAACCCTCATCGCTCGGATCGCCCAAAGCTCGGCGCACCAGCATGGGAGCGCCATCTCCCACATAAGAAGCAATCGCTTCGTCCGGGAGTTCAGGACGCGAGAAGTGCCGCAACATGGCGTTGACCGAGTGCACCAGGTCAAGACGCGAGTCAATCAGTGTGCCATCCAGATCAAAAATCAGCAGCTTGATTTTGCGCGGATCAAAGTGGCGGTGAAAGCTGATCACACCATATCTTAGCCGAACATGGGCGCGCGGCGGGGTGTGGGTCGCGATGGCGATTGGCATCCGCCTATCGATTACCAGATTCCGCTGCCGATTGACTGCACGCATAACCCGGCCTAAGATTGCATTCCGAGATGTATTCAAAATGATCGGCCAGACCATTTCCCACTACAAGATCACCGCCAAGCTCGGCGGTGGTGGCATGGGTGTGGTGTACAAGGCCGAGGACACAGAACTCGGCCGCTTCGTCGCCCTCAAATTCCTGCCCGATGATGTTGCTCAGGACGCCCAGTCACTGGAACGCTTTCGTCGCGAGGCGCGTGCCGCCTCTGCCCTGAATCACCCTAACATTTGCACCATTTATGAGATCTCCCAGCACGAGGGGCGGCTGTTCATTGCGATGGAGTATCTCGAAGGCAACACCCTGAAGCATCTGATCGCGGGCCGGCCATTGAGTTTTGAACAAATCTTGGAAGTCGGCACCGAAGTCGCCGACGCCCTGGACGCTGCGCATACCAAGAACATCGTCCACCGCGACATCAAGCCCGCGAACATTTTTGTCACCGAGCGCGGTCACGCCAAAGTCCTGGATTTTGGGCTGGCCAAGGTGGCGCAAAGCCCCACTCCTGCCGGCGCAACCGAAGTTACGATGACACGGGACGAGCCCGAACATCTGACCAGTCCCGGGGCGGCACTCGGTACTGTCGCTTACATGTCTCCGGAGCAGATTCGCGGCAAAGACGTGGACGCCCGCACCGATCTGTTCTCCTTCGGCGTCGTGCTCTACGAAATGGCTACGGGAAAACTGCCATTCCGTGGTGATACCTCAGGAACCACCTTTGACGCGATCCTGAACCGGCCACCAACTCCTCCGGTTCGTTTGAATCCGGACGTTTCCGACGGGCTGGAACACATCATTAACAAGGCGCTGGAGAAGGATCGCGATATCCGCTACCAGCACGCCTCGGAATTGCGTGCCGACCTGAAGAGGTTGAGGCGCGATACCGAGTCGGGCAGCAGGGCCTTTGTGCCGGCTGAGGCCAGCCCACAAAAAAGCCGATCAGCGCTACTTTGGGCTGCAGTGGCTGTGATCGTGGTCTCAATCACGCTGGGCCTCGCTTTCTTCCTGCGGCGATCGAGCCCGCCTGCGGCCCAGAATTCCTCGCAGTGGGTTCAACTCACCAACTTTACTGACGCTACCTATAATCCGATCTTTTCGCCGGACGGCCGCATGGTCGCGTTTCTCCGTGGGGCAGATCCTTTTAGCGCTGGGCATCTCTATGTCAAACTGCTTCCTGATGGCGATCCGGTGCAACTGACCCATGATGAAACCACCAAGTGGGGTACGGCATTTTCGCCCGATGGTTCGCGCATTGCCTACGGCACCAGCGGCAATGAATGGCAGACCTGGGTCGTGCCGGTCCTCGGCGGGCAGCCTCAGCTTCTGCTCTCCAACTCCAGCGGCTTGACCTGGATTGATCCCCACCACATCATGTTCAGCGAGATCAAGAGTGGATGGCACTTCGCCGTGGTCACGGCCACCGAGAGCCGAACCGAAGAACGGGACGTGTACGTGCCGCCGCGCGAAACTGGCATGGCACACTACTCCCATCTCTCCCCCGACGGCAAGTGGGTTCTGGTCATCGAAATGGATTCTGACCACTGGCTGCCCTGTCGCCTGGTGCCCTTTACCGGCGGCGCAGGGAGGGCGGTTGGTCCACAAACGCGAGGTTGCAGCGCTGCGGCGTGGTCACCCGACGGCAAGTGGATGTACTTCACTTCCGAGGACGGAGGCCACGGTGCCCACATCTGGCGGCAGGCCCTTCCTGATGGAGAGCCTCAGCAGGTTACGACCGGGCCCACGGAGCAAGACGGCATCGCCATGGCCCCCGATGGCCACTCATTCATTTCCTCAGTGGGTAATGATGAACAGACGGTCTGGGTTCACGATGCGCAGGGGGATCGGCAAATTTCGTCCCAAGGTTACGCATCTCGCTCTACGCTTTCGGCGGACGGCAACAATTTGTTTTACCTGGTTACGGGAAGCGGTTCTGACACCGAACGCGGCGGTGAACTCTGGGTTTCGGATCTCCGTTCCGGCCAGGCTTCGAAAGTCTTGCCCGGAATTGCAGTCATCGATTTCAGTCTATCGCCCGATGGCAAGCGGGTTGCCTATGATTCCCGCGACGAAAACGGGAAACATCGAATCTGGCTGGCTTCGCTTGACCATCGTTTCACTCCCCGACAGATTAGTTCCGGACCCGGCGAGAAATGGCCTACCTACCGGCCTTCGGGCAAGATTTATTTTCAGGTCTCGGAGGGCGACGTTGATTATCTTTACCGTATGAACGACGACGGCACGCAGCGCGAAAAGCTTCTGCCGGAACCCATTATCAACCTCCAAACCGTATCTCCCAATGAGCGCTTCGTCGCGGTCCGGCGCGGCACCAAAGGGGAAGACGACCCCACTGCGATTGAGATTGTTCCGCTCGCCGGTGGCCGCGCGGTTCGTGTCTGCGCCAACTGGTGCCGGGTTCACTGGACTCGGGACGGGAAGAACTTCTATTTCTCCAGGCCGTCCATGAAAGGCGGCTCGCAATGGCGCACTTACATCATCCCTCTACCGCATGGCGCTGGCGTTCCCGTGTTTCCGGCCAAGGGCGTTCAGTCCGACAAAGACCTGCCCAACCTCGCCGCGCTTCCGTTCGTGGAGCAGGAGATCTTCCCGGGCCCCGACTCATCACTATATAGCTTTAGCAAACGCAACTCCCATTGGAACCTTTACCGCATTCCAATCCCATGAGGTGACAGAGGTTCGGATTCGGTCCTGATGAAATGCATGCTCAGAACTCCAGCCGTGCTTGAAACGCGATCATTCGTGGACTGCTATCGCCACCCAAACCGACGCCCAGCAAGCCGGTCGGCGGAGAAGTGGTGTACGTGAGCGCTCCAAAGCCAGTCTGCGTAGAGGGTTTTCCTGGAATGCCGGCCAGCACCATGGCTGGAAGGGCAAAGTTCGGATGGTTGAAGACATTGAAGAATTGAGCTTCGAACCGCAGCTTCACGTGTTCCGTCACCGGAAACCATTTTGTGAGATAGAAGTCATTCCAGACGAAATCCGGACCGCGCAGGGCATTGCGGCCGAGATTTCCGAATTGGCAATGCTGCGGGTCATCGCCGCCGGAGCACTGCCCTGTACTCGGATCAACGGCTGATACAAAAGCATCCGGATTGAGCCATTGAATTGTGCCCGGTTGGGTTACGCCGGGAACGGGATGATGCTCATATAGCGGGACGCCGGGAATCACACTCGCGAATTGCGGTCCACTGCCCTGCACAATACCATTTCCGTTTGCTGAATAGGGTGTGCTCAGGACCGAGAACGGCACCCCGCTATGCCAAAACATGGTTCCGGAAATCTGCCAGCCGTTTAGCGCCTGCGTTAGCGGTTGGCTTCGGACTTTGATTGGCAACTGATAGACATATTGCCCGTTGAGATTGTGCCGGATGTCGTAATCGCAAGGACCGTAGTCGCGGGCCAACTCTCCCGGCAGAGGGGAAAGAATCCCTCCCGCAGAAAACTGAAGAAATCCTCCGTTCGAGACCGTATCCATGCAACGGCTCCAGGTGTAGTTGACCTGTCCCTGCAGACCATGGCCGAGCCGTTTCATCGCCGTCAGTTGCAGGCCGTTGTAGTGACTGTTCTCGCCACCGGAGAGCTGTGTCACCGCGCTGAATCGCGGATCGGTTGGTCGCATGTAGGGAAATGGCCCAAAACAGCCCTGGCATACCGTCTGGTAACCATTCACTTGCGTCAGATAGGGCTGGTTCACAGCGCGCGTCCCGACGTACTGCGCTTGCAAACTCGCCGTCGTTCCGAGTTGACGTTGGATTCCCAGGCTCCACTCCATGAAGTATGGCGCATGCAGCTTCCCTTCGGGCACTGCTGTCATGGCGACTGGCGGAAGACAAGTTGCGGAATTTGCCTGTGAAGACGCGCACGAAAGCTGGCCCTGAGGAAATCCCGAAGTAAATTTCTGATTTGCAGCCATGGTTGCGTCCACCGCGCTGTTTGGCACTCCGGGAGCAATGGCTGTGCCGCCTACTGTGCCGAGCAAACCTCCTTGAAATGTCTTGTCGTACGGAGGATTGGTGCCAACCAGATCGGCCACACTGCCCGGCAAGATATCGCTGAAAACGCCAAAGCCTGCTCGAATCACGGATTTCGGCTCAAACTGCCAGGCAATCGCTGTCCTCGGTTGCAGTATCGCTATTGGGGTAGATGAAAAAAGCCTGCCGAGATGAGTTTGAATCGTGGCGCTAAGCGGCTGATTGACATCATGCGAAATGGAACTGAAAGAGCCGCGTAGGCGGGCGATTTGCTCATGGGGATTCAGTGGATTGGAGTTGAATGTGTCGCGCAGACCGAACGTCCAGGTCAGTTTGCGAGTCACTTTCCAGGTGTCTTGCGCGTAGAGGTCGAGATTGAGGAAGTTGAAGGGCTCATTTGCGCTCGAAGGGAAACTCTTCGACGCGGTGTTCGCCACTCCGTAGATGAATTGCGACAAGGTTGCGTAGCTCACGGTGGGAACTGTACCTTCTCCGAAGTCATAGTCGTTCAGGCGGAAGATTCGTGTGTTCGTGCCAAACCTGAGTTCGTGAGCGCCACGGCTCCAGGCGAGATTGTCGTTTATGAAGACGCGAGAAGCCCGCCGGCCTTGCACCCAGGTGTTATCGAGTCCGCCGATCGTGGTGAACGGCGCATTCGCGCCGCTGCCCTGCAACACAATCGGAAACGCCGAGAGCGTCTTTTGTAGGTCGCTCGGCCCAAACAGACTTTCGTACCATGAGAATGCGGGATTGAAATAGTTCACCAGATTTTGTGAAAAGACGTGGGTATAGCCCGCCGCAAACGAATAGAGTGGCTGAGGCGAGGCCGCATCAAACAAAGAGTTGATCGGATCCGTATAGGCCGCTTGTACGCCTGTGTCAGCCTGAAAGCGAAACCAAGTCGTATCTTTCTGGTTGATGTTGTAGTCGAGGCGGATCGTCTGTACCTGTTCATGGTCATCGCTGGAGTGCGAAACGCTTTTCCGGTTCGCGCAGCCGTTGCCATTCGGCGGACTGCCCGATGCCGCAGCGCCGCCCGTAGTGAACGGACACCCCAGCACCGCGAGGGGCGTGCCGTGAGTGTTTCCGTACAGTGAAAACATCTTCTGGTAGAACGGGACCAGTTGCGGCGCGGGCGCATAGGTTGACCCAGTTACGGAGTCCGTTCCACCCAGAGGCAGTTGCTGCACTACATATTGTTGGAATGCGATGCTGGGCACGGTCGTCGGCGTGACGACGGGCAGAGCAATCCGGACCCATTCGCTATCGAAGAAGAAAAATAGCTTGTTGTGGATGATCGGACCGCCCAGACTCCCACCAAAATGATTCACGGTTGCCCCAGGCTTGTGATTGCCCGGTGTCGCATTGGTAAAGTAGTCCGCTGCATTGAGTAGCGCCCCATTCCACAACTCGTAGAGATTCCCATGGAACTGATTCGTGCCAGACTTGGTCACGTAGTTAACCTGGGATGCGCCATACCGCCCTTGATCCACGGAATAGGAAAGAGTATTGACCGTCACTTCTGAAATCGAATTCAATCCCAGAACAAGGTTGGTTGAGAGGCCGCTGTTGAGATTGGTGAGTGGATCGTTCGTTTCCAGCCCGTCAACAATGTAGCCGTTGGAGAGGGCGGGCAGGCCGTTAAACTCCACGTTGCCATACCCGTTGGTGCCGCCGACGAAGTCGTTGCTGCTACCCGCCGTGTTGATGAGGGCTCCGGGCGAAAACTGCAGAGGGTAGGTTAGGTCACCGCCGGGATTCGGCAAATTCTCCAGCGCCGGCGCACTCAGAGTGGTGGATGTATTGACATTCTCCGGATTGACGATTGGAGCTTCACTGCTTACATCTACCACCTCATTTGATTGCGCGATCTTGAGCGTGAAATCGACTGTCTGCTTTTGACCCAGGCCCGCAACCACATTGCCATTTTGCCGCGGTTCAAAGCCTTGCGCTTCCGCTTTGACCGAGTAGGTGCCCGGCTTTAACAGTGGGAAATCGAACCGGCCTGCGCCGTCGGTCCGGGCACTACGCGTTAGACCCGTTTCGTGATTTGAGATCGTCACCGTGGCGCCCGGCACAACTGCGTTGGTTGCATCCCTTACTTCGCCAACAATGGCGCTTGTGGTCTCGCCCTGTGCCCGCGCTTCTGCCGGGAAAAAACACGCCACTGCCAACACCAGAAAAGCAAAGCGACCTGCCCGCGACATGGTTTCCCCACTCATTCGCCCGAAAGGCGATGTCCCCGGCTTCTTCTAGGATTAACCAAAGGTTAGTAGCAACAGTTAATCATAGTTAACAACCGTCGGCAAGAACAAAAGGAGGAGCGAGAGGATCCGAGCTAACCGTGGGCGGTATATCATAGTGCTCCATCTCCATGCCGCGAAATAAAATCCTCGCCCTCCTCGAAGGCGGAGATCGCCGGACCATCGGCCGCTCCGACCAGGTAGCGGCAATTGTGTCCAAGGACCCGAAGCTGTTTCCCGATCTGATCGCAGGTCTGTGGTCAACAGATCCACTCGTGCGCATGCGGGCCGCGGACGCCACCGAGAAGGTCACGCACAAGCATCGCGAACTGCTCCAGCCCTACAAGAAAGAACTGCTGGACCTGATGGTCGAGGCCCAGCAACAAGAATTGCGCTGGCATCTGGCGGTCATGGTTCCACGGCTCCCGCTAACCCGCAAAGAAAAAGAAATCACGATCTGCGCGTTGGAAGGTTACTTCGATGACCGCAGCTCCATTGTCAAGACCTTCGCTCTCCAGGGCATGGCTGACTTGGCCCAGGATGAGCCCGGTATTCGGCCCAGAGTGGTTAAGATTCTGCGCGAGGCTACGCGCACCGGTACGCCCGCGATGAAAGCTCGCAGCCGCAAATTGCTGATCCACCTTGAGCGCGTTTGACGTTGAGTATTTTCCGCGAAACTAGAAACTCACCTTCATCCCAAACTGGATCTGCCGGGCGCCGGTTGTGAGGTCCGGTCGCTTCACTTCTGAGGTGGACTGGCCGAAAGTACCGGGATCGAAGGTCAGGTTCCCGGGCTGGCCGAATTGGACGCGATTGAACACGTTGTAGCTTTCCGCACGGAATTGCAGGTTCACGCGTTCCGACAGGTTCAAGGTCTTTTGCAGAAGCATGTCCCAGTTGTTCACCCCGGGACCGTAGAACTGATTGCGCCCCAGATTGCCCGCGCTGCCCCACGCTGGATCGGAGAACAAGCCCAGGTTCGGCCCGGTTTGAGTGCGCGATTTGCTCCGCGGGAGCGGAGCGCCCGCAGCATTGTAGTCCGGCCGTTGCTGCTGGCCGGTATGGGCGGTATCGAGTGCCGTAAAGATGTCGTAGGGAAGACCGCCGGACAAAGTCGTGATCCCCGCCACTTCCCAGCCTTCAAAAATTTTGCCAGCGAACCCTTCGGCCAGGTATGCACGCCCGCGGCCGAAGGGCAGCGCCCAGGAGTAGTTGAGCACCAGCCGTTGTCTCACGTCGAAGTCGGAATTGCCGCGCTCGGCGGCAAGGTCGAGCGAGTTGCGCGGAAATCCCTGGTTGCCGGTTGCAGGCGTCAACGGGTCGGAGGAGTCATCAATGGCATGCGCCCAGGTGTACGCCGCCTGCAACATGAGACCGTGCGACAGCCGCTTCGTAACCTTCGTCTGCAAGGCATGATAGATGGACGAAGCCGCATTGTTGAAAACCTCCGCGTGCAGAAAAGCATTATTGTTGACCGCATCGAAAGGCAGACTGCCGCTTTCAGCGCCAAACCAAAGATTATTGAACTGCAATGCCTGCGGCGGAACACCGCTGGCCAGCAACTGGGCCACCAGAGCCGGCTGCGGAGGGTTGCCGTCCACCAGACGAAGCAGCCGTGTCCCCCGCGATCCCACGTAATTCACTTCCATGAGCACGCTGCCCGGCAGATCGCGCTGCACCCCAAAATTCCAGCCCTGGCTGTAAGGCATGCGTAGGTGCGGATCGATGATAAATGGCAGATCGCCCGCATTCTGGTTCACCACGGATGAAGTGGGAAGCGAGGGCGGTGCAGCAAGGGCTGAAACGGGTGGCCCGACGCACAGCCCCAGCTGACTCTGGATCTCAGGAGGAGTGCAAGGCGGCACACCGAAGAGCGGCTGGAAAAAAACCTGCTGGAAGGGCGGGTTCCCGCGCGTGAGTCCTAGCAACTGACCGAACAGCCGGTCGTGGAAAATGCCATAGCCCGCGCGAATCGAGGTCTTGCCGCTCTTGAAGGGATCCCATGCTATTCCGACGCGGGGCTCAAAGTCGTGCCAGTCGTTGCTGTACAGAGGCGGCAGGCCATTTTTCTCCCCAGCGATCTGGAAGGTGAACGGTGCTGGTCCGCTGGGATTGGCAAAAAGCGTGGAGAGCAGGTCGTTCGCTTCGTAGGGCACGCCATTGAATTGGTAGCGCAGTCCGTAGTTCAAAGTGAGGTTGGGAAGAATCTTGAAAGTGTCCTGCGCGAAGGCATCGAAGTCTTTCTGGCGGAATCCCCTGTAATCATCGGCGGTTCGAGTACCGGTCTTGTCGAAGAATTGCGCTTGGGTCACCGATCCCACGGTCCCGAATAGCGACCACACCATGTCCTGCAGGGTTGGGTTCGAGTCCACTTGCGGGTTGCCGGTAAAGAACGCGGTGACCCCGCCGAAGTTTGCGAAGTTATTGAAATCCAGCGTGGGCCGCGAGTAAAAATCATTCGTGCTGTTGGAGTAGGAGTCGCGGGTTTCCACTCCGAACTTGAAGGTGTGCCGGCCACGAGCCCAGGTCACGTCGTCCCCGATCGTGTATGTGCCACTGAACCGCTTCGACCCATCCCGATCCACGATCAGCAGGCAGCCGAACCCTGCAACCCCCGGCAACGGAACATCGAACCCGCGGCCATACTGATCTTGTAGGCCCAAGCTGTCGAGAGTGCTTAATCCTTCGCAGGTCAGCGGGAAATTGATGCGGTTTCCACCCAGTCGAAAGCTATTCACCAGGCGGGGATTGATCACCGAAGTCAGCTGCAGAGTTGCATTCTGTCTGCGCTGTGCAGTTCCGGTCCCTCCCAGGCCCGGAAGGAAATCCGTGTGATCGAAGTTGGGGTCGTCATACCGGTTGAAGGTGTAGCGCACCGTCAGAATCTCGTTCTGGGAGAAGTTGTGGTCCACGCGGACACTCACGTTGTCGCTGGTCGTCTGCGATGGGCTGGGATAGAACAGCAGGCCGCGTGCGTCGTCCACTGCGGGGCCGTTCGGCGCGGGGTACAGCGCCAGGATCTTCTGCATCGTCGGATCCAGCGGTAAACCAAAAATGTTATTCGGCGAAGTGGGTGTGCTTACGTTGATTGGCGTGCCGCTGTAAGTGAAATTACCGGTCTTGAAGGCCTGAGTCGGAACCACGCTCGTATTTGTGAGGGTTGTGGAGAATCGTTCGCCGTCGTAATTCGCGAACCAGAAAGTCTTATTGCGCCACAGCGGCCCTCCGGCAGAGACTCCAAAAGTGTTGCGGGAATACGAATCCTTAGGCACGACTTGCCCCGCCGCATTGGTCTCATGGTTGAAATAATCGCGTGCACCCAGAGCATCGTAGCGCCCGAACCAATAAACGTCGGAGTGGAAATCGTTGGTGCCGCCTTTACTCACCACGTCAATCACCGCCCCCGTATTGCGGCCGAACTCGGGCAGAAAATTGCTCGTGATCACCCGAAACTCCTGCACGGAATCAGGATTCAGCGCAGTCAGTCCCGGCTGCGGCAGCGTCAGGCCGGGAATCTCGGCATCATTATTATCGGTGCCGTCCAGCAGAAAGTTGTTGTTGCGCTCGCGCGAGCCATTCACTGAAAGGCCCTGCAAAATGGAATTGCCCTGGATCGCGCCCGGAGAGAGCAGGATCAGCTGATACGGATCGCGCAGAATCAACGGCAAATCCTGGATCTGCTGGCTCTTGACGACGTTTCCGATCTGGGCGTCGTCCAAATCCACCGGCGCAACCTGTTCGCCGTGCACCGTGATCGTTTCCGCAGTCGCGCTCGGCGCCAGCGTCGGGCTCAGGCTTTGAACCTGGCCCACGGTAAGCTCCACGCGAGAATACTCCACCGTCTTGAAGCCCGCGTGTTCGACCAGCACATCATAGATTCCCGGAACCAGGCTGGTGATCCGGTAGGTCCCGGAGCCGTCGGTCGTGGTACCCCGCGAGACGTTAGTCGCAAGGTTGCGCGCCGTGACTTTCACCTGAGGCACAACCGCCGCAGTGGTGTCGGTGACCGTACCGCTAATGGCGGCAGTCTGCGCCCCGGCGAACCGGCAGAGGCAGAAGAGCGAGAGAAGCAAGGCCGAAGCGAAACCACGCCTCATCATGGAACTTCTCTTCCCGAAGGATGTATCAGCGATATGAATCCGGCGAGCCAGGAAATGGTTGCCCCCAGTTTCCGGACTCAAACCCAATCACAATGTGAAGAATGATGTGCAGGGAAAGGTAAAGGTGAATACGGGTGGAAGTCAAGACATAAGGAATGCGGGTAGTGCTGCCCTGATTCGACTTTCTTTGCGCCCTTCGCGGCAGCCTCTTTGCGCTCTTTGCGGTCAGAGCTTTTGCTCTTAGGTAGAGAACAACGAAAGACTATGAACATGGCGTAGCAAGCCCTACCAGCCTCGCCTATTACCAGTGGTACCGCGCCCCCGGTATTCAACCCCCTCCCCCACGATTTACAATGCTTTTGCGGCTTTCTCCCCCGCCGCACGGGGAACAGGATGGCAACCAGGACATCTTCCAAACCGGTTGGAGTCGTCGACGCCAAACCGGACAAGAATTACGAAGGTCTTTCCCGCGAACGGCTCATCGAAGCCTATCGCATCATGTACATGTCCCGCCGCGTGGACGACCGCGAGATTCTGCTCAAGCGCCAGCAAAAGATTTTCTTTCAAATCTCCGGCGCCGGGCATGAGGCCATCGGCGTCGCCGCCGCCTTCGCCATGAAGCCGGCTTACGACTGGTTCTATCCTTATTATCGCGATCGCGCCCTGTGCCTCGCGCTGGGCGCCACGCCCTACGAAATGTTTCTCGAAGCCGTCGGCGCCGCCGATGACCCCAACTCCGGCGGACGCCAGATGCCTTCGCACTGGGGTTTTCCCAAGTTGAACGTGGTCACCCAGTCTTCGCCGACCGGCTCTCAAGTTCTGCAAGCCGTGGGCTGCGCCGAAGCCGGACGCTACTTCGCCTCTCATCCCGAATCCGCAAAAAAGGCCACCGGCGACTACCGCCAATTCAAAGAAGTACAATTCCACGGCGATGAAGCCACCTACGTCTCGCTCGGCGACGGCACCACCAGCGAAGGCGAATTCTGGGAGGGCATGAACACCGCCTCCAATCGCAAGCTGCCAGTCGTGTTTGTCATCCAGGACAACGAGTACGCCATCTCGGTACCGGTTGAGGTGCAAACCGCAGGCGGCAACATCTCGCGACTGGTCGCCGGATTTCCCAACTTCCACTTCGAAGAAATAGACGGCACTGATCTCGTCGCTTCCTGCTCGGCCTTCACTCGTTCTCTGTCTCATTGCCGCTCAGGCCAAGGACCCGCGTTCATTCACGCGCACGTCATCCGTCCTTATTCTCATTCCCTCTCCGACGACGAGCGCCTTTACCGTCCCGACGCCGAGCGCCAAAACGATGCTGCCCGCGATCCCATCACCCGCATGCAGATGTTCCTAATCCGCGAAGGTATCCTCGACGAGAAGGGCATCAACAATCTGGAAAAACAGGTTGAGGAGGAAATCCAGGCCGCCGCCGACCACGCCGTCGAAGCTGTCTTGCCCACCCCGGATTCAGTCACCAAGTATGTTTATTCCGAGGATCTCGATCCAACCTCCTCGGCATTCGACACGCAGCCGCTAGCTGCTCCATCAGTCAACGGAAAAGAACCAGCCCCCAAGACCATGGCGGATCTCATCAACTCCACCCTGCGCGATGAGATGAAGCGGGATGAGCGTATCGTCATGTTCGGCGAAGACGTTGCCGATTGCAGCCGCGAACAATATCTCGACGAGAAACTCATCAAAGGCAAAGGCGGCGTATTCAAGCTCACCTACGGTCTGCAGGCCGAATTCGGCTCCGACCGCGTTTTCAACTCGCCACTGGCGGAAGCCAACATTGTCGGCCGCGCCGTCGGCATGGCAACTCGCGGCCTCAAGCCGGTGGTCGAAATTCAATTTTTCGATTACATCTGGCCCGCCATGATGCAGCTTCGCAATGAACTTCCGCTAATGCGCTGGCGCTCCAACAACGCCTTCTCCTCGCCCACCGTGATTCGAGTTGCCATCGGTGGATATCTCACTGGAGGCTCCATCTACCACTCGCAATGCGGCGAAAGCATTTTCACCCACACTCCGGGCATGCGCGTGATTTTTCCTTCCAACGCGCTCGACGCCGCCGGCCTGCTGCGCACCTCTATCCGCTGCGACGACCCCGTTCTTTTCCTCGAGCACAAGCGTCTCTATCGTGAAACCTTCGGCCGCGCGCCCAATCCCGGCCCGGATTACATGGTCCCCTTCGGCAAAGCCAAAATTGTGCAACCGGGGAGTGATTTAACCGTGATCACCTACGGCGCTGTCGTTCCGCGTGCACTGCAAGCCGCGCAAAAACTGGAACGTGAGCAAGGTGTCAAGGTGGAACTGATCGACTTGCGCTGTCTGAATCCCTTCGACTGGGACACAATCGCCACATCGGTGAGCAAGACCAATCGCGCGCTCGTGGCCTATGAAGACACTCTGAGTTGGGGCTATGGCGCCGAGATCGCCGCCCGAATCGCCGATCAGTTATTCGATCTCCTCGACGCTCCCGTCAGACGCGTCGCCGCCAAAGACGTCTTCGTCGCCTACCAGCCCATTCTCGAAGACGCCATCCTGCCCCAAGCCGAGGATCTGTTCCGAGCGATGAAGGAATTGGCGGAATACTGATTCGTTCCCTTGTCTCTTAGGCTAGTCATCCCGAAGCCCCGCGTTTTCACCAGCGGGGCAAGGGATCTCGCGTGCATCTGAGAAGACTTGTCCAGGAACTATTTCGCCTTCTTCACCCCTCCGCCTCCACCCCGAAGCGCCCCATCAATCGAAATCGACCCCGCTCCAAAGAAAATCAGCGCGAACGCAATCGCCGCCACAGCCAGCGGAAACTCGACTCCGCCCGGCCCAGTCAGGCCTTTGTGCCAGTGTATTTTCCAGATAGCCACGCTCATGTCAGTCAGCATCGCCACCGCCACAAATCGGGTGAACAGACCGGCGATCATCAGAATCCCTCCCAGCAACTCCGTCGCAGCCAACGGATATGCTAGCCACCCCGGCAGTCCAAGATGACCGACGAACCCAACTACATGCGAAATTCCGCCAAGGACCTTGGGGTACCCGTGGGCAATCATGATGACGCCGATCACCACCCGCAAAACCAAAAGAGCCAGCGGCTGCAAACGATCCAGGACGCGCAAGTTGCCCCTCCGATGGAAGAAAACCAGAGTACCGCATCAGCCCCGGTTTCACAATTTGATTGATTCGCCTGGCCGCTTGTGCTATCTTTTCAGCCCACATTGGGCCGGTTTGGCGAGGTCGAGCCAGCCGAGTAGTGTGTAGTCGCTGGACTTCTCCCTGCGTCGATTCTGTCTAATGCCCGGAAGTGTTTGCGTCCCCGGAATTGCTTTCGGAGAATTTAGGAGGAGACGGCTATGACACAGACGGAACTGGCGAACCTCAGCACAATGATGGCGGATTCGCAATCGGGCGCGTCACCTTCGGGAGCATATCTTTATCTTTCCCGCGCCCGATCTTCGCATTTTGCTTCGCATTTTGGATCCACCGGCGGCCGGTGGGCTGCAACGGCGCACTCTCGGTTCCTGATGCTGATGCTTTGTCTGCTCCTCTGCCTGCGAGGGCTCGCCTCCGCCCAGACCCAGGAAACTTGGACAGATCTCGATGGCAATGGCCTTTGGAGCGACGGCAACAACTGGAATCCTCCGACCGGCTCAGGCGGTCCCAACGGAAATTACAACGTAACGATTGACCCCTTTACCGGCGGGCCTACCGGCGGGGCTATCCTGGACGTTAGCGCCAGCATTGTCAACCTGACAATCGAGGCTAACGCGGGTCTTAGTATCGTCAACCTAAGCGTGCTAAAGATCACGGGCGCAACCATCACCAACGATGGCCAATTCGCCATCATTGACGTTGCTGGCTTCGGCACAGGGGGCTTTATCTACATTGCTGATACCGTGACCCTCTCCGGCAGCGGCGAAACCTATCTTGACTCCACCGGCATTGCCAGGATTGCGGGACTGGGGACGCTCATCAACCAGCAGACGATCAATGGCGAGGGCGGGGGCGAAATTTTAGTAACTCTACAGAATCAAGGTCCAAGTGGGCAAATTACGGGGGGGACGTCGACAAAGCCGCTGGTTATCAGCGGGCCGGTAACGAATTCCGGACTGATCTCCGGCCTGAATTTCTCAACGGTGGAATTCTCAGTCAACACAGTCCAAAACGCCGGAGGCACCATTGACGGCACCGATTCCGGTCAGGTTCTGCTGGAATTTCCCACGATCGTTGGAGGCACGATCGGCTCGGCGTCCGCGATTCCATCAAAAGGCCTAGGGCCCACTCTTAGTGGCGTAACCATAACGGGCACCTACTCCGTCACCAGCACCGCGACCGTAACCGCCACGACCACTCTGGTGGGAACCATCACCAACAACGGGAAGATCCTGGTCACCAGTCCTGCGGGCGAGCAGGCGGCCACGCTCTCTATTTCAGGCGCGGTCCAGCTGGCAGGCACCGGGCAGGTAACCATGTCCGGTCAGAGCGCGTCGATCCAATGGCACGACCAGCCGTGCCAGCCTGATTAATGCCAGTCCGCATGTCATCAACGGCGGTAATATCACGGGTCTCAATTTGATGACCAACGAGAGCCAAATCTTCAATCCTGCGTCGATTACCGTGGAGGATCTGGTCAACACGGATGGAACCATCACAGACCCGGTAGTTATCAACGGTCCCGGCAAGGTGGAAGGCGGCACAGTCGTCGCCCCCGTCAACCCCGGCACGACCTTGAACAAGGGAGTCACCATCCTTGGCGCCGCTATTACGGGTGGCACCTCGGGAGTGGTGAACGCGGTCGATGCCACGCTGGATGGAGACACGATCTCGGCCGATGTGCAGGTGAACGACAACGATCAGCTCACTCTGAAAGATGCGACGGTCATAGATTCGGGTGGCGACATCTATCAAGACTGTTTCCAGCAGACCTCCACTATAGTGGTCTCAGGGGCCGTCAGTATCAGCGGCACGGGAGAGTTGGAGACCTCGGACTGTCCCAACAACGACATCGTCGGCGCATCCGGCACAACGAACTCGCTCACTATCAGCGTGCCCACGGTCTCGATATCAGGAGCAATGTTTGGCGATGGCACGTTCCCGATCACCTTCAGCGCGCCCACCACTGCGACCAGCGCTGGCTACCCGTTCATCATCAACGTAGGCAACAACGCCTTTTTCAACAACCTTGGCACAATCGTCGGCACCGACAGCACCATTGAGATCCTGGGGAATTTCAAGAACTTCAACAGCGGGACCAATACGTTGACCGGCGGCGCTTACAACATCATCGGCGGGATATTCCAGTTCCCCAACGCCAACATCGTCAACAATGCCGCCAAGCTGACCTTCAATGGAAATGCGCAGATAGTCAATCAGAATGGCGCAAATGGCCTGGCGAACTTCAGCAACAACATGGCAAAAAGCACGTTTGATCTGTCGGGTGGCCAGTTTGAAACTGCCGGGACTATCAGCAACGAGGGCGCCTTCACGGTTGCAGCAAACAACTTCTTCACGGTTGGCGGCACCAGTACCAACTACAACCAGAGCGGAACGACGGCAGTCACGACAATAGACGGGAGACTAACCGTTCCTGCCGGCGGCCTGACCAACATCACCGGAGGCACCCTGCAGGCTTCCGGCCAATTTGACGGCGACGTTTCGGTCGGCAATGCCACCGGGGGCGCAGCAGCCACGTTCATTGTCGCAGACAGCAAGAAGTTGTCCGCTTTGGTAACGATATCCAACAACTACACGCAGCTCGCCACCGGCGTCATGGACGTGCAGATCGGCGGCACAACTGTCGGCACTCAATACAGCCAGCTCAGCGTAACCGGCAGCGTGACGCTTGGCGGCACTTTGAACGCCGCGTTGATCAACAAATTCAAACCGGTGTCAGGAGACCAATTCACCATTATCAATGCGCCATCCGGCGTGACCGGCACGTTCGCAACCGTGAAGCTCCCTCCGAACTTCCAGGTGGTGTACAACTCGACCAGCGTCGTACTGGAAGTGCAATAGAAGCCCGCCTCCGCCGTGCCGCGACCTTCGTACCGTCTCTAGTACTTTGGTTATCATGCCCGTCCAGGCGTCGAATCTCGCCTGCCCTCCCTACTACTAATTGTGTGCCCAGCCTACCAGTAGCCCAGCATATAGACCTCGTCTGCAACTGCACGTTGGTTACTTTCCAGAAAAACCCAGTAAAACCCGCAAATTTGCCCTGACCTCGTGTCTTTCCCGGCTGATATATGCTCGGGACACGTGAATTCTCTCGCATGCCGTTATGAGGAATTCTCCCGGAAAGTAGTCTGACGATGCAGGTTTGAAGCGGTGCAGATTTAGGGCCTCCCAATGAGCTCTGTGGAAAGAGACAGAAACTATGGCCGACTCGCGGGAAGTGATGAATATTCGCCAGGCTTCGCAGTACCTGGGAGTCAGTCCGGACACGCTGTACAAGTACGTGGGCGAACAGAAGATTCCCGCTTTCAAGCTGGGCAACCGCTGGCGCTTTAAGAAATCGAAGCTCGACCAGTGGATGGAGGAAAAATCCAGCCAGATGGAAGCGAGAAGCAACGCCAGGACGAACGCCGCCGCGGCTGGCGGGCAATAGCTGGACAGAACACAACGCGGGCAACCGTGCCTGCGCCACACAACTCAAGAAGGTGGGCACATGTTTGGATTCGGATCGAAGGCGATTGTTGGTCTGGATGTAGGCTCTTCGAGCATTAAAGCCGTCGAGCTGAAAAAAGGGCGCAACGGGCTTGAGGTGATACACCTCGGTTTGGAACCGCTGGCTCCGGATATTGTCGTGGACTCGATGATTGTGGACTCGGGCACGGTCTCGAGCGCGATCTCCAAGCTGTTCACCGAAAACCAGATCAAGACCCGCAACGTGGCCACTGCGGTGAGCGGGCACTCGGTGATCGTCAAGAAGATCTCGCTGCCCTCGATGAGCGACGCCGAGCTCGCCGACACCATCCAGAAGGAAGCCGCGCAGCACATTCCCTTCGATCTGGCCGACGTCAACCTCGATTACCAGATTCTCTCCGAAGAAGCCGGCAGCACCCAGATGGATGTTCTGCTTGTGGCCGTGAAGAAGGACAAGATACTGAACTACACCAACGTACTCTCGATGGCCGGCAAAGCTCCCGCTATCGTGGACATTGATGCGCTGGCCCTGCAGAACTGCTACGAGTACAACTACGAGCCGCCGCCCAACCAGGTGGTGGCCTTGTTGAACCTCGGCGCCAGCGTGATGAACATCAACATCGTCAAAGGCACCACCCCGTTGTTCCCGCGCGACGTCAGCGTGGGCGGCCATCAATACACCGACTCGCTGCAGAAGGAGCTGGATCTGAGCTTCGATGACGCCGAGTCGCTGAAGTTGGGCAAGAAAGTGGGCACGGTGAGTGAAGACGCCAAGACCCCGATTTTGCAGCAGGTGACGGAGATCATCGTGCTGGAAATTCAGAAGACTTTCGACTTTTTCCGCGCCAGCTCGTCGGGCGAGCACATCGAAAAGATTTTTCTGGCCGGTGGTTCCTCGAAAGTTCCCGGACTGATCGAGGCGCTGCGTCAGGAATTCTCGTTGCCGGTGGAGATCTTCAATCCGTTCCAGAGGATCGCGCCTCCGGCGAACGGGCCGGGAGTGGAACTGATCGAGCAAAATGCGGGTCAGCTCGCCGTGGCCGTGGGGTTGGCCCTAAGGAGTTTTGAAAGCCTATGATCCGAATCAATCTGGTAGCCGCACCCAAACCGAAGAACAAGCGAGGCTCTGCTTCCTCGCCTGTCACGCTGGAAGTGGGCGAGCCCGGATCGCCGAAGCTCAAGCTGCTGATCGTTCTGATCGTGGCCGGGGCTGTCAACCTCTGGTACTGGCACGGCCTCGACAAGGAGAAGCAGACCATTGCGACCCACATGCAACAAGCCGAGCAGAAGAACCGCGAACTGGCCGACGTGAAGACCAAGTACCTCGAACGGCAGCGTCAGGCGGAGAGTTACAAGCGCCGCGTGGACGTCATTGACCAGCTCCGCGCCGCCCAGGCGGGCCCGGTCAATCTGATGAACACCATCGGCGACACTGTCAACAGCACTGAAGCCGTCTGGCTCAGCGAAATGAAAGACGACGGGGCCAACGTGGATATTCAGGGCATGGCGTTGAGCACCGACGCCGTAGCGTCACTGATTCAGAATCTGCAGAAGACCGGCTATTTCAAGAACATTGAAATCAAGGAAACCTATCAGGACGAAATGGTGAAGGATATGCAAGCCTTCCAGTTCACCCTGACGTGCGAAAAGGCAAAGTCGTAGGCGACGGCAGAAGAGCCGAAAAGAGGCGGGATATCAATGGAAAACTTCAGCGAAATGCCAGCTCTGAAGCAATGGGCAGCGATCGTGGTGGGCGCCGCTCTGGTAACCGGCGTGCTCCATTACACCATCTTCAAGAACCAACGCGATGCCAACGCGCAGGCCCAGCACTCCCTGGAACTCAAGATGGGCGAGAACCGTCAGCTTGAGTCTTACCGGCCGAAGCTGGCCGAAATGGACCGCCAGGTGGCCAGCCTCAAGCAGCAGTTGGACATTGAACGGCACATCGTTCCCGATGACAAGGACGTGGACACGTTCATGAAGACCCTGGATTCCGAAGCCCTCAAGGCTGGCATCGAAATCCGCCGCTATACTGCCAAATCGCTCACCGATCGGGATTTTTACACCGAAGTACCGTTTGAATTGGAGCTGGATGGACCGTACTACTCGATGCTGAGCTTTTTTGACCAGGTCGGCAAGCTGGAGCGGATCGTCAACATCTCCGGACTCATCATGGCGAGCACCAAGAAGCCAAGTGACGCAAAGGCCAAGCACACCTACATGTACGCGCCGAACGAAACCATCGTGGCCACCTGCACGGCGACGACGTTCTTTAGCCATGACATTGCGCCACCCGTCGCCGCTGCACCGGTCAAACGGTAAGGAGTTCTATGAAGCTGACTACTGGAACACTGGTACTGGGGATCACGATGGCAGCCGTGGCTGCCTGGGGACAGAACCCCAATGTCATCCAAAACACGAGGAACAAGCTCAATGCCGTGCAGCAGCACCAGGCCGCGGAATCGAATGCGGCGCTGGCGGCCACGCAGGGTCAGTCGGTGATGGCTCCTCCCGTTCACCGGCCGGCGCCGCGGACGCGAGTGGTAATTCCACGGCGCAGCACTGTCGCTATCAACCCAGCCCCAAAGGCCGCGCCACAACCGCTGGCCAAGCCCGCCAAGCCGGAAGAGGCTAGTGGCGTCGCGGTTGCCGAGCAGAAAGCTCCCGACGCTAAAGACGACGGTAAAAAGACCTTTGTCATCACCGGCAAGCGGGACCCGTTTCTCAGTCCGGTGGTGAACCGAAGCATGTTGGGCTCCGGTTGCAACACCGGGAAGAAATGCCTGGCCATTGACCAGATCAACCTGCGCGGCGTGGTGAAGTCCGACGCGGGAATGATCGCGGTCGTGGTCAACGCGCTCGATAAGGCGTACTTCCTGCACGAGAACGATCCCGTGTTCAACGGATATGTGGTCAAGATTACCGGCGATTCCATCATCTTCAAGGAAACTGTGCAGGACAAGATGGGCAAGCCGATGTTGCGCGAAGTCACAAAAAAGATCATGACGCCGGCGGTCTAGTTCCGGCGCGAGGTGCGCGGGTTTATCCCGCGTGACGAATTTCAAAGATCACGAGGCGAGCACAGCGCAAGCCCGTGGGGAGAAGCAAAATGCGAAAGCAACTACTGGCGATTTTCCTTCCGCTGCTGGTTCTGGTCCTGCTGGCAGCGGGGCAGACCCAGAGCACCAGCTCTGGCGCTACTCAGCACACTGCCTTGCAGAAGGTGGACGTGTTGCGCGGCGATGACGGGGTCAGCCTGCAGATCAGCACCCGGAATCCGGTCACGCCCACGCTCACCACTTTGCAATCGCCGGATCGCCTGGTGATCGCCCTGCCCGCCACCGTGATGGCCACCGCTCAAAGCCACATCAGCGTGGAGAGCCATGGGGTCAAGGGCGTGCGCATTGGTATGGATGGCCGTACCCCTCCTACCACCAGCGTGGTTGTCGATCTGTCGCAGCCCTGCCAGTATGAACTGGTTCCCGGCGCCGGCAACAAGTTGACTCTCAAGCTGCATCCGGCCGCCACACCTGTCAAGACCGCGCAGTCAGCCACTCCCGCAACTTCGAACGCGGCTGCCGTGGCTCCTGCACCAGCGATGGCAAAGCCCGCTGTGGCAAAGAACGACGCCAGCAAACAGTCCGCTTCGGTCAAGCCGGTCTCTGTGATCACGCCCGCTTCGAACCAGAACCAGACCTCTGCTCAGGTCCCGCAGAACAGCCAGACAGCTTCCGCCACGCCGTTTGTCTTCGTGGAACCCACTTACAAACCCAAGGACAAAGAGCCGGCTGCTCAGGATCAATCTCCTGCGGCCACTCCTCCTGCCCGCACCGTTGAAGCGGCGGAGAAATTTGTCGAGAAGCCCGAGACCAGCCTGTTGCCCACTCCAAGCGCGGCTCTGCAAGCAGCGCCCACCGGGGCGACGCCAATTCAGCCTGCAGTCAATCTTGCTGCCGAGCAAAAAGCTCAGGCCCAACAGCCACCCCCGGTCAGCGCTCCCAAGTACACGGGTGAGCCGATCTCGGTCAACTTGAAAGATGTGGACCTGAAAGATTTCTTCCGCCTGATCCACGAGATCAGCGGCCTCAACGTTGTGCTTGACCCCAACGTCAAAGGCAGTCTGACCATCGTTCTCGACGACGTGCCGTGGGATCAGGCTCTTGACATCGTTCTCAAGAACAACGACCTGGCGCGCCAGCTCGACGGCAATGTCCTGCGCATCGCCACTGTGGATACCCTGCGCCGGGAAGCTGAGTCCCGCCGTTCGCAGCAGGATGCAGAAGCTCTGGCCGTGGACAAAGTCACCATCACGCGATTCCTGAGCTATGCGCACTCCAAGGACGTCGTACCCACAATCAAGAAATTTCTCACTCAACGCGGAGATGTGATCTCGGACGACCGCACCAACGGAGTGATCATTTCCGACATTCCCTCGGTGATGCCGGGCCTTGACCGCCTCCTCACTCAGTTGGACCGCAAGACGCAGGAAGTCGAGATCGAAGCCCGTGTTGTCGCCGCTACCCGCAGCTTCGCCCGCGATATCGGCACCCAGCTCGGCTTCGGCTGGGGCAACAACGCTACCGCGGTTGGTGGCAACACCTCCGTGGGCACATCCCCGGTGGGAACGTTCGGACTGACCCCGCACTACACCGTGGTCGGCAACGCGCCGCCTTCATCTTCGTCGTTGTCTCAGATTCCGCTGTTCTCCAACCTGGGTGTCACCAGCCCGACCAGCGGCATCACCCTGTTGAATGCCAGCAAGAATATGCAGATTGACGCCATCCTCTCCATGGCCGAATCGCGCGGCTTGCTTAAGATTCTCTCCCGTCCGCGCGTCGTCACCCAGAACAACATTCAAGCTCTCGTCCGCCAGGGTGTGCGCATACCGATCGTCACGCAGGCTCAGTTAGGCGGCCCGCCAACCGTGACTTACGTGGACGCCTTCCTGCGGCTCACCGTGGTTCCGCAGATCACTTCGGAAGGCACCATCTTCCTGAACGTTGACGTCGAAAATACCACCCCGAACTTCGGGCAAACCATTCAGGGCAACCCGGAATTGATCACCCAGCAGGCCACCACGCAGGTCCTGGTGACCGATGGTGGCACGGTGGTGATTGGCGGCGTCATCCAGACCAACAACTCGATCAACATCAATCAGGTGCCGCTGCTCGGAAACATTCCGTACCTGGGCAACCTGTTCAAGCACACGACGGTCAGCACCACCAACCAGGAGCTGATCTTCTTCATCACTCCGCGAATCATCCAGACTTAGTTACAGGTTGCGGCAAGAAAGCCGCCGGCCAAGTGAGTTCCTCTCACCGGCCGGCGGTTTTGTTTTCCGCGCTTTTTCTAAATGTCATCCCGAAGCCCCGCGCTTTGACCAGCGGGGCGAGGGATCTCGCGTGTGTCTCCGGTGATCCCGGCGCACATCGCCGCCGCAACATCCTGCCGAAATCCGGGTTTGGTCCTGTTACGCTGAATGACGCCACGCGTAAATAATATGCGCTTCCGATTTTGCTTCTTAGTTTTCGCCATCACGTCCCTCACCTTTGCCCAACAAGCCAGCCCAGGGCTTGACCCTCCGCTTTCTCAACCCCAGATTCAGGATCTCATCCGCAAAACCGCCGTCAACGATCAGGAAAACGACAAGCGCCAGCGCGACTACACCTATACCGAACGCGTCGATGAACACAAACTCGACGGCAAAGGCCAGGTCAAGTCAGGCGAAGTCAGGACCTACGAGATTCTCGAAATTTACGGCGAACAAGTCCGTCGGCTGATGGCAAAAGACGATAAACCGCTTTCCGGCAAAGATGCCGCGAAAGAGGAAGAAAAAATTCAGAAGCTGATCGACAAACGCAAGAACGAGACCGGAGACGAGCGCAAGAAGCGGGAGGCCAAAGAGGAAAAAGAACGCGAGCAAGACCGCCAGTTCGACAACGAAGTAGCCGACGCCTACAATTTCCATTTCGCCGGCATCGAATCCCTCGGCGGCCGGGATACCTATGTCATCGATGCCGAGCCTCGCCCCGGCTTCGAGCCTCACGTCAAAGACGCGAAACTCCTGCCGAAATTCCGCTTTCGCGCCTGGATCGACATGAACGAAGCCCAATGGGCAAAGCTCGATGTGCAATGCATTGATACCGTCTCATTCGGCCTTTTCCTGGCGCGCCTGCACAAAGGCGCCCGCATAGTCCTGGAGCAAACCCGCATCAACGATGAGGTCTGGCTGCCCCAACACGTGGCCGTGAAGGTAGATGTTCGTCTGGCCCTGCTCAAAGACATCAACGTCGAACAGGACGTCACCTATCGTGACTACAAAAAGTTCCGCGCCGCCACCAGAATCATTCCCGGCGAAGAAGTGCGTGCGCAGCCCTAGACAGCGATGCCCGGTTCAGCCGCAGAGCGGCGCAAGCAGTGCACAACCCTGGCCCAGCTAGAAACTGACGCGCAGCGAAAGCTGTATGTTCCGGGCTCCGCCACCTCCGATGAATGGTTCGCCGGCAACTACGTCCGGCGTGCCGAAAACGGGTAGGAATCCCGGACCCACGGCGCGGCAACCTTTATACAGAGGTGCGCTCGTACAAGCACCGCTGTTGGGGTTCAATGGTGCCACGGTGCCGTTATTCTCCAGGTTCACGGAGAAGTTGGGCATCAGTGGATTCCCAAAGTTGGGGTGATTGAAAATGTTGAAGAAGTCCGCGCGTAGCTGCACATTTACTCGTTCTCCCACCTTGGTATTTTTCGACAGTGCGAAATCGAAGTTGCGGAATGCCGGACCCACAAAAGCATTACGCCGCAGGTCCCCAAAGTGTGCGCTGCCCGCCACGCACCTGCCTGCCACCGGATTCCAGTCGCAGGGCGCCGCCAAAGCACTCAGGTTAAGGAACTGGTAGGGAGCATGCACCCCCGCCTGGGGATTGCCGATCACATCCGGCCGCTCCAGAAATTCGTTGGTGTTGTTATAGTCGGAGAAGGATACAACATTGTATGGCTGGCCACTGGTTAGGCGCAGCAGTCCGTCGAGGGCCCAGCCGTTGGTAAGAAGCCGTGAGCTCGGTGAATTGGGCAGCGCGTAATTCAACATCCAGATGAGTCGGTTTCGCGCATCAAAGCTGGAGTTTGCCGCCTCGGCCCGGGGATTAAGGCTGTTGTCTGGCTGGGCAGCGTTCGGCACGTTGTCGTCCTCATCGCTGGCTGTGTCGATCGAGTGCGACCACGTGTACACCAGTTGAGAGTTCAGTCCGCGCCAATTGCGCAAGTTCCACGTGGTTTGCAGGCTGTTGTAGTTGGAGGTGGCCGATGTCTGGGTTTGGTTGATGATGTTGAAGTTGGGGTATGGGAAGTTGCCCGTCGCAGGGTCATGCTGGTTGAGGTCAACGAAACGGAACAATTTGATCCCCTCCGAGCCCACATACCCTACCGTGAACGCCATCTTGTTGCCCAGGGCCTGTTCTATGTTGAGGTTGTAATTGTAAACATAGGGGGTGCGTAGCTTCGGGTCCACCGTCCAGGCGTCGGCAGTATTCCCGAAGCCCCCGAAGATGGGAACGCCCGATTGGATCGTCGGGACCACTGTCGATGCGGACTGAATAGCGGCGGGACCGACGCCGTTGTAAGCAGGACCCGCGTTGAACGTGTTGAACGGGGCATGTCCCTCGAACAAGTCCTGCGCAAAGGCGTCGTAGAACATTCCCCAGCCCGTTCGGATTATGGTCTTCCCCGAGCCGAAAACGTCGTAGGCGACACTCACACGCGGCGCAAAGTTGTTCAGGTCTTTTGGGTACAGAGATGACGGCCCACCCGCAACTCCCACTTGCTGCAGAGAATCCGTTGCCGCGTTGAACAGGCTGAAGTCGTGGTTCTCGGCATAGACTACGCCAAAGTAATCCCAGCGGAGTCCAAGATTCAGGGTTACGTTCCGCGTGACGCGGTAATTGTCCTGCACATAAAAACCGTCGTTGTTTTCATGCGTGATGCGGTGGGAGTTCCCTCCAAACTGGCTGCCGCCTCCCGTGATATTGCCCGCCAGGAAATCGTCGAAGGTGCCGAATTTCAATTTTCCACGAAACCCCAGATCATAAATCTGGTTGATTGTGGAGCGCCGGTACTCGTAGCCAAACTTGATGTTGTGCTTGCCCTTGGTGTAAGAGAAATTGGTAAAGTACTGCCAGTTCGAGTCATAACGATGCCGCGGGAGCGAACCGCTGCCTCCCAGGCCGCTGGTGCCATCCGAAAAACTGATCTGGGGCAATCCGTAGTCAATGGGGTGGCCCGTAACACCGTTATTTAACCCGATGGTGCTCGGGTCGAAGTTCGAGTCCGTGGGGAAGAAGCCTTCGGCAAACCGCACCCAACCCCCGCGTGCCTCCATGACCAGCTTCGGCGACCACACATGGGTATAGGACAAAGAGATTACTTGCACGCGCGTTGGCGCGGTGGTGTTGTATCCCGGGACGGTGCTGCCGCCCCCCAGGCCGAGAGGAAAGCTCTGGTCGCTGTCTCCAAAGAAGTACCGCCCGGTCAGCAGGTCCCCTCCGCGCAAGTGTTGGTCCAGTTTCGCGATCAGGCTGTCCACACGATTCTGGAATGGATCCGTCACTTGGACGGTGGCCGGGGTAACCGCGTCGGTCCCCGCCGGCAAGGGAATACTCCACGGATTCCGCGCCAGCAGCTTTGCCATCACTGGGTTGATGTTGGCCGCGCCGAACCCATTGACCTCTGCCTGCGTCGGCACACTGGCGGTGGTTGGGATCCCGCCTGTCTCCCGCCATCCTTCGTACGAGAGAAAGTAGAATGTACGGTCTTTGATGATTGCTCCGCCCAGCGATCCCCCGAACTGATTGTTGTGGAAGGCATCCTGCGGCTCTCCGGTGCAATTGGCTGTGGTAACGGCACAGTTGAAATAGTTCCGCGCGTCCAGCGCGTTGTTACGAAAATATTCGAAGCCGGACCCGTGCAGATCGTTGGTGCCGGACTTGGTCACGATGTTCATGACGCCGCCCGAGTTGCGGCCGTACTCTGCTTCCATATTCGAGAGCAGGCCTGCCTCCGCAATCGAGTCGGTTGGCAGTAGAGTCGCGGGGGTGCCAAATACGCCACCTTCGTTGATCGCGGGATCGTTGCGATAGCCATCGTTCATATCCGTGCCATCCAGCAGGAAGTTGTTGGCACGGCCGCGATTGCCGTTGATGCTGAAGGTTCCCAGCGCCCCCGGCGAGTCACTGTCGCCGTTGGCGTCCGCGCCGGAGCCGGGAACCAGAGTTGCGAGCTTCACGAAGTCGCGCCCATTGACCGGAAGATTAGCGATCTGCGATGCCTCAATCGTTCCGCCCAGCGTGTTGCTGTTAGTCTCGATCATGGGCACTTCGGCAGTTACCTCTACCTTCTGCGACACTTGCCCCGGCGTCATGCGCACATCGACGCGGGCCTCTGCCGACACGTCCACCGTCACATCCTTGGTGACGGCGGTCTCGAATCCGCTCTGCGACACCGTGACCGTGTAGGTTCCAATCTGCAACTCAGGCACCGTATACGTGCCCTCGCCGCTGGTCTGCGTCGTGCGCTCCAGTCCAGTCCCAACATTCTTCACTTGCACCGCCGCGCCCGAAATCACCGCGCCGCTATTGTCCGTAACCGTGCCCAGAATTGTTCCGCGAAATGTCTGCGCCACCACCGCCGTTGCCGCCAAAAGAACAAAGCCAAGAATCATTCTCACTCTCATCGTCATTCTCCTTTCGTGACACGGGTTGACAAGAACCACCGTGCGCGTTCCAAAGCGACTCCACGCCTCTTGTTCGGAAAAACGAATTGTAGCGCATGTTCGCCCTAAAGCAAGTGATCTCGGCGCTTCCGGCCACCCCCGCCGTGTGCAGACGGGCGACTCGCCCGTCGTCTGACTTCTCCACGGCAGTCATCCCGAAGTCCCCGCGCTTTCTCCAGCGGGGGGAGGGATCTCGCGCACATCGACGGCGAGCCAAACACCACACGCCATCGCAAGCGTAATCGCAAAAACCTCTTGTCTTTACCTATGTACCATGGTATCTATGTACCATGGTACAGACAAACCCGTCATTGATCGAGGTCGAGCGCGTCCAGACCGGAGTAAGAATCGAAAAACGCCTGCTCAAGGTTCTCAAGGCCTTTGCTGACCTGAAAGACATCACCCTCGGCGACCTGCTGGAAGGAATCGTGCTGCACGCCTTCGAGGGTCTGACGCCATTCTCTGACGCGAGCCTGAAGGAGATCGAGCAGTTCAAGAAGATCTATGGTCTGACGCTGAAAGCCACCGACAGTCACAAACTCAAGGAGCGCCGCCGATGAATTCCCGCTATCTGCTAATCGTTGCCCTAGCTATCGTCGCCGCCGGCGTAGGCGTGTTCGTTCACCTTCATTCCCGCCACGGCTCCGGCTCGACCGGACCAGTTGTCCACGTGGAGAATGCATTCGAGTTCACCGCCCACGGCCCTTACAGCGTCGTCGCCCCGCTGTTCGGCGCCTGGGAAGAACGCGCCTGGGGCGGCGATCACTGGAAGCCGCATTTCCTCTATCCCCAGCCCGCGCGCGATGTCCCCGGAGAAGTATTCACCGTCGCTCACTCTCACCTGCGCAGCACCTGGGTCAACACCGCGCTCGATCTGGAGTCAGGCCACATTCAATATGTTTATGTCATCCCGGACGCGCAGGCTGTGCTGATTGACATCCATCTTCAGCCGCTCGACGCATCCGCGACGGATGTTAAGGTCGTCTATCAACGCACCGCGCTGAATTCGGATTTCAATGCGCACGTGACCAAGCTCGGCGAGGAAGACCGCAACTCAGCCCACGAATGGCAGAGCGCGATAGATCGGTATTTACAAGGGAAGTAAAGATCAGACTGCTGCGGAGGAATCAGCAGCCTACTAGAACGTGAACGCCAGCCCGCCTCTTACCGCGCGCGCCGACTGCACCAGATACACCGTGTGCCCGTCCGAGCCCATCACCGGCACATATCCCTGCGCCAGCAAGTTGCGGACATCCAGCATGGCTTCCATATGGCCCGGCAGAAAGCCCATTCCAGGGATGGGCTGGCGGATGAAGAGGTTGAGATAGGGCGACGCCTGTCCCGCCGAGGCGTTGAATATGTCCACCGGCGTGAGCGCCGATCCATTGATCACCCGGTAGGACGCGATCCAGTGAGTTTTGGTCCGCGGAAGCGTACCACCAAGTTTTCCCGCCAGGCTCTGCCGGTTCCGCGTGACGATGGATTGCCCCACACTTTCCAGGTTGACGCCCGGCTTGTCCAGGTCGAGGACGCCGCCATTTTCATAATCAAAAGTCGCGGTAAGATCTGAAGTGAGCTTGCGCTGCATCACCAGCCTCACCCCGCGAGTGTCCAGTTCTCTCCCTTGGTAGGTGAAGGTTCCAGAAAGCAGATCCGGCAGCACGTTGCCGCTGTCCGTCGAGAACTCGCCCACCCCGATAAGCGCGGGATCGGCCACCCGGTCGAAATACACTGCCGCCTGAAAACTGCTTTTGCCCTCGCGGTGTGAAACCGAAATCTCATGATGGTGCGCGCGTTCAATGGTCGAGTCGTACCCCGCCATGCTGACTCGCGGCCCGGACTCGCTGAGATCAGCAGGAGCCGAGTCGAATCCTTTTTCCATGCGGCTGTCCGGCTCCGACGTCGCGTAGCGGTATTCCAGCACGGTGTTCGGCGACACATGAACATCAGCCGAGCCAAAAGGACGGAACGCCGTGACCCGCCCCATAAACTGGATAGTCTGCAACTCGCTCCCGAAACTAAGCTCAACCACGTTGCCCAGGTTCAGCTTGTCGGAAGTGGACAGCGCGAACGCCTGCAGGTCCGCATTCCGCAAATTGCCATCGGGTGCCGGCAAACTGCGCATGGTCAACATCACCTGCGGTTCCGAGCCGTCAAACATCTTGCGGCTATAGGAGGCTCGCAAAACCCCGGAGGGCGCGCCCGTGCCGTATCCCACATTGCCGTTCAGTGAAACGGTTCCTGAACTGAAGATCGAGCGCTCGACCGAAAAGCCTGTACCCATCTCCGAAGCGCTGCCAAACCCCTCCGACCCCGATCCCGCCAGCAATGACAGGCTGCCTTTGAATTCGTGGTCGCTCTTTGCCGATTCCTCTCCGGCCAATGCTCCCGGGGAATTGTCCTCCACCAGGCGCAGCAGGGGCCGATTGGAGGCCGACCGCAGCACCCACTTCCAGTCATCATCGTTGTCAGTGACACCCCGGACTGGAGCTAATTCGATCGCCTCGAATAGCGTGGTTAGCGTGAGATTCAATGCGATGTTGGCGCCGGGACGAAGTCCCACATGGTCGCGCAAGGCCGGCAGGAAGGACGGAGCCGAGGCTCTTACGCTGTACACCCCCGGCAATAGTCCGGCGGCCGAGTAGAAACCGTTTTCGTCAGTGAAGACTTGCAGAGCGTGCGCGCTGGAACTCAGGATCTCCACCACCACGCCCATTTGCGGGGTGCCGCTTGCGTTGCGCACGTGTCCCGAAATGCTGGCCGTTTTGTCCGCAGCCCCAGCCGGAAGCGCCAGCCCAATCGCGATGACCAAACACCCGAGCCTATGGAGCATTGCTCCGCCCACCTCACCAGGAAACCAAGTTCCGATTTTACTCCACGGCAAAGGTCGCCGTAGGGTCCACCGTCTGCTTGGAGATGTTGTCATTCACCTTGATCTGGATGCGATAGGTGCCCGGACCAAGGTTGGCGGCCGAGAGAGTTTTTTGCAGGGTCACTTGGTCGCCGATGTTGCCCATGCTTGCCGTCGATTCCACCGTGTGAATCACGGCTTTGTTCGTCGCCGAGTTTACCACATCGTACTCCACCGTGGCAGACGGCTTGTGCGTCTTGTCGTCCACGCTCAAGTTGTACACCTGCATCCAGAAGTTCAGCTTCTGGTCGCGCTTGAACACTACCGGCTTGCCATCGGAGGCGGCAACCCGTGGCCGCACCTTGGTGGTGCCAATCACGAACATGCCCGTGCCCACGTTTTTCGCCGCTACCGGCTCCATGGTGTCCGCCACAATCAGCGACGAAGCTTCCAGCTTGTCATCCTCAAAGTCCGGCACCACCACGCCTTTGCTCCAGTTGCCGGCGCGATCGCCATTGACATCCTTGACCACGATGTCAAAACGGTAGCGGCCCGGCCTCAACGGAAGCGCCTTCCAGTAAACCTGCGAGTTCTCCGCCGCCCGGGCCAGCAACTCCGCCGGTATGTCGGCTTGCACCGTGTCCTCAAAAGTTTGCGCGATGTGTCCGCTCAACGTGGTAATCCGGCCAAAAATGTTCACCGTGCCCCGCTGCACGCCGTCTTTGTTGACAAAGGTGACGTCGCGATTCTTAATCTGGATGGTCACCGGAACCAGCACCGTGTCGCTCGTAACCTTTATAAAGTCCGCGCGCACGTCAAAGGGCATCAGGTTGACATTGATCTTGTGACTGACGATTTCTTCCAAATCCTTAAACTTCACCGGCGGCGGCGCTTGCAGCTTGGCAAATTGTTCCAGCCGGTCAAACTCTTTGGTTTGCAGGGTCGAGCTCATCGGTCCCGCGCCCAGGGTTTCCAAACCGCCACTGGCAAGCCGATTGGCTTTGCTTGACATCCCCATCTGCTCGTAAAGGGTTGGCCCACCGTTGGGGGTATACAGCAAAGCGTCTTTCTCCCCGCGGTCGAGTGTCATGTGGAACTCACCGCACATGCATTTATCCACGAACTCGATGATGACTTCTTGCCCTATGCCCTCGAGGTAGCGGTAGCGCCAATCTTCAAACGGGTAGGTGGAAGTCGTGCCCCCGCCTTCTTCTATCGGACGGTCGTAAGTGCCTCCCGAAGGACGGGCATCGATTTCATCCGGCGGTCCGTACATGATATAGATTCGCCCTCGGTCCGACTTCCAGCCCGGTATGCCCGCAGCAAAGTGTTCGTTGGCATAGGCGATGCGCCGGTAATGCTCTTCCTTGAATTCGTTCTCCTCGGTGTCGGGCGTGGGATCACGGCGCTGCCAGAAGGCTTCGATAAACTGGTCCCGCTCTTCGTCGTTGGAGAGCAACTTGAACGCCTTCTGCTCGTCCTCGGCAATGATCCAGCGCACATCTTCGTCCAGCCACTTCTTGTAAGTCTTGCTGAGCTCTTGCTTTAGCGCTTTGCCATTTTCCTTCTTCTGCTTCTCGCTGACTGGGCGCTTGAGCGGATCGGTCGGCTGAGACCCTTGGTCCTGGGCAGATCCCAAACTGGGCTTGGCCGCAGCGTCGGAATTGCCGGCCTGTTGAGCCGTCCCGTAAGAACCCATTCCCATTACAGACGCGAACAACAACAGGCTGAAAAGGCGTTTACCTAAGGCTTTACCAAACATGGACAGGGTACTCCTCGCCAGATACACTTCGTCGGAACCTTATTCTATGTCTTTGGATACTCGAATTCAAGGCGAACCTGCACCACGCCGGTGGGTTAGTTCGCCGGATAGAACCCCTTTCTCCTCCATGGAGTCATCTCGCCCCGCCCTTTTCACCAGCGGGGCGGGGAATCTCGCGTCCCCTGTTGCGACGAAAGACCACCCAGAACGCCCCCCAGATCCTTAAACCCACCACTGCCCGGCACCGGCACGCCTGATTTCTAGGATGCAAACACAGGCCCGGCAGGTACCTGACTGTTTCCCGCCCGGGGTGCAATTTTCGGCACTTCCCTCGTTCCTAGTTTGGTCCGGGGGGTAGTGGTGCAGTTTGATTGTCATTCCGAACAAGCGTTCTTTGCGCCGTGAGGAATCCGGGCGAGCCGCGCGAAGCGTCGCGCTCTTTTGCGACGCAATAACCGCGCGTTTGGCTCGCTTCCCTACTAAACTGCACCACTACCCGGGGGCGGGCAGGCTATAATTCAGTATTTAGGCTGTGAATCCGTTTTCAGGTTTGATCGTTAACGCCCGCTCCGCTCAGGGAACTTTTGTGTTTGGGCAAGCGTATCTCAAGCTGAACCCCAGTTGGTCGCTGGGCGGGGAGCGGCTTTTGCGCTAGGCTGGCGAATTGACAGGGGAGCCATGAGCACTTGGAAGAAAGTCGCGATTGGGCTGGGAGCTGCCGTACTCCTCGTCGCCATCGTCGGCTTCACCGTTTACCAAAGCCACAAGAATGTGGTCAGGGTCCAGACCGGCAAGGCGCAACGCCAGGATCTGGCTGCCGTGGTCAGCGCTTCGGGCGAAATCAAGCCCAAGACATATGTAAATATCGGCGCCAACGCTTTCGGCAAGATCACCAGCCTATATGTCAAAGAAGGTGACCGGGTTAAGAAGGGACAATTGCTCGCGCAACTGGAAAACGTGCAGCCCGAAGCCGACCTGAACGCGACTCAGGCTTCCCTGGATGCGGCGCAAACTGACGCGGTCGCTGCCGAAGCCGCGCTGAACACCTCTCTCGCCGATCTGAACCGCGCGAAATCCGATGCCGAGCGCTCCGATTTGGATTGGACCCGAGCCCAGGGACTTTATAAAGATGCCTTGATTGCAAAGTCAGATTACGACATGCAGAAGGCCGCTCATCAAACCGCCGTCGCGGGTCTGGCTCAGGCGCAGGCTCGTGTGGCGCAGGCGAAAGCCCAAAAAGAATCCGCCGACCGCCATATCGGCCAGAACCGCGCCAACCTCACTCACGCCGCCGACGTTTTGCGCAAGACCACTTATGCCGCACCCTTTGACGGCATGATTACCAACCTGCCAGTGCGCGAAGGCGAAACCGTTGTCATCGGAATTCAAAATTCCCCCGGAAGCACGCTCATGACCCTCGCCGACATGTCGGTCATCACCGCCGAGGTCAAAGTGGATGAAACCGACATCGTCAATGTTCAAATGGGCCAGACGGCCGCAGTCACCATTGACGCCATCCCCAACAAGACCTTCAAAGCCGCCGTGACTCAAATTGGCGACAATGCCATTGTCCGTTCCACCGGAGTCTCCACCTCGCAGACCGAATCGTCCAGCCAGGAGGCGAAAGACTTCAAAGTGGTGGTCACCTTGCTCGATCCGCCGGAGAATCTGCGGCCAGGGCTTTCCACCACCGCCAAGATCACCACCGCGACCCGCAGCAATGCGCTGACCATTCCAATTCAAGCCCTGACCGTCCGGCGTCAAGCCGATCTGGTCCCAATAACCGACCAAAAACGAGGGTCAGTGCAGGCGGCTGCGCCCGTTCCGGCAGTATCTAAGGACAAGGATAAAGATAAGGACAAGGAAGAAATTCAGGGGGTGTTTGTCATCCGCAATCACAAAGCCGAATTTGTCCAGCTTGAGACCGGGATTGCGGGCACAACCGAGATCGAGGTAGTGAAGGGCATCAAGGAGGGCGACGAGATCGTGACCGGGAGCTACAAAGTCCTGCGCACGCTGCGTCCCGGCGCCAGCGTCAAAGTAGATAATTCGGCGCCCAAAAAGGCAGAGGAGGAGTCGTAGGCACCGAGACCGACGTACGCCCTTGGTCGTACGTCGTCAGCCGACCCGGTCAGGTCGGAGGCAACACTGGACAAGCTGAAGGCGAACGACGAAAGACGAACGACCAACGACTTAGTCTCATAACCTTCAGCTAGATCGCTCGTCTAATCGAAGATCGGAGCCGGCAAGTGGCCCCAGACGATAGGGAGAAAAGAATGGCAACCGCAGAAGTCATCAATATTTCTCAACCCGAAGTGTCGGCCGCCCCCGACTCCTTCATGATCGCCACCGTGGATCTGTGGAAGACCTACGACATGGGATCGGAACAGCAGGTGCACGCCTTGCGCGGCGTCAACCTGAATATTCGGCGTAGTGAATACGTTGCCATCATGGGCCCCTCTGGTTCCGGCAAGTCCACGCTGATGAACCTGATCGGTTGTCTCGATACGCCCAGCAAAGGCCAGTACTGGCTCAACAGCCAACTGGTCAGCGAACTCGACGACGACGAACTGGCCCGCATCCGCAATAAGGAAATTGGATTCGTCTTCCAGACCTTCAACCTGCTCGCCCGCGCCACCGCTCTGCACAACGTCGAACTGCCGCTCATCTATGCCGGAGTCCCCTCGGAAGAACGCGTCGCCCGCGCCAGGGAAGCCCTCACCGAAGTTGGCATGGCCGACCGCATGAACCACAAGCCCAACGAGCTCTCCGGCGGACAGCGCCAACGCGTCGCCATCGCCCGCGCCCTGGTAAACCGGCCCTCCATCATCCTCGCCGACGAGCCCACCGGCAACCTCGACTCCCAGACCGGCAACGAAATCATGGCCCTGTTCGACCGCCTGCAGACCGAGGGCAACACCATCGTCCTGGTCACCCACGAACACGACATCGCCGAATACGCCCATCGCGTCGTCCATATTAAAGACGGCGTAGTCGAAAAGGACGAGCGAAAAACCAACCGCTAGAACAAGGAAAAAGGGTGCCCCATCCTGGCGCGTTCTTTGCGCTAGGATGGGGTCTTTGACGTTGAATTACTCGTGGGGGAACTGGGGACGTTCCCAAACGACGACATGATGCGGGTTCACTTCCCTGCGTACGTCCGCGGAGAACCCACCCCGCCACAAAAGTTCCAGCCCGTCGTGCAACTCGGATCGCCCAACGTGATGTCGTAAAAGTCGGCCTTGTACCGCTGCGCGTTGCCGTACTCTTGGTAAATCATGGTGAGTTCGTTCAGGGTCGATTTCTCCAGCCGGCCAGCCGCGTTCACAATGCCGGCAAATGTCGGCGAAGCCCAGCTCGTTCCTCCCACCTCAGTCCAGCCGCCCTCAACGTAAACTCCCGTGCAGCAGAAATCTGAAGCTACATCGGGGAAGCCTCGGTGGGTCCCAACTATGCCCTTGATGATGTTTTGGTAGCTGGGGATGGGCTCATACGTACTGATAGCGCCGCCCCCGCCGCCATACTGCTCGTTGATGAAATTACCCTTCCCATCGCGGTTGAAAAACGTTCCACCCACCGACACCACGTTAGGAGACGCCGTGGGGTAGAAAGGAAAACCCAGGCCGGAATCGCCGCTCGCGGAAAAATAGACGACTCCAGGGGTCGTGAAATACACGTCGTCGTTAAGTTCCTCGCGCGTCTCCGGGATGCCCCAGCTCATGCTGACGACGCCACCGCCATTCTGCGCAACCAAAGCGCTGGCGGTCTGCACTGCCTGCCAGGTGGGGTCCGTGTTGACCAGCAGCGACTCGACCAGGAAGAGCTTGGCATTGGGCGCCATGGCGTGAGCCCACTCGATGTCCAACGCTTCTTCAGTCAACCATCCGGAATACACCGGAGGCTGCCTGCCGCCCGCATACACCACCGTGAAATCGGCTGGTGGCAAACCAAACTGGGTTGAAAACGCCTGCAAGTCCGCTTCCGCCGTCGGATAGTACCCGGCATCCACGATCGCGATCGCTCCCACTCCGCCGGTCGGCACATTCGTGCTGGTAAGAATGGGGCAGCCCGTGGGTCCCGACACTAAGCCGTACACGCAGGCCAGCGACCCTGGAGTCTCTGCACCCAAAGGGGGTCCAGACTGCGGCTCCGTCGAGCCCACAATAAAGTAGTTCGTATTCATGCGTCCCGGTCGCGGAATGCTCGACTCCGGAACCGTAATCTTCATCCCATTCCACGTAGTCTCAAATCCCTGCGCAAAACACAGAGAGGAAGAGAGCCATGCTCCAAGCGATACCGCAACCACGGCCATCATTACGATTCCAATCAGACGTCGCATTCCAAAGCTCCTTTTGATTTCACTTGTCCCGTTCACGCGTTCCGACGGTCGCGCCATTGTGCTCTAGTGCAGCGCAAAACTCAAGATGCAAGATTTTGCACACTCGGCGGCTCTCTCTCCACCGTTGTCGTCCTGCGCAGCCGAAGGATCCCCCAGCCGCCTGGAACGTCGCGTACCCCGCAAGGCGCTCTCCTTATGGTCCCCAAAGGGGGCACCCTGGGTCTCGCCGCCTTTGCGAGACTGGGATCTCTCAGCTACCGCCACAGGCTGAAGCGATCACCGATCAGCCCAGGATAGCCCCATAGCTTCGGGCGTGGTTCAACCGGCTTCATTGCCCGGTGTTCTCGCTGGTGGATGGGCCGAAGCCCCAACGTTCGCGCATCCGTTGCCGGAATCGCTCCCGCTCCTCGGGAGTCATGTTCCCACAGCGCTCTTTCATGCGCCGCCGGAAATTGGACCCACCGGAACGGTGCCATCCCCGTCCGCCGAAGAGGATGCGGCACAGCGCCAGTATCCCAACCGCTTGCCAGAAGGCGATCTGGCGCCAGCCGAAAAGCGGCGGCAGCAGCCAGTTCCACAGGCGCATCACTATTTCCCCGCCGATGGCGACAAACAGCAGCATCGCCAGAATCGCCAGCGGAGCAATGAAAATCAATTTCCATTTCCTTCTCATATTCAGTCCCTCACGCTTTCATAAATTCGTCGTAAATGCTTTGCAATCGCTCGCGCAGATGCAGCACCGCATAACGTTTGCGCGAGAGCAGCGTATTCACGCCCACGCCGGTCTCGGCAGCCATCTCCTTGAAGCTGCGCCCCTCCAGCTCGTGTGCAACAAATACCTCCCGCTGCTCCTCGGGCAGCTCGTCGAGCGCAAGTTCCAGTTCATCGAGAAGCACGTTGCGGAAGTAGAGCGCCTCTGGCGCGGCATCGGGCGATGGCAGCAGATCTTCGATCCGCAGCACCTCGCCGTCTTCGTCCGCGACGGCCGCGTCGCTGAAGCTCTCCGGCTTCTTCTTGCGGAACAAATCGGTGATGCGATTGCGAGCAACGCGAAACAACCAGCCGGTGACATGCTCGATCGGCATCAGCAGCCGGTTCGCTTCCACCAGTTCGTAGAAGACGTCCTGCAGAATGTCCTCCGCGTCGCGCGGGTCGGGCACGCGCCCGCGAATGAAGTTACGCAGCCGGGATTGCTCCCGCTTGACCACATCGGAGATCCGCTGGTCCGGTTCGAGTGCCATCGGCTCCAGGCTCGCTGCGCCCTTCATCTTCATCTGTAGCTATGGTTGAAGACGAATGAGGGGGTGCGGATATTGTAGGTTAGCTAAGTTGCTGAGGACGATAGCCCGCCCGATCCGATATCGGGCAGTGTCCCAGATTCATTCACCACCCAGGACACGAAGTTACACAAAGGCCTGAATCCTGAGGGTCTCCTTCGTGCTCCTTTGTGTCCTTCGTGGTTAGTAAAAAGGTTTGTGCGTCGAGCTCTTGGGGTAGTATAATAGTAGTATGAAAGAGAAGACCTCTATCACACTCTCCAAGGAGATCTTGAAAGGCATTGATCGCCTCGCCGGATCGAAGCAATCGCGCTCGGCATTTATTGAAGCCGTGCTGGCCCAGTACCTGCGCAGGCAGGCGCGGGCTCAGGTCGAAGCCCGCGATCTCGAACTCATCAACAAAGCCGCGGATGAGCTGAATGAAGAGGTAGAAGACGTCCTCCGGTATCAGGCGACATAGCCGCAACCGGCGGCGGAGATGAGCAGATGAGACGAGGCGAAATTTATCGCGTTCATCACCCCGGCGACGATCCTAAACTTTACCGGTGTTTTGTGGTCGTTAGCCGCCAGATCTTGATCGATTCCCGATTCCCCACCGTCGTCTGCGCGCCGGTACTCACTCGCGGCCACGGCTTCTCAACCCAGGTTTCGGTCGGCATCGCCGAAGGCTTGAAACACGAAAGCTGGATCCTGTGCGATAACCTCGTAAGTCTCCGCAAGGTGCAACTGACCCGCTTCGTTGGCTCCCTGCCGCGTTCCAAGATTGAAGAGCTGGACCGAGCCCTCAAAATGGCTCTCGCGCTAGAATAGGCTGGCCTGATCGCCAGAGATAATGTCCCCAAGTAACTTGATCCTGCCGTTGACGTCATCAATAGTGAGGGTGACAGAGTGCCAGCACTACGGGATTTCTTGATGACTCCGGACACCCGGAGCCATTGCTCATTGTGGACTCAGGGGGCAGCGGGCTCCCGCGCCCGTTGGTGATGTTTTGGCTGCGAGGTACAATGAAATCCATGAGTCCCGAGGTTTCCGATCTTCTAAAACGAGCCCTTGCCCTCCCGGCTGAGGAGCGATCTGCCCTAGCAAACACATTGCTCGACAGTCTTGAAACTACCAATGAATCGGCCCAGGAGGCCTGGGACCAGGAAGTCGCTCGCAGAATCGAGGATTTGAAAACCGGCAAGGCTGTGACCGTCCCCTGGGAACAACTGCATCGCGAACTCTTGGCCATGGTGAATGAGCCCTAAGCGTGTTGAGTACCACCAGGGCGCAATCGCTGATGTTAAGAGCGCCGTGGCCTGGTATCGGAAGCGCAGCCGCAAGGCAGCCCTGGACTTCATCGAAGAACTGCATCGCGCCGCCGACACAATCCGTGAAGCCCCGGAACGGTGGCCGCTCGAACAAAACAACACGAGGCGGTTTCTGCTCTGGCGATTCCCCTTCGCTATCATCTATTCAGAACACGAATCCGCAATCACGGGTTCCCCTGTCACCGGCGTAGAATGCGTTTGCTGGAGTTCAGCGACATGGAGGAACTTTGCGCGTCGAGGACTTGTGTTCCGGCTGTGCCTCCGAAAAGCAGGCGGATGACCATCTGAGAACTTTGGTGCCTGACGGAGAGAGCGTCTGGACTCGAACGCGTCATGGAGCGGAAATCGTTCATCCCTACAGGTGCCCGAAATGCGGCGCGCTCTGGGAAAACTTTGTCGAACGAGGCGCGGACGGGCACGGTAATTTCTGGACGAGAATTGACCCAGCGAATCCGTAAAGGCATATGAAGGACGAGCTAGAGCTGGCGAAGGACGTACTCAAAGGCCCCATAGGCGAGTTCATTCGCCAGTTGACCGGACCACTTGCAATCGAGATCGGCGAAACCTTTGGAGTGTGGGCGAGACGCTATAGGATGGCACAAGGATTGAAGATGCTGCAAAGCGCCCAGAAAATGCTCGGCGATGCTGGCATCAATCCGAGTACAGTTTCGCCCAGACTGTTCCTGCCAATACTCGAACATGCCTCGCTTGAGGACGGTGAGGAAATGCAGGGACGCTGGGCAGCCCTTCTGGCGAATGCTGCTGCAAAAAGTTGGCGTGTGCACCCATCGTTCATCGAGATTCTTAGTCAACTCACGCCACAGGATGCCCAACTTTTGGACAGCCTCTGCGATTTCTGCAAATCGCAACGGTCGCGATGGGTAACGTCTTTTTGGGTGAACGCCACCGCCTATGCCGGGCGTGGGGCGCGGGAAGCTGCGGGCGAGAGCCCGAACGTGCCGTTTCAGAATCTCATTGCAATCGGGCTGATCTCAGCTGACTACGATATGGATGAGGGGAAGATCGATGTCGAGCTCACTCGGGACGGAACCGCGAGTCTTACCCCTCCAAAACTGGGGAGAGGCTACTCTGTGACTGACTTTGCGATGAGGTTCGTGGAAGCCTGTCGAGCACCAAATAAGGAGCCCCCGAGCCCGTAGAGAGTCTTCACCACGCGGGCGGGGTTTTGTTTCAGAGATTGCCCCCACTTCCCCAGCCCCTATGGCCTGGCTACCTCTTGCTCGTGCTTGATTAACAACCGGATTGCCGCGTGGTAGGTGGCCAAGTAAAAATGGAACATCCATGAGTACCAGATCGCTCGGTCGTAGTTCGTCTTTTGGCTCGGGTTGTGGTGGCGCACGGCGAAGTTATTGGCGATCTCGAATATTGCAGAGTCGTCCTTGCGGTCTAGGATCTTCGCGAGGTCCTTAGTCTTCTTGAGCCATTCAAACACGTCAGCAAGCTCCCGAATGGCCGCTTTCTTTTCTTCAAGCGACAATCGGCGATTTCTCCATTTGACTATCGCGCTACGTACTTTGCAATCTACGTTGACTTCGTCGTACGGAACGATATCCGCGTCCAGTATGTGCTGGAGCCCGTCAGCACCGAGCGCCAGAATGATGCCTTCCTTGGTCAGCTCGAATCCAGATTTGTAGTCGGTAAGAAACGCGCTAGCTTCTCTCCTGAATTCAGCGCGTCCAGCCCTCTCGTCGTATCCGTCGTAATCGCTGAAGTTGAAGCCCGTTTCGGTAGTCATGTCGACCAGCGCTCCGGGACGGGAGACATGATCATGAAGAAACTCAAGCGCTTCAAACACGTGTTCTTCGGTGACAGTGTGCGCTGGCCACTTTGTAATGGGAAACATCTCGAACGAAAGAGAAAGAGCTGCCTTGTGCCTGATTGTTTCAGGAAGGTCAAATTTGGTAATCCCTGCCGCTTTGAAATAGTCTCTATCGCGGAAAAATAGGTACAGGTGCTGTAGTTTCCGATACAGGCCTTCGAGCGTGAGCCTGCCTGGCTGCATTCTGGCCACGTAGTAACGGCGTGCCGTGGGCGTTGGTGCGCACTCGATCAGCCGATCGGCGATCTTTCGACACCTTTCCCTCAGCGGCGAGCCATCCTGTCGGTGCTCCAGCAAATCCCTCAGCAGCTTACCGACGATGTGGTCCGGCTGGCTGGCCCAGAAGCGACGAAGACGACTTGCCTTCGACCCCAAGCCGCCAACGCTCTCCTTGTCGACGTCTAAGCGGGTACTTTCAAGAACAAACTCCCGAAATGTCCGATTCGAGAAGTCGAGGACGTACCCGCTACCCATTTGCAGGAACTCCTCGAGGTCGCGCTTCTCCCTGTGACTGATGTCCGCCACGGGAAGAGTCTACTATCTGGTCGTGCCGTATTCCAGGCGGTCGGCCATCGTCTCCGTTCTTTGGAGAGTGAAGGGGACTACGTCGAGGATGGGACCCACTACCCCGGCCTCCGCAAAAAGCGCGATGGGCTCCGGCCACCCATCCCTGCGATCACGCCCCAGCCACCCTTACCTTCCCCGGCGCGAGCGCGATCAGGACTGTACCAATGACAGCGAAGGCGGCCACGCCCCAAATAAGCTCGCGCTCACTCGTACCCCGCAATACCATGATTGCCATAACCGAGGCGTGCGCAATGCTCGACCACCCGGCGAAGGCGATCAGGCTGCGATGCGCCGATGCGTGCCGCACCGCTGCCAACAGGAAAACACCGAGCGTGATGTAGAGCGTGCCCATCATGGCATCGGCGTATCCGGACTCTTCCCGTTTCCATAAAATCATCGTCACGGGATAAATCCCCGCCGAAAACAACAGGCCCACTACCACCAACGCGACTTTTAGCGCTCGTTCTCGAATCATTGTGTCCTCCTGTAAAAAACTGACCTGAAGGTACATAGTTTCATCTCCACCTTGGCAAACAACGCAAAAGCAACGTGCATGACCACCGCCCAGTTGCCCTTGGTGACGCCGGGCACATAACCATTGGTAAACTTCCATCGGTAGTAATCCCCTCGCAACGCCGTGAGCCCGTAGAAAGACGCTACCGCAAACGCGAGCAACAATTGGCCGATGACGGTCACCACGAACCAAAACCGCGCGGCTGCTTTCAATGCCGTGTCGGCAATGGAAGTCAACTCCAATCGGTTGGTCAATGTTTTCGTCATTACTGCGGTGCTCATGATCGTTTCTCCTTACGCAAGTTCTTGAATCAAATGTGCAGCCGAATCAGATCGTTCGCGCTAGCGGCTTTCATGCTGCGTCAGCCTGCTCCTTCCACCTCTGAACGTTCACGCCCATCACGAGGAACCACAGGGTCAGCGATAGTTCCGCGAGAATGGCGGCGGCCAGATTGTAGGGAGACAGATAGTTCACGAGAGGCGGTGACACAAAGGTCAGCCAACCCAAACCGGCCAACGCCATCAGCGCGCCCAGAATTCGAGGCAGAAAGGTCGCCCTGAAAATCAGGTAGCCGATCAGGATGCAATAAAATCCGTGAACCACTATGGCGATGTTCACGCCCTGAGGCTGCCATCGAAAAGCCTCAAAGGTGAGTCCCACCAGGGCGATGGCCGCCGCGAGCAGAGCCAGGCTCCGGCTCACCGGCTTAAAGAGGTCATAGTAGAGCAGCGTCACAACGGCCATACCCGCGATCGCGATGTAGCCCCCTGCGTAATTCAACCAGCCATGAACAAATGTCTCGGTGAGCCCTGCCGTCAGGAGACTGAAAATCTGAAGGGCGCCGGCCATCCGCGCTCTGAAACCCGGCGCCTTGAAACGCGGCGAAGCTTCTGCAATCCGTTCCATCCTTGCTGCTGCGGTCATACCCTTTCCTCCTTATTTGCTGCGCTGGCCTGCTCCTTCCATCGTTGAACGTTCACGCCCATGATGAGGAGCCATAGCATTAGCGATAGCTCCGCGACGAAGCCGAGGACCAGATTGTAGGGGGACAGATGGTTCGCGAACGGCGGTGACAGGAAAGTCAGCCAACCCAATCCGGCTAGCCCCATCAGCACACCCAGAATTCGAGGCAGGAAGGCCGACCTGAAAATGAGATACCCGATCAGGAGGCAATAGACTCCGAAAAATACCACGCAGATGTTGTTGGCCTGAGTATTCAGATCGAGAAACATCAGCGCCAGGGCCCGCAACTGTTCCATGTTAAATACGCTCAAGTACGGGCTGCCTCCCAGGACAACCAGGGGGGCGATTTGAAAGAGGCTGGCGAAAGCCAGAATGGCGCATCCCACCAGGCTGAAGAACGCCGCCAGTAGAGAGAGACTCCTGCTCACAGGCTTAAATAAGCCGTACAAGAGAGCCGTAAGAGCGATATAACCCGCAGTCGCGACGAGCCCGGTTGCTATACCCAACCGAAATAGAGACTCGTGCGCCAGGATGTTGGTTGCTGTAGCCGCGGCGTCGCCATCTACAACAATCCCTTTCATGAAGAACACGCCGAGCACTGCCGTCAGAAAGTAAAGCAAATAGACGACACCGGTAATCCTGGCCCCTCGGCGCGGCGACGCTTCTGCCATCCCTACCATCGTTACCGGTGTGTTCATACTCTTTCCTCCCTATGCGAATTACTGAATCAAGTGCATGCGTATCAGATCGGTCCTTGATAGCGCCGCAGACGCACCGCCGCGGCCAGGAGTATCGCGGCAATGATCAATCCGAACCACAGACTCGGGTTGCTCAGGAATCTGCCTGGAGCGAGCTGTCCCAGCGGAATAAAATGCGCATCGATCGGGACGCCACTCTTGTCCTTGAGGTCGATAGCGCCCGCTGCGAAGCCAAGCAACCGGTCTTGCATCAGGAGGCCGAAATACGAAGTGTGGAACGCAATCTTTTCGAAGACGCCGATCACGATCAGCGGCAACACAGCCCATAGAAATGCCGCGCGCCGCGCCCAGCCTGAGACCAACAGAAACCAGCAGTAGATGGGCGCATGCCAGAGCGCAAGCACGGTCGTACTGTAGATCGTCACCAATTCCATCTCGAACAACGGCAACGTGGTCCACAGCGTCGCGGCGCCCGCGCCGTTCACCACCAGGAGCGCAAGGCTCACCAGGCGCATTGCCAGTTGCAGCGTAACCGTGAGCGCGATGACGAGCACCGGCAGAACCACCAGCGGGATGCTCGCCTTCGAGAGCACGGTCGTAAGATCGGACACCGGCAGCGACTTCCAGAACAGGATGCTGCGATCGCGGCGTTCGCCGTGCAGCCCGTCGAGCGAGTAGAAGATCCCGACGAGGAACGCGATCACCAGGATCAGCATGGCACCGTGGGCGTACGGCATGGCCAGCTCGATGCGCTGCTTCGCCGGGTCGAGCGCCGACAGCGCGCGCATGCTGCTCGGCAGCCAAATCAGGCTGATCAGGTAGCCGAGCATATAGACGGCGGCGGCGGCCAGTGGCGCGGTATGGATGGAGCGGTTCTCCCACAATTCCCGTCGCACCGACCAATACATGGGCCGCGTCGCCGCCATCGCAACAGGCGCGATTCCCTGTGCGTCCAGCGGAGACTCCGGCACGGCGTTCGATTGAGTATTCATCTATCTGGCCCCCTTATGCGGGCGTTTGACTAATTGCAAGCCGTTTAGATCGGTCCTTGATGCCGTCGCAACCGGACCGCGGCGGCCAGAAAACCCGCGGCGATTACCAGCCCAATCCACAGACCCGGCGTGCTCAGGAATGTTCCTGGGGTGATGTGTGTCGTTGCATCCATGGGGAAGGCGCCCGGCGGTGTGAAGCCGACCGACGGCGTGTCCCCTATCAAACGAGCCCCCACCAAGGCAGCGAAATGCGACGTATGGAAGACAAGCAGTTCGACACCGGCGATCGCGACTATCGGTAACGCCGCCCACAGCAACGTCGCACGGCGTGCCCACCCGGAAACCAGCAGCAGCCAGCAGTACACGGGCGCGGGCCAAAGCGTATGGGCCGTAAAAAGATGGTAGAGCAGCAGCAGCCACATCTGGACCACTGATAACTGTGTCCATAGCGTCGCGACATTTTTACCGCTCGCCAGCAGTACTGCGCTATTCAGCAGCAACATGATGAACTGCATGGCAACGGTGATCGCAAACGTGACCAGGGGCAGAACCACGAATGGAATGCTCGCCTTGGCGAGCACCGTGGTGAGATCGGAAACCGGCAGCGACTTCCAGAAAAGGATGCTGCGATCGCGGCGCTCGCCGTACAACGCGTCGGCACAATAAAAAACTGTAACCAGGATCAGGGTGGCCATCATCACCCCCGCCGCAATGTCGTATGGCTCGGCGATCGAGCTTTGTTGGTGCGGCGCGGGGAGCGTCGCTAGTCCATGCACCCAATGCGGACCAATCATGCTGATCACGAAGCCAAGCAGCGCCGCCCCGGCGGCGGCCAGCGGCGCGATATAGATGGAGCGGTTCTCCCACAATTCCCGCCGCACCGACCGATACATGGGCCAAGTCTCCGACATGACTGTGGCTGCGACTCCCTGCGAGCCGAAGGACTCGGGCATAGCGTTGGGTTGAGTCTTCATCTGGCAGTTCCTTGTGGCTGAGCGGCCTGATTGCCCGGCTTGTCGCCCAACAGGGCAACGAATAAATCGGCGATGCTCGGCGTGCGCATGTCCCCAAGCGCCGCGAGTTGCTGACGATCGAGTTTCTGATTAGCGCCATGATCGGGCTTCAGATCGAACAGCAGGATGCTGCGGCCGAGCGCCTGGCGCTCGTGAATCGGCTTGAGCGCCCGTGCTGCGGCGACGCGCTCGGGGTGCACCGTCACTTCCACATAGCGCGACTCGAATTCTTCCATGCTGCAATCGAGAACGATGCGCCCGCGATTGATGAACATTAGATCAGTCAGGACGTGCTGCACGTCCTCCACTTGATGAGTCGTCACCACGATGGTGCGGCTGCGGTCGAAGTAGTCGTTCAGCAGCGAATCGTAGAACTGCTTGCGATACAGGAGGTCAAGGCCAAGCGTCGGCTCGTCCAGCACCAGCAATTTCGCGTCAATCGCCATGACCAGCGCGAGATGCAGTTGGGTCACCATGCCCTTCGACAATTCCCTGACCTTGCTGGCGCGGCGGATGTCGGTCTTCGCCAGAAAGCCTTCCGCCTTCGCCCGGTCGAATCGCGGATGCACCCCGGCGACATAGTCGAGCGCCTGCGAAACCCGTATCCAGCGCGGCAGCACGGCGACATCGGCAATAAAGCAGACATCGCGCATGAGCTGGTCACGCTCGCTCCACGGGTCGCGTCCTAGCACCCTCAGTTCTCCTTGATAGGGAGTGAGGCCGACGATCGCGTTGAGCGCGGTAGTCTTGCCTGCGCCGTTGGGACCGATGAGGCCAAGGATGCGGCCCTCTGCGACACGCAAATCCACGCCGTCGAGCGCAATGGTTGTGCCGAAGGCCTTGCGCAGCCCGCGTGCTTCGATGAGTGTCATGGCTTCGGTTTCTCCTGTTCGTTATTCCCAACCTCCGACCCGGCATCCAACGACGACCGGCGGGGCGTGGCCCCATTCAGCAGTTCTTCCGCTTTCAGGCCGAGCCGCTCAATCGTTGCGTGAACCCTCGGCCATTCTTCCGCAAGAAACTTCTGGCGTTCGCCCTGCAGCAGCAGATTGCGCGCGCCCGCATTGATGAACATGCCCCGACCTCGCTTCGTCTCGACTAACTGCTCGTCAACCAGTTCCTGATAGCCCTTCAGAACCGTGAGCGGATTCACCCGATATTCGGCCGCGACATTGCGCACAGAGGGCAGCGGGTCGCCTTCCTTGAGCACGCCGTCGAGTATCATGGCGACGACGCGGTCGCGAACCTGGCGGTATATCGGCTGACTGTCGTTCCACTCACGGTCCATGATGTTTTCCCAGATGGCCCTTACCCGAAATGCGCTCCGTCAATTCTTCCGCTGCAGGTCGAAGTGCGCGTGGATCAGCTTGTCCTTCATCATGAACGTCCAATCCTCGGTGTGATGGTTGGCGTCGATGAGGGTGAACACGGAATGGTGCATGTGGTACTCCGGGTTCCCGCTGATGTCCTTGAGCTCGAACTCGACCGTCTTGCCATCGGCCGACATCTTGCCGGTCATGCGCGGGCGGTTCCCTGCATCGCAATAGTGAATCAGCGTGAGATCCTCTCCGTCCACATAAAACATCGTCACCGGATGATCGTACTTGGTCGCATCCAACGGCGTGCCTGCTTCCTGAAGCTCGTGCACCAGCGCGTTCCCTCTCGAGGTCACCCGCAGCGAGACGTGAAGCTTGGCGCCTGACATCTCCGGTGCATCCGGGACGGTGACGGGGCCTTCCCACTCTCCCGCCAGACTCTTTATGGTTGTGAAGGACTTTTGGGCCTCGGACAGCACCGGAGCCACGGAGGACTTTTGCGCCTCAGACTCCACAACCGGCTTCTGCGCGTCGGACTGCGCGAAAGCCACCGTGGAGAGCGACATCAGAACAACGGATAGCATCAATCGATGGGATTTCATTTTTATTCTCCTCATTCTCTTTTCTTTCGCTTTTTATCTTTTCCGGGCAACTTGGTGATCTCTTGCCTCTAGTGATGTAGTTAACTACAACACTATAATTAATGTCAAGTCTTTTTTTTGGATTTTTTTGTTGGTGCCGCCACATACGCTATCAGGTTTAGAAACAATGGCTTGAAAGCGAAGCGATGCTGGACGCAATTGTTGCCTTCAACGGTCTCAGCCTTGGGTGACCCCGTATTTGGCAAGAACTGGGGTGGCGCCCGGCTCGCCGCTCGCGGGCGTTCACTGGGAGATCTAAGTAGTCGATTCGAACCCGGCGGTCGCCGAGAATGGATCACTCAAGATTTTCTTGCAGGAATCTTCGTTTTGGGCGAGGTCGGGCCTCGGCCCCGCCCGGAGAGGTTGTCTTTGCAGCTAGAGTGAAAGGGTTTCACTTTTCTGCAAGGCCCTGCTCTCCCTGACGATTTGAGCATGCCGGAAACACTCCGCCAGGTGGTCGTTCACCATGCCCACGGCTTGCATGAAGGCGTAACAAATCGTCGAACCCACGAAACTGAAGCCGCGCTTCTTCAACTCCTTGCTCATGGCGTCCGACTGTGCGGTGCGCGCTGGCACCTCCCCAGCAGAACGCCGTTTGTTGATTACAGGCTTGCCACCGACGAATTGCCAGATATAACGGTCAAAGGAGCCAAACTCATCCCGCACTTTCAGAAATGCCTGTGCATTTCGCACGCTGGAGGCGATCTTCAGCCGGTTGCGGATGATGCCGTCGTCCCGCAATAAAGTCTGAATTTTGCGCGGGCCGTAAAGCGAAATCTTCGCCGGATCAAAACCGTCGAACGCGGCACGATAGTTTTCGCGCTTGCGGAGAATCGTGTCCCAGCTCAGGCCGGCCTGCGCGCCTTCCAGCATGAGAAATTCAAACAAAGTCGCATCGTCATGCGCCGGCACGCCCCATTCCTCATCGTGATAACGAATGGCAAGCTCATTCTGTGCCCAGGAGCAGCGAACAGGACCAGCGGATTTCGTTTTCATCGCGTGGGTATCACAGGCAGAATCGTGTAGGACGGGTCCGAGACCCGTCCCCACGCGGACTGTTTCACTACTCCAGCGACTTCGGATCAGAACGATTCTTTGGACTCTTGTTGTCCAGCAGCGACACCAGTTCCTCCGCAGAAGCCGGCGTTTTCACTTTGCCTAGCCGGATAATGTCTCTGGCGCTGAGCTCCTGTCCATAAAGATTCTGATTCGCGCTGCCGTCGGAACGCAGCGTCGAACCCTCCAGTGAGACTCCAGCGAACAACCCTTTCGCTCGCGAATAGGAGAGAATCTCAGCATTCATAACTATGTCGGTGGCGCTCTCCGCGTCCCGTCCCTTGGGGCCAGCCGCCGCCGATGCGTCCGCGCCCAGCTTCACCTTGCTGGAGAGCAGCGAATTTGCCCCTTTCGGATTCATCACCAGCAATACAAAATCCGTAGCCTCGCCGCCCAACTGAAATCCGATGCTGGCGCCTTCCAGGGCATACAACGCGGGCGGTCCCCACGGGCCCGTGTAGTGCAGCCCGCTGCGGCAAATCATCACTCCGCGGCCGTAGCTGGCCCCGACCCCAAACGCGGCCTTCTTCACTGAAGGCAGAACAATCAGGCATTCCGCTTTATCGAGCAAATCCTGCGGAATGTCGTCGGGGATGTTCAGAATCTCTTTCAGTACTTCTCCCGACTCCCGCACCCGCTCTTCTTCCTTGGTCTCGGCAAAAGCAACAGCAGGCAGCAAAGCACACAGCAAGAGTAGAGTAATCAGCGTCTTCATAGTCCTCCTGTGGTTGTAATGATCATTGTAATCCGTGCCAAAGAAAATGCTAGGCAGTTGCAATGCCAGAGTGTAGGTGCGCGAAGGTGCCGCCGGAGGCCCTGACCCTCCGTGTGCTCCTTTTGTAACTTGGCAGAAAATAAAGCGTCTCCTACAGTCAGGGAACGGAAACCGCTTTAGGCGGGCACTTCGGCCCATCACGTGCATCCACGTCGCTTGGATGTGTGCGTCGAAGCTGGAAGTTTAGAGAAGCCAAGACTGGTCGGGAATGAAGTACACAAGGCCGTGTATATTTCTCTTGCTGTTGTCAACGGCTGTAACTTTGCCGCTGCTGGGCCAGTCTGTGGTTCCGCAATCCGGATCTCTCCCCGCGGCCAGCAGTTTTGTCTCCTCAGGTTCTTCCGCCGACATTGACGACCCCGGCGATTCCGTCCTCGTCATCAAAAAGCGGGTGGATGAAGTCAATGTGCTATTCATCGCCACCGACAAGCATGGCAAGTTTGTCCGCAACTTAAACCAGGCTGACTTTGCCATCCTCGACGACCACAAGCCCCCGCAGGCGATTGTCAAATTCCGCCGTGAAACCGATCTGCCCATCGAACTCGGATTGCTCATCGACACCAGCGGCTCCGTCCGCACCCGCTTCGATTTCGAGCAGCAAGCCGCCGGCGGTTTCCTGCAAAGCCTTCTACGGCCGGGTTTCGACAAAGCTTTTGTGATGGGTTTCAACACCCACACTCAAATCGCTCAGGACTTCACCGACAACGTCAAGCTGCTCGAGGCCAGCATCGGCAACCTGCACAACGGCGGCGGCACGGCGCTCTACGACGCCATTTATCGCGCCTGCCATGACAAACTCATCAAAGGCGAAACCGATCATCCCGTGCGCCGTGCCGTGGTCGTTGTCAGTGACGGCGAAGACAATCAGAGCGAGTTCAGCAAGGCCCAGGCCATCGAGATGGCGCAACGCGCCGAAGTAATTATCTATGCCATCTCCACCGATGACAGCGGCCTGATTCTGCGCGGCGACAACAACCTCGAACAACTGGCGGACGCCACCGGCGGACGCGCTTTCTTTCCCTACAAGATGAAGGATGTCAGGAACTCGTTTTCAGCCATTGAAGACGAGCTGCGCAGCCAGTATGTGATTTCCTATCACCCCGCCGATTTCGAAGCCGACGGACGCTTCCGACCCATCGAGATCACCGCTCTGAAAAAGAATCTCCAGGTCCGCGCCCGCAAAGGCTACTACGCCCCCCGCCAGTAAGAATCTTTACATCACTTACTGGAGGAGGTCATCCCGAAGTCCCCGCGTTCTCACCAGCGGAGCGAGAGCCTGCCCTGAGCGAAGTCGAAGGGGATCTGGCGCGGAGCTACACGGATCTTCCGCCCTCTACTTCCCCTGTAGCAACCCAAACACACTCAACGTATCCACCGCCGGAACATACACTTTGCCGTTGGCAATCGTCGGAATGGTAAATTTCACTGCTCCCCCCGGATTATCCCGCGAGCTGTTCATGCCGCTGTTGTAGAACTCCGTCGCGAGATTCGTCGCATCAAACGCATGCAGTGTGGCCGAGCCGCTGCCGTAATCGTCGGTCTGCAACACCCAGGCGATGGCATCGCTGTCGCTATTAGCCGAAATTGACACCGTGGGACCCGGAAACCCAAAAAAAGTCTGCGATTGCGAAACCGCGGTCGGCGAGAGCAACCCGGTGGTGCTGTCAAACGTGTACAGCCTCAAATAGTCATCACTGCCGCCAAAATAGACATTGTTGTTCCACCAGCTCGGCGAAGCCCACAATCCCCCAATCGCATTCTCCAGGTCCTGCACAATCTGGTTGCTGCTGGAGTTGTAGTGTCCCATGTGCGTGCGATCCATCAGGTAGATGGACCCTTCCTTCCCCACTTCCAGGGCCAGGAACTCATGCGGCGCGCCCGCGCCCTGGTCAGGCAGCAACAGCACCCCGCCCGAACCCACGTCCTCGTCGGCTCCGGAGAGCGATAGCTGGTTATATGGAGTAAAGAAGTCGAGCACTTGAAAGCGATTGCCCGTGGGCGGCGACAGCTTCACGATGCTGTCGCCAAAATCGTCTCCACCCTTGGGCCCGTCATACGTGCCATTTCCCGTAGCCAAAAAAATATCGGTTCCGTCCGACGCCAGGCCCGTACCGCTTTGCCACACCCCGGCAAGTCCGCCATCGGGAGACGAATTCCACACCCCAACTTGCGCGAGCGTGCTTTCGTTGTAGGCCATCACCCACCCGTGATACGGCTGATTGTCGCAGTGCGATGCCCATCCGATGACCACGTTGCCATTCAACAGCAGCAATCCGGGGCGCTGCGCCTCGCGCAGCGGATTGAACCCGACCACCCCGTTGGTGCCCCCTTCGCCGGTTCCTTTCACCTTGGCCCCAATGGCCACCGGCGATCCCGGCTGCTCCGCTCCAGTGAGAATATTCAGGGCGTGCAGACGATGAAAAATCCTGCCGTTCTCGTCCGTCTTGGCGATCACAAACAAAGTATTGTTGCTGGGGTCAATGACCGGAGTGCTGGTGACACCGATCTCCGGCGTGATGTCGCCGCAACCGACAGTAGAACTCGATACCGTGTTTATCCCCTTCGCGGGGTCAATGAAACTGGTCTGCCATAGCGGCGACGCATTGATCCCGGTATTGCTGTCGGCGTCGAATGCATACACGCTGTCATGCTCCGTGGCCACGAACACCACATTGTGTGCCGCGCCGTTGATCGTGAGATTCGGAACATATAGCGGCTGCGCGTAAGCGTATCCATCCAGCGTCTGCGAAAACAGCTTGCCGAAGCTGTTCACATTCACGTTCGCCGGCGTCAGAATGGTCTCACTCAAGTTCTGTCCGGTCCGGCTGTTGTCGTTCTTGGAGGTGCTCACGGTGACCTGAGCCTGGGCCGAGATCCAAACCAGACCACTGGCCAACCAACACAGGACTGCAATGCGAATCAACTTCATACGTATCCCCTTACTGGTGCAAAGGCGGTGGTGAAAAACAGTCTTGTCTGGGGGGCAGAACCATGTCAAGCCTGATGTGCGCCCAAGACGATCTTTGGTGAAAGTCCGCTGGTTTCGTCCTCCGGGCGCGCAACCAAACTCAAAGCAGTCGAAGGTTGGGTAGTGGGAGGGACTGCCTACTCAACCGCTTAGTGTCCTATCTCCAGCGGGCTGCCGTCAAGGAGCAACTCCGGATGGAGACGTTCTTCTCTATTGCGCTGCTGATTCGTCAGGCTAACAATGCTCAAGTGCCTTTATTAGTGGCGTCGGCAAGGTCATTGCAAATCACGGAGTCAGCTTGAAAACCACTCCGCATCCGTTCTGCCCGAAACTATTGCATGGTCCGGAGCCTCCCTCGGCAGTGGTCCCATAAAGATTCCCCGCAGTGTCCAAAACCAAACTTGCGCTGGGAAATGCCCCGTCCGCACCGCCCGTAAAGCTGTAAAGCACGGTCAAGATGCCAGACGTATCCAGCTTGAACACTGTTCCGCAGCCGCTTCCGTAAAGTACGCATGGTCCGCTGCCGCCGTAAAACGTGGTTCCATAAAGGTTTCCTGCTGCGTCCCGGACCAAGCCTGCCGCAGGCTTTGCACCGTCCCTTGCTCCTCCACTAAAACTGTGCAGCACAGTCACACTCCCGTTCCTATCCAGCCTAAACACCGTTCCAAGATTGTAAGCCCCACCCCCGTAGGTGGTGCTGTACAGGCGGCCTGCCGCGTCCTGGATCAGAGCCGCTTCCGGGTATTCCCCGTCCGTGGGTGACCTGAACTGGTAGAGCGCGATCCCTGTGCCGGTCTTATCTAGACTAAAGACGGTTCCTCGATAGCCGAACCCGCCGCTACTGACCGTACCGTACAGGCTGTCGCCGTTGGTGATCACACCTGCATCTGGCCCGTCCCCGTCGAGTCCCCCCGTGAAGCTGTGGAGCACGGTCTCTTTGCCGCTTGGTTCCAGCTTGTATACCGTTCCGTTGTCGTAGACACCCCCTAGGAAGGTGGTGCCATAGAGATTGCCCGCTGCGTCCCAAACCACTCCCGCGTATGGTGAATACCCGTCTGGGCGCGTGCCTGCATGGAAACTCCAGAGCACAGCTTCAGTATTGGTGGCGTCTAGTTTGAAAACCGTCCCACCGTCGGAACCGCCGCCCGCGGCGGTGGTGCCGTAGAGGTTGCCTGCCGCGTCCCAGACCAAGCCCGCAGCCGGATAGCGCCCGTCGTTGCAATTCGGCTGAGAACAGAAGTTGTAAAGCACGGTCTCATTGCCACCCGTATCCACTTTGAACACCGTTCCGAAGTTGGACGTGCCACCGCTATTGGTTGTGCCGTACACGTTTCCCGCCGCGTCCAGGACCACACCCCCGGGACTTGCTCCGTCCTTTCTCTTTCCAGCGAAGCTGTGAAGCACCGTGTAAGTCTGCCCCTGTGCCGATTGCGTCGCAACCATCCCTATCAGCACGACAGCAAATGCCAGCGCGGTGCTTGCAGTTCGCACTCCCAAAATCCAGCCTTGGCGTCGTATGAGGCTCGTCATAATCGCCCTCCTGTTCGACGCCAACATCCTATCCCTGCCCCACAAATTGTCAACGAGACTTTCGACCCCTGAGACGCCCATGGAACTGTCGGCCATTGTCCAACCGAGCACACGACACCCTAATATCCCTCACGCCCGGATCGAGAGCCAGTGCTACAATTTCACATAGAAAAGGTTTGGGAAGGGCACGGCTTTTCAGCCGTGCCGCTACGATCAACAAAAATGCGGGCTTTGGCTCTTGAGAGTGACCGATCTCCCCGGCGGCCCGTGCAAGATCGGCCCATGCGGACGTTCTTATGTCAGGTGAACGGTTGAAATTCGCATTCATTTCCTTGACGGTATTTGCCTGTCTATTGGCCGGATCTGCTCGTGCCGACCAGCAGCAGCATCACAAGAAAGCTCACGTCAAGAAGCCGCAGCCGACAGTGCAACCGGCTCCCGCGCCCGCCCCACCGCCCGCGCCGCTAACGCTTCAGCAGCAGCCGGCGGCGCCGCCGCAGGTGACGTTTCAAAATGGCCAATTGACCATCACCGCCCCCAATTCCGTGCTCGGAGAAATTCTCCGCGCCGTGCGCAGCCACACCGGAGCCAGCGTAGATGTTCCGCCAAACGCCACCGAACGCGTGGTTGGGCGTTTCGGTCCCGGCCCCGCCCGCGACGTATTGGCCGCGCTGCTCAACGGATCCCATTTCAACTACGTGATGCTGGGTTCGGCCGCTAACCCAACCGAGCTCGACCGCGTGATTCTGATCTCCAAGTCAGGCGAAACCGAACCGGCCGCTCCCGTCAGCCAGGCCAGCGCCGCTGTTCCGCCGCCGCCGGCTCCTCTGCCTGCCGGGACAGTCGCTTCCGCAGAGCCGACCATGACCGACGACGAGGACCCATCCCTGCAGGACCAACAGGTGGAGGACGAGCAGGCCCAGGAAGACGCCAACGCCCAGCAGCAGGGGCAACCGGGGAATCCGCCGCCCGGTGTCAGGACTCCGGAACAGCTCCTCCAGGAAATGCAACAGCGCCAGCAGCAGGCACAGCAGCAACAGCAACAACAGCAGCAGGGAGGAACGCCGCCACCCTATCCAACGCCGCCTGGAATCGCGCCCCCCGGCATGCCGCCGTTTCAGCCTCAAGCTCCGCAGTGAGCGGCTCAGTTATTCATAAAGTGACGAGCAAACTCGACCGCTTTCTTCTGCTGCTGGTTCTCCAATTGGTCGCTGTTCTCAGCCCGCTCTTGCCCGCTCAATCTTCTTCGCAAAGTCCCCCCGCACCGCATTACAAGATTGTCCCGCTCCCCCTCCGGCCAGCCCACATCAGCAATTCAGGCGAAGTCGCAGGCAGCATGGAGTCCAATCGCCCCGCGGTTTGGAGCACGCAAAACGGCTTGAGGAGGCTCAAGCCGGCAAACGGTTTCTCGCTTGGCGAAGCCCGAGCCTCAAACTCAAAGGGACAAGTAGTCGGATCGGTGATGACCAACGACGAGAGCAGCTCCCGCGCTTTTCTCTATGAGCGCGGCAAGTGGGTTCTGCCGTCTGCGGAAAACTCCAAGGCGCTGGCCATCAACGATGTCGGCGATGTAGCCGGCCAGGCCATCGTGCACGGAAAAGTCCCCAGCACTCCAGTGCTGTGGAGCCAGGGCACGGCTCTCGACCTGGGCGGCTGCTGCGGAGGCATCGCCAACGCGCTCAACAACCGCGGCCAGGTGGTTGGCCACCTCTACGACACCGGAGGGCGCTATCGCGCCTTTCTCTGGGATCAGCCCCACGGCATCCAGTTCCTTGGGCCCGCCGATAGCTTCAGTTCCGCCATCGCCATCAACGATCAGGGATACATCATCCTGCAGGAGTTCGACAGAGGACTCTTTTTGTATAAAAACCCAAATACGTCCGTTCAAATCGTCACTCCTCCAAAATTTCCCGCTGAAGTTCGAGCCATGAATAACAAGAATGTAGTGGTCGGCGCTTACGGCCCGTTTTCCGACGCCAATCACGCCTTTCGCTGGGATGAGAAGAATGGATTTGTCGATCTGAACAATCTCATTCCGGCAAATTCCGGCTGGAAATTAGAAGCCGCCACCGGCATCAACGATCAGGGACAGATTGTCGGCGTAGGCGATTACAAGGGAGACGACGATGCGGGCTTCTTGCTGACTCCTGAGGATGCACCACCAAACAAGCCTTAGAGTCTCTAACAAAATCCTCGCTGCAGCGGAAAGCCGCCTCCACGAAGAGGCGGCCTTCGCATTCGGCATTGCTACTACGGCTTGACGACGAATTTCTTGTTGCTCTTTAACGTGCCCCTAGGTGTCGTCACCGTCACAAAACCGGTGGTCGCACCAGTTGGTACGGTGGTCTTGATCAAGGAAGGCAAGACCACTTTGAAGACCGCCGCCGTGCCGTTAAACGTGAGTTTCGATCCTGCAGTGGTGCTTGCCATCATCGCCCTCCCCCTTAAGGCGGGTCCTGATTGGCTGGCGGGCGGAGGCATATGAGGCAAGTTAAGGCGCGCGGGCCCTGAATCGTACTCAGAGCCCTCGGCCCTTCTTGTTGTTTCACAGCCCGTTGGCGTTGGAAAGCACCCAAACCTCCGAATAGTTATAGGTTCCTCCACTCCCTATGCCGCCGAATATGATCATCTTGTTTGTGTTTGGGTTGTAAACCGCGCTTGCAAAATAGCGCGGATTCGGATAAACACTCAGGGACTGACCGATCTGGGCCCATGCCGGGCTTCCCCCCAAACCGTTGGCATCGGAAAGTACCCAAATGTCGCCGTACACGGTACCGTTCTGGTTGTTCCCACCGTAGATTGTCATGCGATTGTTTACCTGGTCGTACACAGCAACGTGGGCTTCCCTCGGCCCGGGTAGGGTTCCTGAGGGAGACAGTTGGGTCCAGGCTGGGGCTCCGCCAAGGCCGTTGGCGTTTGAAAGCGTCCAAACACCGTTTGTGTCAGTGCCCTGCACGCCTTCCGTAAAGCCGCCAAATACGATCATCACCTTGTTCGTGGAGTCGTACACGGCCGTGGTGTATTCGTTACCGGAGGGGGACGATCCGGACGGCGTCAGCTGTGTCCAAGTCGGAGTCCCACCCTCACCATTTGCGTTGCTTAGAACCCAGACATCGTTTTGGCCTGAGAAGCAATTATCGCCGGCGAAAATCGTCATCGTGTTAGAACTGGGATCGTACACGGCCGTCTGATGCTCCCGTGCCGGTGGTGGGCCTCCCGCAGTGGAGAGCTGGATCCACGCCGAGGCTCCGCCGTTTCCATTGGCGTTTGTCAGGACCCAAGTGTCGTTGGTGCACCCGCCGTTAGTACCGCCAAAAACAATCATCCGGTTACTTCCGGGGTCGTAGACTGCGGAGGCAAATGCCTTGTTGGGTCCGGGCGCTGTAGGCTTAACCTGCGTCCAGCCCAACCTGCCGCCGCCCGCTTTGTCGAGGCGCCAGACATCATTGAAATCCCCGTTGCCGGGGTCGCCCGCGTCTTCGTTTCCGTTGGTTTGACCGCCGAAGAGGATCATGCGGTCCGTGGCAGGGTCCAAGACCACTGCTGGGTCGCCGCGTGAAACCGGCCCTGAGGGAACCCACTGCTGTGCCCGCCCAACTCCCACGAGGCCGCAGAGACATATTGTTAGAAACAGAAATTTCACCGGGCGCGGTCCCGTAAGAGCAATGTGGCGCTTCTTCACCGTCGAATTTTGGTTGCCGTTCGCACTTCCTTGCATCGTCTCCTCCTTTTTTGTAATCAACTCAAAACGGCAACCATGATAGCCCTGCGGTGGAAGATGTCAATGGGGCCGTTCGGCCCTATTTCAGGAGACGGCGAAGCCAGGTGGTGCTCATGGATTGTGTCATTCTAGCGGGCAAGGTCTGACGGAGGGTTTGATTGCGAAGTGGGGTTTTGTTAGGGCTTCTAAACTCTAGTCGCCGCCGGCGTGGGCCCGATTGGCCATTAGTGTTGCCGGTCTGGGTTCGGGGCGCGGCGCGAGCGCGTAAAGGATTCCGAGAACCACCCCGTATGCGGCAATGATTCCTGCGGCCAAAACCGTCACGACCGTAAAAGACAGTATGAAAGCACTCAACCAGCTACCCAAATTCCGCCCGCTTTCCTGTATTAGTGCGACAATTGCCGCAAATTAAGGCGTTTTTCCCGCCCGCGCTTTCTCAATCTACCCGCGTTGACGCTTACTACTATTGACAATTAAGATACGTGAGTAGAACTGCGCTCCTCTACTTTCCAACATCTCTGTGGACCCGTCCACGTTACGGAAGGGCAATCTTCGTCGGTTTTATGGCCATTACCAAGATCTCAGTGCGCGGGGCGCGCCAGCATAACCTCAAAAACATTGACGTAGATATCCCCCGTAATAGCCTGACGGTAATCACCGGATTGAGTGGCTCCGGCAAGTCTTCCCTGGCCTTTGACACCATTTACGCCGAGGGCCAGCGCCGCTACGTGGAAACGCTCTCCGCCTACGCCCGCCAGTTTCTCGATCAGATGGAACGCCCCGATGTGGATGCCATTGACGGCCTGAGCCCCGCGATTTCCATCGAGCAGAAGACCACCAGCCGCAGCCCTCGTTCCACGGTCGGCACGATCACTGAAATCTACGACTATCTTCGTCTTCTATTTGCCTCTATCGGGGCGCCCCATTGCCCCCGCTGCGGCCGTGCTATCGCCCGCCAGTCAGCCGATCAGATCGTTCAGCGCGTGATGGCGCTGACTCCCGAGGATCGTGTTATGGTGCTCGCGCCTATCGTTCGCGGGCGAAAGGGCGAATTCAAAAAAGAAATGGAGCAACTCGTCCAGCACGGTTTCTCCAGGGCGCGCGTGGATGGCGAACTGGTGAATCTCGAAGACGACCTCGCCCTCGACAAGCGCAAGAACCACACCATCGAAGTCGTCATCGATCGTTTGCTGGTCAAGCCCGGAATCGAGCACCGCCTGGAATTGGCCGTCGGCCTGGCCATGAAACTGGCTGGCGGCCTGGTACAGGTTTCTGTGGTAGGCGGCGAAGAGCAACTCTACTCGGCCCGGCTCGCCTGCCCCGACTGCGATGTCAACGTGCCGCAACTGGAGCCGCGGTCGTTCTCCTTTAATAGCGCATACGGCGCCTGTCCCGAATGTCACGGCCTCGGCAGCCGCTATGATTTCGATCCAGCTAAAGTCATTGTGGACTGGTCCAAGCCTTTGCTCGATGGCGGCCTGGGACCGGGATCGGCCTCCCAAAACCTGATTCGCATGCTCCAGATCACGGCCACCGCCCACGCTTTTGACCTCAGCACTCCCTTCGAGAAATTCCCCGAGAAACTTCAGAATCTCCTGCTCTATGGCGAAGCCGGCAAAAGCGGCAAAACCGGATTTACGGGAATTCTTGGCTATCTCCGGCGCGCCTCAGAAGAGTCAACGTCAGAAGGCTATCGCGAATGGTTGATGGACTACATGTCGGCCAGCGAGTGTCCCGTGTGTCATGGCAAGCGCTTGCGCCCCGAAAGCCTGGCCGTGAAAGTCCACGGCACGTCGATCGCCGATTTCACTTCTCTGCCGGTTTCACGCGCACTCGAAGTTGCCAGGAAAATCCATCTCGCCGGACGCGAAGCCATCATCGCCGGACGCATCGTCGCAGAGATTGTCGAGCGCTTGCAGTTTCTCGATGCCGTCGGATTGGGCTACATCTCGCTCTCTCGTTCCGCCGCGACGCTATCCGGGGGCGAAGGCCAGCGCATTCGCCTGGCGACCCAGATCGGCTCCAAATTGCGCGGCGTGCTCTATGTGCTCGATGAACCTTCCATCGGCCTGCATCATCGCGACAACGGGCGTCTGCTGAAAGCGCTCGAAGAGCTGCGCGATCTCGGAAACACCGTTCTCGTCGTCGAGCACGATGAGGAAACCATCCGCCGGGCAGACTATGTGGTTGATCTCGGTCCCGGCGCCGGTCGGCACGGCGGTGATCTGGTCGCGCACGGCACGCCAAAGCAAATCGAGCAGGCGCCCGGCTCGCTGACCGGAGCCTACATGTCCGGCAAAGTCCGCATCCAGATGCCGCCACGGCGCTCGCCAAATGGCGGAGGTGTCACCGTTCTGGGCGCTCGTGAAAACAATTTGAAGAACCTCGACGTCACATTCCCCTTGGGAGTGATGACGGTCGTGACCGGAGTTTCCGGCTCCGGCAAATCCACTCTGGTGAATGACATTCTCTACCGCGCCCTCGCCAAAAAGCTCTATCGCTCGCGCGAGGAAGCGGGCGCGCACAAAGCAATTTCCGGGGCTGAGAACATTGATAAAGTCATCCGCATTGACCAGTCGCCCATCGGCCGCACCCCGCGCTCCAATCCCGCCACCTACACCGGAGTCTTTTCGCAAATTCGCGATCTCTACGCCATGCTGCCGGAATCGCGCGAACGCGGCTACAAGCCGGGACGATTCTCCTTCAATGTTTCCGGCGGACGCTGCGAAGCCTGCCAGGGCGAAGGCCAGCGCCGCATCGAAATGAATTTTCTCCCCGATGTGTACGTCCTCTGCGAGGTCTGCGGCGGCCGCCGCTACAACCAGGAAACCCTCGCCGTGAAATACAAAGGATATTCGATCGCCGACGTGCTCGAAACTCCCGCTTCCGACGCGCTGCAAATCCTCGAAAACATTCCCCAGGTAAAACAAAAGCTGCAAACGCTGGTGGACGTCGGCCTCGGCTATCTTCACCTCGGCCAGTCCGCGGTAACGCTTTCTGGAGGCGAAGCCCAGCGCATCAAACTGGCCCGCGAGTTGAGCAAGCGGCAAACCGGAAAGACTCTGTACTTGCTCGACGAGCCCACCACCGGCCTGCATTTTGACGACGTTAAGAAGTTGCTCGACGTCCTGCACCGCCTCACCGACCTCGGTAATACTATCGTCATCATCGAGCACAATCTGGATGTCATCCGCAACGCCGACTGGATCATCGATCTCGGCCCCGAAGGCGGCGAAGACGGTGGCCGTCTGGTCGCGCAGGGCTCACCCGAAACAGTCGCGCGCAGCAAGAAGTCCTACACCGGCCAAGCCCTGGCAGAGTATTTCGCCAGGCTGCGCGAAGAGCACCAGAGTTCCATCGCATGATGTCAACCCCAAACCGCACCGCATACGTTTTCATCTTCGACGGTTTTGCAGATTGGGAACCCGCCTCCGCAATGGCCGAACTGCGGCGCACTTTCGGCTTTTCCGTCAAGACGTTCGCTCTTGCAACCAATCCCATCGTGAGCATGGGCGGGCTAAAAGTGACACCCGATCTGCATCTGCGAGAAATCCGTCGAGACTCGCCGGACGTCCTCATTCTTCCCGGCGGCGATGCGTGGATGCGCGGAGAAATCCAAGAAATAACTCACCTTATAACCGCCGTCCATGGGCGACATCCAGTTGCCGCGATTTGCGCCGCGACGCTCTCCCTGGCACATGCCGGCCTGCTCAACCATCACCGCCATACCAGCAACGGAGATGGCTTCATCGCCAAATACGTCTCCGCATACACCGGTCGTGATCTCTACGTAAAGTCGCCCGCTATAAGAGACAGAAATGTAATCACCGCCAACGGCCTTGCTCCTTTTGCATTTGCTGCGGAAATATTCCGCGCCGTCGCCCCCGACCGGGCGAATGACATTGCAACCTACGAGGCGCTTTATTCGCGCGGCCTGCTGGACGATTGAAACTCTGGCACTGGTTTCGACCCCTAACTTTCTTGTCATCCCGAGCAAAGCGAGGGATCTGCAGTACTGGAGGAATCTCGTGGAAACTGCTGCATATGCGCTGTACCGGGTGGCGACGCTGATAGAGTATTCATTAGACCGCTTCCAGTGTCTTCGCCTCCCAACCCGTCATTCGCTCCAGCGCCGCCGTCAACTCCGGAACCGCCGCCGCTCCCATCGCCCGCTGACTCCGAAAATCCCTCCTGGAGCGGTTGGGAAGTTCTGCAGATTGTCGCCCTGGCCCTGGTCTCGATTTCTGTTTTCTTACTCGTCGTCGCGGTGGCGGCCCGACGGTGGCTCTTTCCCAACCTTCCATTGGTGGAAGTCGCCAAGATTCCACTGCTCACCGTCGTCGCCCAACTGTTGGGGTACCTTATGGTTCTTGGCTTCATGGTCTCGCTGGTCAAGCGCCGCCCAGGCATTTCATTCTGGCGCGAGATTCGCTGGAATTGGCCGAAGAACGCGTCCGTCTATTTGCTTGCCGGCGTGGCGCTGTCGTTCGGACTGCAAGCTGTGGCGCATTTTCTGCCCATGCCCAAAGAGCTGCCCATTGACCGCTTTTTTCAGACCTCGAGCGAGGCCTGGGTCTTGTCTTTTTTTGGAGTCACCGTGGCCCCATTCATGGAGGAATTATTCTTCCGCGGCTTCCTCTATCCGGTGCTGGCGCGCCGCCTCGGCGTAGTGATCGGCGTGCTCTTGACGGCGGCAGGATTTGGCTTGATCCACGCCCCTCAACTGGGACGCGCCTGGGGTCCGGTACTGGTAGTGTTCCTGGTCGGCTTGGCGCTGACCATTACGCGAGCCGTTAAAAAATCTGTCGCCGCCGGCATGCTGATCCATATCGCCTACAACGGCACGCTCTCTCTGCTCATCTTCGGCGCCAGCGACGGTTTCCGCCATCTGGAAAAGCTGAACCAATAAACGAGGGCGCTGGTTGTTTGCCAGAGGTTGACCCCGGAAACATTTTCAGCAACCTTTTCACGGGCAACTTGGAGGAACCATAATGCCACAAGCGCCTGCGGCCGGTGCTCCTAATGGGAAGAGTGTTATGCAAAACGCTTGACTGCCGGGTGGGCAAGAACAAACTCCACTCCCAATCCAACCAGCGGCGATTCTGCTACCAAGGAGTGCACCCAAAGCACCTCCCAAATAAAAGAACAAGAGTTTTGGTTCAAACGCCTTGGGCATCAGCCAAGCTCCAAGCAAGGCGAACGCCAATCCCAACGTGCCGCCGATCACAACTTTCGCCACCGTGGCTGCCGTGCCAGAGAAGCACATAATGGCCGCGAAAGGAAAGCCGGGCGCGACTCCCGGCGGTGGTGGACTGAATGTTTGGTAATAAACCGGCATCGGCTCTCCTTGAAGCACCACCAGCCCGCTTCTAAATTGCCCCGTCATATCGCGGAAAACGGAGTCGCAACTGGCGCTCGGCTCAACCGTCGGACAAAAAATAATAACGCTCGACTTAGCCGCCTGTCACCTTATGGTGCGTTGCTGGTGTCTCAGTTTCCAATTTTCGGCCATGCAAGGACGACCGGCTGCTATTTCTTCCCCGCGTCAGCAGGCGGCGTCCACGTAAAGCCGTGAAATCCGCTTGTGTCGCTGAACGTGCCCACTGCTTCGCCGTTGCTGCTCACACTCGCGACCGAAGTGTAGTTTGATCCCGGAAACCGGAGGGTGGTGAGCCGTCTCCCGTCGTAAACAAACCCGGCTGTGATTGCGGGCGAGGCACTGTAGTAGCCAGCAAGTAAGTTCCCGGCTGGATTGATCCCTTGTACCACCACGCGTGTCGCATTTGGGATAGCTATTCTCGCGTAGCCGTCAGGGGTATATAAAAAGCTGACAGATTGCCTGCTGTTTGAGCGCATATACCCTACAAGGTCGTTTGAAGCGGCGATGCCCGAGACGTAAACGCTGAGTGTCCCAACCGGTGGCGTGGTTCGGCATTGTGAGCCAGCCAGGGTAAAGCCCGTCGCATATTCGCTCTCAGTGAAACCCGCGATCACGCCTGCGTTGTTTATGGCGTCCGGCACTACGTCGCTGCCATTGCACGTAAGTTCGACAAAGGTCCGAGTTGGAATGTCATACAGGAATCCCACGAACGGGCGGGATGACGTCTCTCCTACCACCTGGCCGACGTCATTCATGTCGTAGAGGAAGGTCCCCGGTGCGCCGGGGTAGTCAATCTCGGTGTAAACGCCGCCGCTCAGCAGATATCCATGCCACACGGAGACTACGTCCTCGTAGAATCCGGAGACATCTCCAGCAGCGTCGACGCCCCAAACCTCGGTGTAAATCGACCCCGGATAATCAATCTGCGTGTACGTTCCTTGCGCCAGTGCCAGCGGCGCGGTTGCGAGCAGCAACAGAGCTGCGAATGCCAGTCTGCTCATCTTCATAGCTCAAACCTCCCGATGCGAGAATCCCGCATCTTCATTACTTCACTCGAAACACAACGTTGCTCGTGAGCGTGCCGCTAGGCGTGGTCACTTGAACCTTGCCGCTGGTCGCGCCGGTCGGAACGTAAGTCTTAATTTCGGTTGGCGAGACTATTGTGAACGTGGCCAAGGTGCCATTAAAGCTTACGCTGGTTGCCCCCGTCATACGGTCGCCCATAATAGTGACCTTTGATCCTACAGGGCCGACCGTGGGCAGTGTTTCTACGAAGGGGTGAAGCCCCAAAGAAAGGCTGAAGATCGTACCCTTCCCTTGTGTCCCACCTCCATTGGCTGTGCCGTAGAAAACCCCGTTGGTGGCTTGAACCAGCGCGCCGGTAGGCTGGAAACCATCGGCGCCATCGAAGCTATGCAGGGTCGTCAGCTCGCCCTGCGGGGTCACCTTGAACACCGTGCCGTAATAGCTGTTTGCCCCGCCTGTCGGCGTTGTGCTGTAAAAGTTCCCGTCGGTAGCCTGAATCAGCACTGCAGAAGGTGCAGCGCCGTCAGTGTAGTCAAAGCTGTGCAGCGTCGTCAGCTGGCCCCGCGGGGTGATCCTGAAGACCGTGCCACAGCCACCGCTGCAATCGTCGTTGGCTCCGCCTTGCTGCGTTGTCCCGTAAAAATTCCCGTCCGCGGCTTGAATGAGCGCTGCCTCGGGGTAGGCGCCGTCAGTGCAGTTCGTTTGGGAACAAAAGCTGTAGAGCGTCGTCATGGTTCCCCCGGGAGTGATTTCAAAGACCGTGCCAAGGATGTTGGCTCCGCTTTCGGGCGTTGTCCCGTAAAAATTCCCGTCCGTGGCCTGAATGAGCGCTGCCACGGGGTAGATGCCGTCAGTGCAGTTCGTTTGAGAACAAAAGCTGTAAAGCGTCGTCAGCGTCCCCCCCGTGGGGTTGATTTTGAATACCGTGCCACAGCCGCTGTTTTCGCTGCAGTCGTCGTTGGCCCCGCCTTCCTCCGTTGCCCCATAGAAGTTCCCGTTGGTGCCTAGAACTAGACCCGCGACCGGGAGTGCACCGTCTGTGCAGTCCTTCTGGGAGCAAAAGGTATAAACCGTCGTCAGCGTCCCCCCGGAAGTGATTCTAAAGACCGTACCAAGGATGTTGGCCCCGCCGAAGGGTGTCGTTCCGTAGAAGTTCCCGTTGGTGTCTAGGACCAGTCCCGCGTAAGGGGCTGAGCCGTCTGTGCAGTTCGTCTGGAAACAAAAGCTGTAGAGCTTCGTCAGCATGCCCGCGGAGGTAATTTTGAATACCGTGCCGCACCCGGACGATACGCAGGCGCTGTTGTTGGCTCCGCCAGAATAAGTGGTCCCATAGAAGTCTCCGTCAAAGCCCTGGACGAGAGCGCCGTCCAAGGGATTAGCTCCGTTGGTTCCGTCGAAGTTCACCAGCGTGGTGAACGTCTGCGCTGGGGCAACACTCGCTGTCATCGCACACAACAGGAACACAGCAGATACCGCAACGGGAAACCGCAGAACCTTCTTCATGGACGCACCTCGGGATGGAACACTCAGCCACGGGGGGATGGCAAGAAGCGTTACGAAGTATGACCCCGTTCGGAGTCGGAGTCAACGAGCACAGCACATCTTGTCGGTAGCACATGATATGTCCGGTTGAGATAGCACATGATATGTCCGCTTTGCTAGCGGTGAGGATAGGAGACCATGCGGAGCATGGAAGCTTATCCGAGGGCCGCGATGGAGCGGGCGATGAA